>Ga0299907_10000251_pt1 | contig 24476 bp, 20 predicted proteins | sample RVTome_16_FD_198680 | JGI IMG/M metagenome (GOLD analysis project Ga0299907, IMG submission 198680) | Soil microbial communities from uranium-contaminated site in the Upper Colorado River Basin, Wyoming, United States - RVT152D67 (version 2) ...
GGTATCGGCCGTGCGGGGCAGCGTCATGAGCGTGCTCGACCAACGTTCTTGGGATGAGCACTCAAGCCCCGAGCGGATTGCGCCGATGGGTTGGGCATGACTCAAAGGGGCCAAGGAGGACGAGGAATGACCACCATCCGAGCGACCTGCCCGTCCTGCGGGGATGTGCGGCTGAAGGCTTCTGATGTCGTCGTGCGGGTCTGCGCCAACGACAACAAAGGGTCGTACTGCTTCCGCTGCCCGAGTTGCGGTCTCCGGGTGACGAAGTCGGCCGATTCCCGGATCGTCGACCTCCTCGCCAGCTCCGGCGTCAAGATGGACGTCTGGCACCTCCCCGCCGAGCTCTGGGAACCCCGCCCCACCGGCGCCCCCGTCTCCTACGACGACCTGCTCGACTTCCATCTCATGCTGCAGGACGAAACCTGGTTCGAGCAGCTGGCCGAGCGCAGCGCCGACCTCGAGAAGTAGTCCTCCCGGGCGGATCACCGCCCGAACCCGTCCTGACCCCCGACCGCCTCCTCTCTCACCACCCTCGAGCAGGGTGGTGAGAGAGGAGGCGGTAGTATTTCGGGGGTCATCGGGGGAAGGTAAGCGATGTTCAACCTGGGCCCATTCGAACTTGTGGCGATTTTCGTCGTCGCCCTGCTGGTCTTCGGGCCTGACAAGCTGCCGGAGATGGGCCGGCAGATCGGCAAGGCGGTCCGCGAGTTCCGCAAGTTCCAGGAGTCGATGCAGGGTCAGGTGCGCGACGTCCTGGAGCCGATCTCCGGGCCGATCATCCCAAACGGGAACGTCGTGGGCCCGCAGCCCACGAACATCAAGGGCACGCTCCCGACCGAAGCTCCCCCCGGCCCCAACGTGCCGAAGTCGGCCACCATCCAGAACCCGGAGCCGCCGGAGGGGGAGGAGGCTGCACCGCCAGGCACCTACGGGCACTACGCCCCGGTGCCTGAGACGCAGCAGCCCAGCCCGGCACCGGGCGCGAGCGAGAGCGCCGCGCCGGCCCCGGGAGGCGCCACCCCGGCCGGTGAGGCGTCACCGTCGAGCAAGCCGGCCGACTCCGAGTCCCGGTAGGCCCTCGTGGTCAAGGAAGTCGCTGACAAGCGCGCCGAGAAAGAGAAGAAGAAAAAGAAGAAGGAGAAGGTCGACGCCACGGCCTCCATGTCGGTGGTCGACCACCTGCGGGAGCTGCGCGACCGCCTCGTCTGGTCGATCATGGCCATCGGCATCGGGGCGGTGCTCTGCTTCATCTTCTTCGAGCCGCTCATCCACCTGCTGGTCCAGCCCTACCGCGATGCCACGGCCACCCCTCTGTTGCCGGACGGCAAGGACCTGATCTTCACCAGCCCGCTGGAAGCCTTCGCGACCCGGATCAAAGTCTCAGCCTACGGCGGTTTCGTGGTGGCTTCGCCGGTCGTGTTCTTCCACCTGTGGCGGTTCATCACCCCGGGCCTCAACCCGAAGGAGAAGAAGTACGCCATCCCGTTCACGGTGTCATCGGTGATCCTCTTCGTCGGCGGGTCGTCGGTGGCGGTCATCACGTTCCCCAAGGCGCTCAACTTCCTCCTCAGCGTCGGTGGGAGCGACCTCTCCCCGCTGCTCTCCGCCGGCAGCTACATCACCCTGGTCTTCCTGATGATCCTGGCCTTCGGGATCAGCTTCGAATTCCCGATCGTGATGATGTTCCTGCTGTTGGCCCGGGTCGTCACGACGCGGTCGCTCCGGAAGGTCCGCAAGTACACCTTCCTCGGGCTGGTGATCTTCGCCGCCATCATCACCCCCAGCCAGGACCCGATCTCGCTCTTCGCCATGTCGGTTCCCATGTACCTCCTCTATGAGGGTGCGATCATCATCGGGCGGATCCTGAAGCGTTGACCTCCCCCCGGGCAGCCTTCGTGGAGTCACGGGGCTGGGTCCTCGACGATTTCCAGGTTCGGGCCCTCGACGCCCTCGACGCCGGCCGGTCCGTACTGGTGGCGGCGCCCACCGGTTCGGGCAAGACCGTGGTGGCCGAATACGCCATCGAGAAGGCGCTGGCCGAAGGCGGCAAGGTCTTCTACACCACGCCGCTCAAGGCGCTGTCCAACCAGAAGTACACCGACCTCGTCCGGGCCCACGGCGCAGCGCGCGTCGGGCTCCTGACGGGCGACAACTCCGTCAACGGCGAGGCGCCGGTGGTCGTCATGACCACCGAGGTGCTGCGCAACATGATCTACGCCGCCTCGCCGACGCTCGAGGGGCTCCGTTACGTGGTCCTCGACGAGGTCCACTACCTGCAGAACCCCTACCGGGGGGCGGTGTGGGAGGAGGTGATCATTCACCTGCCGCCCGAGGTCGATCTCGTCTGCCTGTCGGCCACGGTGTCCAACGCCGAGGAGTTCGCCGACTGGATCGAGACTGTACGGGGCGAGACGCAGGCCATCATCGAGGAACGCCGCCCGGTGCGGCTCCGCCACCTCTACCTGGTCGGCGACCGGGAGGCAGAGCAGGTCCACCTCCTTCCCACGTTCGTGGAGGCCGAGGGGGCGGCCCGGGGGACGGGGCGTGTCCCCCCGACAGAGGCGGCGGTGGCCGCCAAAGAGGACCTGCTCGAACTGCGCCCCAATCCGGAGGCGTCCCGGCTCGACTCCCGATCGAGCCGGCGGGGTGGGCCGGCGGTGCGGGGCCGGCCGCGGGGCCGGCTGTACACGCCCCGGCGCATCGAGACCGTCGATCGGCTCGACGACGAGGGGATGCTGCCGGCCATCTACTTCATCTTCAGCCGGGCCGGGTGCGACCAGGCCGTCGACGCCTGCCTGGCCGCCGGGATGCGGCTCACCGACCCGGAGGAGCGGGAGCAGATCCGGGAGATCGCCGAGCGTCACCTCGAGACGCTGTCCGACACCGACCTCGAGTTGCTGGGCTACAGCAGCTGGATGGCCGGCCTCGAGGCGGGCTTCGCCGCCCACCACGCCGGGATGGTCCCGCCGATGAAGGAGGCGGTGGAGGAGGCCTTCGCCGCCGGGCTGGTCAAGGTGGTCTTCGCCACCGAGACGCTGTCGCTGGGGATCAACATGCCGGCCCGCACCGTCGTCATCGAGAAGCTGTCGAAGTTCACCGGGGAGCGGCACGAGTTCCTCACGCCGGGGGAGTACACCCAGCTCACCGGTCGGGCGGGGCGGCGGGGCATCGACGAACTCGGCTACGCCGCTGTGCTGTGGAACCCATACGTGCCCTTCGACCAGGTCGCCTCCCTGGCCTCGACCCGGTCCTACGCCTTGCGCTCGTCGTTCCGGCCCACGTACAACATGGCCGCCAACCTCGTGCGGCGCTACCCACCCGAGGTCGCCCACCACCTCCTCAACCTCTCGTTCGCCCAGTACGGCGCCGACAAGGAGATCGTCCGGCTCGAGCGGCACCTCGAACGCAGCCGGGAGCTGCTGGCCAGCCACCGGCAGGCGGTGCAGTGCGAGCGCGGTGACGTGGAGGAGTACCGGGCCCTGCTGCGCAACCGGGCGGAGCGTCGCCAGGCGGCTCGCAGCGGCGGCGGGGCGGCGGGCTTCGACGCCCTCAAGCCCGGCGACGTCATCGCCCGCCGGGGCGGCAAGGCGGTGGTGCTGCAGCGCACCCGGGGCCGGGGGGACGAGACGAAGCTGCTGGTCCTCACCGCCGACCGCGGGGTCGTGCGGCTCGGCCCGACCGACTTCGCCGGCCCGGTCCGGGCCATCGCGGCCATCGAGCTGCCCCGGCCCTTCGCCCCGCGCAGCCCCGCCTTCCGCCGGGCGGTGGCCGAGGTGCTGCGGGGCGTGCGGGTCCGATCTGACGGCGGCGGGAACGGCCGGGAGCGGAGCCCGGACGACGGCGATGCCGACCCGGCACGCGGCCATCCGGTGGCCGGCTGCCCCGACCTCGGTACGCACCTGCGCTACGCCGAGCGGGCCGAGCGCCTCGCCCGCGACGTCGATCGGCTCGAGCGGCGCATCCGGGGGCGGACCGAGAGCCTGGCCCGTCAGTTCGACCGGGTGCTGCGGGTGCTCGACTCGTGGGGCTACGTCGAAGCGTGGGAGCTGACGGGGGCCGGGGAGATGCTGACCCGGCTCTACAGCGAGACCGATCTCCTGCTGGCCGAGTCGCTCCGGGAAGGTCTCCTCGACGGTCTGGACGCGCCGTCGATGGCCGCCGTCTGCTCGGTCTTCTCCTACGAGACGCGCGGGCCTGATCAGGGATCGCCACAGCGGGTCCGCTTTCCGAACCGGACGGTGCGGGACCGGGTCACGGAGATCGAACGGATCTCGCGGGATCTCAACGTCGTCGAGGACGAAGCGGGCCTGCCCGAGACCCGCTCGCCCGACGCCGGGTTCACCGCCGTGGCCCACGCCTGGGCGGCGGGGAAGGACCTGGAGGTCGTGCTCCTCGACGAGGAGATGACCGGGGGTGACTTCGTCCGCAACATCAAGCAGTTGATCGACCTGCTCCGCCAGGTCGGCGACGTGGCCGCCCGGCCCGAGACGGCTTCCGCCGCCCGGTCGGCCGCCGACGCGCTGTACCGGGGCGTCGTCGCCGCTTCGAGCACGGTCGGCTCGGGCGCCGGAGCCGTCCCCACCCGGTGAGTACACTGCGCCCGGGCCAGCCCTGGGGGACGGAGGCGTCAGGCCCACCCGACTTCGAAGTCAGCGGCGGCGATCGTGTCCTGGCCGTGGCGCTCGGGCGCGGCATCACCGACCCGCTGGTCCGCTTCTCGCCCGGCCCTGACTCCGATCTGGCCCGTGCCGTTGGCCTCGTGGCCGGCGCGGCGTCGACCGGCCTGGCGCTGCCGCTCGACGCCCTCACGATCGCCGCCTCACCCCATTCCGGCGTTCGTTTACCGGAATACGCCGGAAAAGGAACGCCAATTCAGGGGGATCTCGGCTCGGCGACCGTCGAAGCGGTGAACAGCGTTGTCGTCGGTGTGGCCCCCGACCGGCTCCGGGCCTGGCATCGCCCGGCGGGCCTGTCGCTCGAGATCGACGGCGTCGCTGTCGAGGCAGCACGGGTTACGTCGCTCGTCGTGATGAACGGGCAGTACCTCCGGGGCCTTGATCTGAGCCCTCGCGGTCACCCGGGCGACGGCGTGGCCGAAGCGCAGCTCTACGCCCTGCCGCCCGGGGCCCGCCGGGCCATGCGCACCCGGCTGGCCACCGGCGCCCACGTGCCGCACCCCGCCATCACGATCCGCCGTGCCCGGCGCGTCGTCGTCCGAGCGTCGCGGCCGGCGGCCCTGGAGGTCGACGGCGCTCCCGCCGGACAGATCAGCGACCTGGAGATCACCCTCCGTCCGGCGGCCTACCGCCTCCTCGTCTGACGCTCAGGCGACCTGGCGGAATTCCTCAGGCGCCGAGTCCGGAACGGTGAGCTCGTCGATCGGGTCGTCGGATGCCGTCTGGCTGAGGATCTGGTGGGCCCGGACGGCGATCTCTCTCCAGTCACGGGCAGGGTCGAAGTAGGGGCTGGCGAACACGGCCGTCCTCCTCTCAGGGGTACACGATCAGGTCGAAGAAACCGAGGGCGAGATCGGGCTGGTTGCCGCCGACCTCGAGCAGCCCGAGGGCGGCCGCTTCGTAACGGCTCAGGCGGCCGGACTCGATCAGCAGGAAGGCGACGGGGTCGACCGACATGGTGGCGTCGGTGTCGCCGGCGGCTCCCTCCTCGACCGAGTACGCGCCATCGGTGAAGCGGACCGTGACGTCCCGTCCGCCGCGCAGCTCGATACGCATAGCGGCAGTAAGGCCGGGCGTCCGCTCCGGGTGGAGCATGGCGGCGAACAGCGGCAGGTGCGCCTCCAGGATCAGCAGCGCGTCCTGCGCCTCGATCGGCCAGGGGCGCCCGACGGCGGCGGCCATCTCGTAGCCGTGCAGCATCTGGTCGCCGAGGATGGTGCAGGCGAACTGGGCCATGGTGAAGGGCACGCCGGCGTGCATCATGGGCCCGTCCCCGGGCTGGGTGGACAGCGCTTCGAGCAGGCCCTCGTCCGCATCGAGCAGGAGACGCCCCAGCTTGGCCGGGTCGCTCTCGGGGAAGTCGGCGATCATCTGGTCGATGACCGGGCCGATGACGGCCGGGTCGAAGGTCGGGATCCCCGGCGCGTTCCCCTTGATGAACTCCGCCGCCCAGTTCGTGCCCGTCACCATGTGGGCCGTCACCTCCTGCAGGTTCCACTCCAGGCCCATCGCGAGCCGCGAGAGATCTGGCGCCGAGGTGACGAGAACAGCCAGCCGACGGGCGGTCGTCGCGAGGCTCGTCCGTGCCTCTTCCAGAAGTTTGTTCTGGTCCATGTGCTCCCTCCCCGAGTCGACGCCCGCCGCCGACCTCGGGGCTCACTTTGCACCCCCGGCCTTTCGCCGTTCTTTCGCCGAAGGTGGCACTGGTGTCGAGGCTCGCGTCAGGTACCCTCGCTGAGGGCGTGATCCAGACTTCGGCACCCTCTGGGTTGGACATCCGGCTGCTGGGCCCGGTCTCGGTAGCCCTCGACGGGCGCGACGTGTCGATAGGGAGCCCGAAGCAACGGACCCTGCTGGCGATGCTCGCTCTGTCCCATCGCGCCAGCGTCGAAGCACTGGCGGAGGTGCTGTGGCGGGAAGGGGCACCGGCCAGCGTGGCCGCCACCATCCACACGCTGGTATCGCGGGTGCGACGGATCCTGGAGGGTCCCGACCGGGGGGTCACGATCCGATCGGAAGGCGGCGGCTACCTGATCGAAATGGACCCCGCCCTCCTCGACGTCAACCGGTTCCAGGACCACGCCGCCGCTGGGCGGGCGGCCGCGGCCGAAGGGGCCTGGAGCGAGGCAGCCGACCGTCTGCGGCGGGCCCTCTCGCTCTGGCGGGGCCCGGCCCTTGCCGATCTCGTGGACCACGATTTCGCCCGCATGGCCGCCGTCCGCCTCGACGAAGCTCGGGTGGGAGTCGTCGAAGATCTGGCCGAAGCGGAGCTGGCGTTCGGCCGGCCGTCGAAGGCGCTGGCGGTGCTCGAGCCGTTCCTCGCCGAGCATCCCTTCCGGGAACGCCTCCGGCAGCAGCAGATGCTGGCTCTCTACCGTCTCGGCCGGCAGGCGGAGGCACTGGCCGCCTACCAGGACCTGCGCACGACACTGGCCGAGGAGCTCGGGCTCGACCCGACGCCGGCTCTCCAGACCCTCGAGCGCGAGATCCTCGTGCAGAGCTCCTCGCTCGACGCCCCGGCGGTGTCGCCGGAAAGCATCAGCCGTCAGGCTGCGCCGGCGCCGATCCCGCCGGCCGAGCCGAAGCTGACCGGCACACTGGCCTTTCTCTTCACCGACATCGAGTCGAGTACGAGCCGCTGGGAGGGCGACCGCCGGGCGATGGCCACCGATCTCGCACAGCACGACGCCATCCTGAGCGGCGCCGTCGAAGCCCGGGGCGGGGAGGTCTTCACCCATACCGGCGACGGGATCGGTGCGGCGTTTCCAACCGCGCCCGCCGCGCTGGCGGCGGCGCTGGACGGCCAGCAGGCCCTGGCCAAGGCGAGTTGGGAGGGCACGGCACCGCTCAAGGTCCGCATGGCCATCCATGCCGGCGGCGCCGAAGCCCGGGCCGGCACGTACCTCGGACCGACACTCAACCGCACCGCCCGCCTGCTCGACGAAGCGCAGGGCGGTCAGATACTTTGCTCGCAGGCGGCAGCTGACCTGACCCGCGACGACCTGCCTCCCAACGTCGCACTGGTCGAACTCGGGCAACGCAGCCTCGAAGGCCTCACTCGGCCGGAGACTCTCTGGCAGGTCCTCCATCCGGATCTGGTTCAGCTGCCGCCCGAACCCGTGCCGGCCGCGCCGTCGGCCCCCCGGCCCCTGACGTCGCTCGTCGGCCGCGAGGCGGAGTTGTCGGAACTCTGCACCACGCTGGCCGAGAGCCGACTCGTGACGATCACCGGCCTCGGCGGGGTGGGGAAGACGCGCCTTGCCCTCGAGGTGACGGCGCGGCTCCAGTACGACTTCCGCGACGGGGCGCGCTTCGTCGAACTCGCCCATCTCAGCGATCCGGCGCTCATTGCTCGTGAGATCCTGGCGGCGATGGGAGCCGTCGTCGGGCCGGCGAGTGTCGACGACGCCGCTCAACGGCTCCGGGACGTGCTGGCCGACCGGCACGTCCTCCTCGTGCTCGACAACTGCGAACAGGTGCTCGACGGCGTCCGCCGGATGGTGGACGGGCTCCTGCGGCACACCGCCCACGTCGTCGTGCTGGCGACCAGCCGCGAGGTGCTCTCCGTTTCCGGAGAGGTCGTCTGGCGCGCCCCGGGCCTGTCCCTCCCGCCTACCGACGCCACGAGCCCGGCCGACGTCGACGCGTCCGACGCGGTCCGGTTGTTCGTCGCCCGGGCCCAGGCGGTCCAGCCCGGCTTCGGGCTCACCGCCGGCAACGCGGCCGGCGTGGCCCGGATCTGCCGCCGGCTCGAAGGCATCCCGCTGGCCCTCGAACTCGCCGCCGCCCGGGCCCGGATTCTCTCCGTCAGCCAACTCGCCGAGCACCTCGACCGTCGTTTCCGTGTGCTGGTCGGCGGGCCCCGCTCCGCCGCCTCCCGCCACCAGACGCTGCAGGCGGCGATGGACTGGAGCTTCGATCTGCTCCCCGAGGCGGAGCGCAAACTGCTCTGCCGCCTGTCGGTCTTCCCCCAGAGCTTCGATCTCGCCGCCGCAGCCGCAGTGGCCGACGACGGCGCCGATCCCCTCGACGTCCTCGAACGGATCGCCGGGCTCATCGACCGATCGATGCTCGTCGCCGAAGGCACGGCCGACACCGCGCGATACCGCCTGCTCGACACCGTCCGGGAGTACGCCACCGATCGATTGCGGGAATTCGACGGCGAGGCCGAGACCCGAGCCCGCCACCGCCGCCACTTCGTCGACCGAGTGCACGACGCCTGGAGCAAGGGCCTGTCCACCATGGGTGATCCGTGGCTTTCGATGGTCGCTCTCGACCGGGAGAACTTCCACGCCGCTTTGGAGTACGCGGTGGCCGCCCAGGACCACGAGGCGGCAACGGTGTTGGTGGGCGGTCTCTTCTACACCTGGGTCTGGCACGGCTCGGTTCCGTCGGTCCTCAGCACGATCGACCCCGATTGGCTGGCCTGCTCCAGCCCTTCGCTCCACGTCGAAGCTCTGATCGGCGTCGCCGGGTGTGGGTGGCTCACCAACCGCATCGGACTCGAAAGGCTCGGCGAACTACTCGAACGGGCCCGTGAGGTGGCCGACACCGCCGGCACCGAGCGGGACCGGGGGTGGACGCGCTACAACCTCGGCTACTTCGCCCACGTCACCGGCGACAACGTGACCGCCCGGACCTGGCTGGAGGAGTGCCTCGGTCTGCTCCGCGAAGCGTCGACGGAACGGTCGTGGGCCCACTACCAACTCGGATGGATCGATCTAGCCGACGGCGACGCGAGCCGCGCCATCGACCACTTCGAGGCCGCCCTGGCCACCCTCGGGCCCCATTCCGACGAAGTGCAGAACGTCCATACGTGGGGTTCGCTGGCCTTGGCCAAGGCGGCCGCCGGTCATGGGCCGGACGCCCTCCGCCTGGCCCGCACGGCCGTCGAGGCCGCCCGCCACCTCGCCATTCCCGGCCTCGTCACCATGACGCTCGTAAGGGCTGCGCAGGTCGAGGCGCTGGCCGACTCCTTGGTACGGGACGAGATCGTCGAGGTGCTCCGGCGACTCAAGGACCAGAACATCAACGCGTGGCTGTCCGACACGCTGGCCATCGCGGCTCTCGCCCACGAAGCGCGGGGGTGCCCCGACGTCGCTGCATGCCTGCTGGGTGGTGCAGAACGGCTGGCACAGGAGGCCCAGCAGTCGGGAGTCAACCGGGGCGTATGGTGGGCCATACCGGCACTGGCCGACCTCGTTGACCGGGCTCGTCATCGGCTCTCCGAGTGCCTCGAAGCCGACGATTTCGCGGCCCGGCAAGCGGCCGGGACGAAGGCAGACATCCACCGACTGCTCGAGATCGCCCTGACCGACCTGGCCGGTGAGGTTTAGGGCTCAGGCTCATCGAGGAAGGCGTTGATGCGGGCGGCCATCGCCTCGGCGTGAGTGAGGAGGAAGAGGTGGCCGCCGGGAACGACCTCGAGGCGCGCGTTGGGGATGCGGTTGGCCAGGACGCGACCGTTCGCCGCCCGGACGATCCGATCGGACTCGCCGGCCAGCACCAGCGTGGGCTGGTGCAGCCGGTGGAGCCACAGCATGCTGGTGAAGCGGCGCAGGGCCAGGATCTGCCACGCGTAGCCCCGGATCGACGGCGCCCGGGTGAACCGGGCCCGGCGCTGGTGGGCCATCAGCTCGGGGTTGCCGGCGACCTCGGGCCCGTAGAGGACCGGGGCCACGCGGTCGAGGTACGTCGGCGACCAGTACCGCAGCGGCGTCGCCAGGATGGTCAGCACACGGGGGTCCCCGGGCAGGATCAGGCCGCCGGCCGCCGTGGCGCACAACACCAGGCGGCGGACCCGTTCGCCGCCGTGGCGGGCGATCTCCTGGGCCAGCGCCCCGCCCCACGACACGCCCAGGACATCGACGGTGGGAACGCCGAGCTGGTCCAGCACCTTTAGCATCAGCTGGGCGACCCCGCCGATCGTCGGCGGGATCAGGGGGACGGACGACTCGCCGACGCCGGGGGCGTCAAACGCAATCGTCGGGCGGCCGAGAGGATCCCGGAAGGGCGGCCACATCTCGATCGGGGCACCGACCCCGTTGCAGAGCAAGAGAGGCGGCCGGTCCACCGCTGATGAGAAGCCGGTGCCGGGCCGCAGAGAAACGCGCACCCGCACCCCGTCCACCACGACCATCTCGATGCGCTCGTCGCGGGCGGCGGCGGCCGCCGCCGCCGCATCCGTCGGAGGTGTCGCAGCGGGAGCGGTCAACTGGCGGCGTATCGGCCGGGGGCAGGGTCGAGCACCGGGTAGGCGCGGTTGCCGAGCGCCCGGGGCGCCCGGCGGGTCTCGCCGTCACGGGCGCCGAGCCACTCCGACCACTCGTTCCACCATGACCCGGCGATCTTCTCCGCCGAGGACATGAAGGCTCCGCTGTCAGGGCCGGGGTCGTCGGCGGCCCGGTAGCTGGCCTTCTTGTTGCCCGGCGGGTTGACGATGGCCTGGATGTGACCGCTGGAGGAGAGGACGAAGCGGCTCTTGCCGCCGAGGATCCCGACCGTGCGGTAACAGGCCTCCCACGGCGTGATGTGGTCGGTGAGGGCGGCGAGCAGGTAGGCGTCCTGATCGACCTTCGACAGGTCGATCGGCGTGCCCAGCACGGTCAGCTTCCCCGGCTCCGGGAAGGGGTTCTCCAGGAAGAAGGAGGCGAAGTCGGCGTGGAGGCCGGCGGTCATGTTCGGCATGTCGGCATTCCACGCCAGGACATCGAAGGCCGGGGGGTCCTGGCCGAGCAGGTAGTTGCTGACCCAGTAGTTCCACACCAGGTCGTTGGGCCGCATCCAGGCGAACATCCGCGTCAGCTGCCGGCCCTGCAGGGTGCCCTTCCGCTTGGAGTCCCGGACGGCCATCGCCGCCGACCATTCCGACAGGAACAGCGACGCCATCGTCTCGGCGGCGGTGTCGAGGACGGTGACGAGAAACGTCAGGGTGCGGACCCGGCGCTCGCCGGTGGCGGCGAGGTGCCCGGCCACGGCGGCGGCGGTGATGCCGCCGGCGCAGGCGCCGACCAGGTGGACATCAGGGCTGCCGCTAAGAAGGGCGGCGGTAGTGATGGCCTCGAGGCAGGCGGCGACGTAGGTGTCGAGATTCCAGTCGCGCTGCGCCGGGGTGGGATTGCGCCAGCTGATCATGAACACCTGGTGGCCCTGGCCGACGAGGAACTCCACCAGGCTCCGGTTGGGGGCGAGGTCGAGGATGTAGTGGCGGCTGATCTCCGGCGGGATGAACACGATCGGCACCGAGTGCACCGTCGGCGTGGCCGGCTTGTACTGGAGCACCTCGAGGACCTCGGTGCGGAGGACGACGGCGCCGGGGGACGTGCCGATCGTCTCGCCGAGGCGGAACGGGCGGCGGTCGACGGTCCTCGGCATGCCACCGTTGCTGATGACGTCGTCGGCCAGAGCCCGGGCACCCTTGGCCAGGCTGGCGCCCTTGGTCTTGACGGCGGTGCGCAGCGCCGCCGGGTTGCCGACCAGGCTGTTGGTCGGAGCCAGCGCGTCGACCACCTGCTCGACGACGAAGCGGGCCCGGTCCTCGCTCTTGGGGTCGAGCCCGAGGCGGCCGACGGTGTCGTCGGCCACGGCGCTGGCGCCGAGGTAACCCTGGAGCACCCGCCGGTAGATCGGGTTCTCCGCCCAGGCGGGGTCGGCGAAGCGGCGATCGCCCGGTTCCGGCTGCCACTTGGGGACTCCGGCGGCGGCCGCGACCAGCTCGCCGGCCAGGCGCAGCCCGGCGCCGGCCACCTGGATGGGGTGGCGGGCTCCGGCGGCGGCCAGTCGGGCGGCGGCTGCCACCTGGGGGCGACCGAGCGGCACGAGGGGCACTGCCCCGGTCAGGGTCGGTTTCGCTTCTTCGGCGGGCGCCACGGGACCAGGCTGTGTGCTCATTCCCCGACTCTGCCAGGCCCCGGCCGGTGGCGATAGGTGTTCCTGCACCAGTTCCGGTGCCTCTGATTGTGCTGGTGCCCAAACCTTGCGCCGGGGAACTCGTCGGGTGGCCGCTTCGTCCAAGCTCGCAACGACATTTCGCTCACGGAGGCTGCCATGTTGCGTGCCCGTCCTGCTCTGACTCTCGCCGCCGTGGCGGCTGGTGGTGTACTCGCCCTGGCTGGGTGCGGCGACGGTGGGAAGGTCGCCGGCGCGGCGCCGGCGGCGGGGGTGTCCGCTGACAACGGGCGCCCGTCGATTGCCGCTCGGGGGGTCGGCCTGGTCAAGGGGACGCCCGACACGTTGCGGGTCGTCCTCGGCGTCGAGACCCGGTCGGCCAGCGCCCAGGATGCGTTGGCGGCCAACAATGACAAGGCCAACGCGCTCGTCGACACGTTGAAGTCGAAGGGTGTCGAGGCCAAGGACATCCAGACGTCGCAGCTGTCGATCCATCCGACCTACGACGACAAGGGCCAGCGCATCACGGGGTACCAGGTCAACAACACGGTGACCGCCACGCTCCACGACATCGCCGGGGCCGGGGCGCTCATCGACGCCGCCGCCGGAGCGGTGGGCGATGCCGTGCGGGTGCAGTCGATCGGGTTCTCCATCGATGACGACAGCGCTCTCAAAGCCGAGGCCCGCACGCAGGCGGTCCACCTGGCCCAGCTCCAGGCGGAGCAGATGGCCAAGGCAGCCGGCGTGAAGCTCGGGGCCATCCGGTACATCAGCGAGATCCCGGCCAGCGGGCCGATGCCGTACTACGAGCGGCTCGCCGGAGCTCCCGCAGCCGATGCGGCCAAGAGCGCTCCGATCCTCCCCGGGCAGCAGGAGCTGAGCCTGACCGTCGACGTCGTCTGGGACATCGCCCAGTAGCCAACCAAACATCAACCAGTGAGCGTGGGCTGGCGGTTACGATCCGCCCGCCCATGCTTTACGCCACCGAAACCTTCACGGCCGACGAGGTCGAGATCCTCGAGCGGCACTTCACCAACGTCGACCGGCCGGTCTTCGCCCTCGTCAACCTGCCGGAGGTGGTGAAGGGGGCGCTGTTCGCCCGGTACTCGCGGACCCACAAGAGCCTGCGGCGACTGTTCCTCGACGAGTTCGCCGACGAGGTCGACGCCGGCTCCGACGGCCCCGACGAGACCACCATCGGCCTGGGGAGGGCGGAGCAGCTCTACGACAAGGTCTTCCTGGAGTACGGCGACGACTCCGTGGCCCAGCTGGGTGGAGTCCACCTGGCCTGCGAGCAGGCGTCGAACGTGCTCACCAAGGTGTTGGAGTGGGGCCGGCTCATGGCCTACCTCGAGCAGTCGACCCGCTACATCGCCTACGACACCCGCCTCGACGGGCGCTACCGCTACTGGCGCGATCCCCAGGTGCTCGACTCGCCGCTCGGTGCCCGCTACGTCGCCGCCATGGACGCCCTCTTCGACGGCTATGCCACCGCCCTGCCCAAGGTGATGGAGTGGGCCCGCCAGACCTTCCCCAAGGAGCCGGGCGATTCCGACTTCGTGTGGCGTCAGACGATCAAGGCCAAGGCCTGCGACGCCGTGCGGGGCATGCTGCCCGCCGCCAGCCTGTCCAACGTCGGGATCTACGGGACAGGGCAGGCCTACGAGGCGCTGCTCCTGCGGATGCGGGCCCACCCGCTGCCCGAGGTGCGGCGCTACGCCCAGATGATGCTGGAAGAGCTCCGCCTGGTGATCCCCTCGTTCCTCAAGCGGGTCGACCGGGAGGACCGGGGCGTCGCCTGGAGCGAGTACCTGGCCGAGCGGCGGGAGCGGACGGAAGCCATGACCGCCCACCTCCTCAAGGGGGAGGAGCCCGAGCCCCGCCCGTCGGTCACTCTCGTCGACTACGACCCCGAGGGGGAGGACAAGGTGCTGGCCGCCATCCTCTACTCGGCGTCGGATCTGCCCGAGGACCAGCTGGCCGCCCGGGTGCGGGCGCTGGCCCCCGAGGAGCGCTTCGCCCTGCTCGACGCCTACGTGGGGGAGCGGGGGAACCGCCGCCACAAGCCCGGCCGGGCCTTCGAGCGGACGGGCTACCGCTTCGATGTGCTGGCCGACTACGGCGCCTTCCGCGATCTCCAGCGCCACCGCATGCTGACCATCGAGTGGCAGCCGCTGTCGACCCGCCACGGCTACGAGGTGCCCGCCCCGGTTTTCGAGGCCGGCGTCACCGATCTGTTCGAAGAGGCCATGGCCACCTCGGCCGAGCTCTACGACGAACTGTCGGAGTCGTTCCCGTTCCAGGCGGCCTACGCCGTCGCCCTCGCCTACCGCATCCGCTTCACCATGCAGATGAACGCCCGGGAGGCCATGCACCTCATCGAGCTGCGGACGAGCCCGCAGGGCCACCCGGCCTACCGGGCCGTGTGCCTGGAGATGTGGCGCCTCATCCGGGACCAGGCCGGCCACCACGGCCTGGCCGAGGCCATGCGCTTCGTCGACGAGGGCGACTACGAACTCGGCCGCCTCGGCGCAGAGCGTTTGGCCGAAGCGCGCCGGTCCGGCGGCGTTCACCCGTAAACGGCCCCCTGTTACGCCTGATATCCTTGTTGCCCATGTGGCACAAGATGATGGTGTTCGGAGCGCTGGGTGGCCTGGTGGTCAGCGGGACGGCCGCCGGCCGGGTCCACACCATTCAAAAGGGTGAGACCCTCGGGGCGATCGCCCGCACCTACGGCGTGAGCCTGTCCGCCCTGGCGAAAACCAACGGGCTGGCTGATCCGAACCGGATCGTGGCGGGCTCGGTACTGTCGCTCCCCGGGCCGGCCGGGCCGTCGCCGTCATCGACCGCGGTCGCGACGACCGCCAAGAACCCGACGGGTTCTTCCCACAGGATCCAGCTGGGCGAGACGCTCGGGCAGGTGGCGCGGCGCTATGGCATCAGCGTGAGCGCCATGGCTGCCGCCAATGGCCTCGCCAATCCCGATTTCGTCAAGGCGGGGACCATGCTGCGGATCCCGTCGGGCGCTGCGGGGGCCGTGACCCCACCCGCGCAGGCCCGGCCGACGGGGCAGGCGGTCGTCGTGCCGATGCCCCCCGCCACGCTGGCCGCAGCCCGGACCGCGCCGCGAATCGTCGTACCGGCGGACCGGGCGGTGCTGCGGAACGCTTTTCTTCGCTTCTCTCGCATCGCCGGCGTACCCAGCGACCTGGCCATGGCACTGGCCTGGCAGGAGTCGGGCTGGCAGCGCAACAAGGTCTCGTCGACGCGGGCCGTCGGCGTCATGCAGCTGATGCCCGACACTGTCGAGTTCGTGTCCATACAGCTGCTCGGCACCAAGCCCCTCGATCCCCGGGATCCGATCGCCAACATCCGCATGGGAACCCGTTTCCTCCGCTACCTGCTCGATTCCAACGGCGGCAACGTCGACCGGGCCCTCGCCTCCTACTACCAGGGCCTGCGATCGGTGCGCGAGCGGGGCCTGTTGCCGGAGACCGAACGGTTCGTAGCCAATGTGAAGGCGCTGCGCGGGCGGCTCTAAAGAACGGCGCGGCGGCCGCGGGCCACCAGGATGCCGGACAGGCCGAGCAGGCCGGCGGCGATCAGGATCTCGTTGCGCATCCGGTGGGGCGCTTCCCGCTGGATCCGCTCGTGGAAGTCCTGGATCGGGGCCGGGACGGGGTTGTGGCCGAAGAAGTGCCGGGCCGGCTTGTCGACGTCGAGCAGTGTGGCGCCGGCGATCCCGGCCAGGACCCCGGCGCGCCGGCTGCGGGCGGGGCCGGCGAGGACGGCGATGGCGGCCAGGCCGGCCAGTCCGTCGCGCTTGGCCACGAGCAGGAACGACTCGTGGGACTCCGGCCCCCGGGGCAGGCCCCAGTGCGGCAGGCAGTCCATGGCGACATGCGAGGCGACCCCGGCGGCGAAGGCCAGCGCCGGACGGCGGTGGAGCAGGGCGCCGATGGCGGCGCCGGCGGCAACATGGTTGGTCACGAGCATGCGCCCACCCCCTTCGCCGCCCACCGGGTCCGACCCTCTGCCGGGCTGTAAGTGTCGTACCTTCTGTGTAGAGTCACAATCATGTCATTCAAAGCGCCACGCGGGGGTTTTCTCGGAGGAGGTGGGAGCGGATGGCACGGGTGATAGCCCTGGGCGACGCCCATCTCGGCCGGCAGTACTACAGCCGCACCACGCCGGAGGGCGCCAACCAGCGGGAGCACGACTTCGAGGAGTCGTTCGAGGCGGCGGTGGATCTGGCCCTGTCGCTCGGGCCCGACATCGTGCTGTGGCTGGGCGACGTGTTCGATCATCCCCGGCCCGGCTACCGGGCTTACCGGGTGGCCCAGCGGGCGATGGGGAAGATCCGGGCCCACGGCGCACCGCTCGTGGCCATCTCCGGCAACCACGACACTCCCCGCCTGCCGGGGACGGGGTCGCCCTACGCCCCACTGGCCGACACGTTCCCCGAGTTCCACCTGGCCTACGACGGCACGTACCGGGCCTTCGACCTGCCGGGGGTGCGCATCCACGCGGTGCCGCAGATGCTCACCGTCGACGAGAGCCTGGCCGGCCTCGACGCCGCCGCCGCCAACCGCAGCGGCGACCGGGTGAATCTGCTGTTGACCCATCCACGTGTACCTCAGGTCGAGCCCCGGTCTCGAGATATCAATGAGATCGAAGTCGACGCCGAGGCCCTGCGGTCCGACCTCGTGCTCCTCGGCCACTACCACGTCCACACCAAGGTGCGCGACACGGTGTGGTACGCCGGGTCGACCGACACGTTCTCCTTCGCCGACGACCCCGACCGGCCGAAGGGCGTCGTGTCCCTCGACACCGACACCGGGGCCTGCCGGCATCACGCCCTGCCGGGTCGCCGGCCGCTGGTCACGCCGGAGCCGGTGGCGGCGGCCGGCCTGTCACCCGACGAGCTGGAGGCGGCCGTCGTCGAGCGAGCGGAAGCCGTGCCTGACGGAGCGGTGGCACGGCTCTTCGTCGACGGCGCCGAGCCGCAGGCCTGGCGGCTGCTCGATCACACCCGCCTGTCCGAGGCCTACCGCCACGCGCTCTGGTTCCGGCTCGAGCCGTCCTTCCTCGACGCCGCCTCACGGGTGACCGACCTGCCGACCCGCGACGCCATCGGGGATCGGTGGGCCCGTTTCCTCCGTCGGCAGGACCTGACGGGCTACGACCCGGAGCGGCTGCTGGGGCTGGGCGACGACCTGATCCGGGCCGCCATCGACGAGGCGAGCGGCTGAGGATGGTGCCTGGCCGGCCTGACGCCGCCGAACGTTGCCGGTCGAGGCACTAGCTGTGCGCGTCACCCGTCTGTCGCTCCGGAACTTCCGGGTATTCCCTGAGCTTGACCTCGAGGTGCCGCCCGGCGTCGTCGGGGTCTACGGGCCCAACGGTGCAGGTAAGTCGACTCTGGTGGAGTCGATCCTCTGGGCGCTCTTCGGCGTGGCCCGCACCGGCAAGGAAGCGCTGCGCTCCGACGGCTCCACCGGCGACACGCTGGTCACCGTGGAGTTCGAACACGACGGGCACCTCTACGAGGTGACGCGCTCCCTCTCGGGCGCGGCCAATGGCGTCAAGGCCGAAGCGGTGTGCGACGGGCAGCGGGTGGCGGCCGGGGCCGTGGCCGTACGGCAATACGTGCATCACGTCCTCGGCATGAGCGCCGAAGCGTTCCGCTCGTCGGTGTTCTGCGAGCAGAAGCAACTCGACGCCTTCTCCGGCCGCCGGCCAGAGGAGCGGCGCAAGCTCGTGCTCGACCTCCTCGGCATCACGCCGCTCGACCGGGCGCGGGATTCGGCCCGGGCGCAGGCGCGTTCGGCGTTCGAGCAGATCGAGGCGGCCCGGCTCGTGCTCGGCGATGTCGAGGCCTTGGCCGCCGAAGCGGCCCAGCTCGACGAGCGGCTCGTGGCCGCTCAGGCTTGCCGCCTGGCCGCCGAAGCAGCGTTGGCCACGGCTTCCGAAGCAGAGGCGGCGGCGGTGGCCGTCGCCGCCGAGGAGGAGCGGCGCAAGCAGGAGCGTGACCGGCTGGCCGCCGCCTACGCCGCCGCACGCCGCCGTCATGAGGAAGCCGGCAACCGCCTCGCCGCCCGCCGCGCCGAGCTGGCCGAGCTCGACTCCGCCGCGGCGCACCTCCCCGGCCTCTCCGGCGCCGCCGCCGACCTCGAGGTCCTGCGGGGGCAACTCGAGGTGCTGGAGCGGCGTGACGCCGCCCTCGCCCGCCTGTCCCGCGCCGAGGCGGCCCTGACGGAAGCGGTGGGCACCGGCGGGGCCGCGGCTGGGGGGCCGGAGTTCAGTGGCGGCTCGGATCCCTTGTCAGCATTGGAGATGCTCGAGGCGGCGGCCGCCGCCGCCAGCCGGCGCTCCGGGGAGGCGGCCGGGCGGCTGGCGGCGGCCGAGGCGGCGGTGGTCGCCGCCGCTTCCCGAGCTGATCAGGCCGCCAAGGAGGCCCGCGCCTCCGAGGGGCTCGACCCCGCAGCGCCGTGCCCCTTGTGCGGGCAAGAGCTTGGGTCCTCGTTCGACGAGGTGCAACGCCATCGGCAGGCTGCCCGGCGGGAGGCGGAAACGGCCGCCGAGGCGGTCGGCGCGGAGCTCGCCGCCGCCCGATCGGAGGGGGCCGCTGCCGAGGAGGCGGAGCGGGCGGCGACCGCTGCGCTGCGCCGCGCCCGTCGCGAAGAGGAGCGCTCGGCCGCCCTTCGGGCCGAGGTGGCCGCCGCCCGGGAAAGCCTGGAAGGGGCCGAAACCCTTGTGGCGTCAACGTTTGCGGTTCTGGAGGACTCCAGTCGCTATTGCAGCGGAAATGCAGCAACGAAGGCAGAAACGTTGCGGCGCAAGGCGAAGGAGACCGAGGCGGCCCGCGACGCCGCCCTCAGGCTCGAGGAGCGGTTGAAGGCGCGACCGGCGTTGGCGGCGGCGGTGGCGGCCGAGGGAGCGGCGGTGGGGGAGGCCGGAGAAGAAGCCACCCGGCTCATGGCCGAAGGGAAGGCGCTCGGGTTCGACGGCAGCGCGCACGCCGCCGCCAGCGCCGCCCGGGTGGAGGCGGCGCAGGTCGTCGACCAGGCGCGCACGGCGCTCACGGAGGCCCGTCTCGACGAGCGAGGTCTGTCGGAACGCCTGGCGGAGCGGCGCGCCCGGCTCGACGCCGAACTGGCCCGACGGGCCGAACTCGCCGGCCGCGAGTCGGAAGCCCGTCACCTCGGGCGCCTGGCGGAGCTCCTCGGCGAGTTCCGCAACAGCCTTGTGGGGCAAGTGGGTCCGGCGCTGTCGGCCCAGACAACGGCGTTGTTCCGGGAGCTGACCGACGGGCGCTTCGACAGCCTCGAGGTCGACGGTGACAGCTTCGAACTCCGAGTTGGCAGTGCCGGCCATCCACTCGATCGGCACTCCGGCTCGGAGACGGATCTGGCCAACCTGTCGTTGCGGGTGGCGATCGGGGAGCAGGTCAACCTGCTCTCCGGAGGAGCGGTCGGGTTGCTCGTTCTCGACGAGGTGCTCGGCGCTCTCGACGGCGAGCACCGCGATCGGCTCCTCGGTGCGCTGACCCGTCTCGGAGCCCGATTCCGCCAGGTGCTCGTGGTCACCCATTCCGCCGACGTCAAGGAGCAGCTGCCCTACGCCATCGAGGTCGAGCCGATGGGTGGAGGTCGATCGCGCGCCGCCTCCGCGACCGCCGGAATCCGCCTTGCAGAGGTCGGTTGACCACCCGCCGGGCGCGGCGTGCACTGGCGTCATCCCTGCGTCACCGAAGCGACCGCGATGCGTCGCCGCACGTAAAATTTTTCTTCATTTGCTCTGACCAGCAGGTATGCGGCGGGTGTGCGTAAAGCAGCAGGTCAGTGCTCTCAAGGCCCGGTTTCGCGGACTTGACACCACCCCACCGAATCAGGCTCACTTAGCAGCGCCCGAAACCTGTTGCGCCAAGGTCGTGGGCTTCCGAGAGCCCGCTGGCTACTCGGAAGAGGCGACGGGTCGGGGTGGAGCTCAGGAGACCCAGTAGAGAACGCTGGAATAACCCATCCGCGCTGAAGCGGGTCGGGCTAAACAGTGGCCCCAACGGTCTCCTGGGCTCCCATTATTTCCGGGGGTCGTTTCGTCCCGTCCATCGGGCCCGGAGGCGGCAAGCGCGACCTCGCGGGCGATTCTCGTTATACTCCGGCACCCTTCGAGGAGGGATTGCCGGATGGTCGACGACGACGAATTCGAAAGCGAAGAAGTAGAGCCGTCCGAGCCGGACGACATCGAAGACCTCGACGAGGAAGACGAGTTCGGTTCCGACTCCGACATCGACGTCGACGACGTCGATGTCGATGTCGACGACGAGGACGTCCTGGTCGGTGACGACAGCGACGACGTCGTCGTCGTCGAGGAGGAAACGGAAGAGGAAGAGGACGAGGTCGTCGACCTCGAGGAGGAGCTGCACCCCGACGACGTCGAGGAGCCGCTCGACGTCCTGCTGCTCGAGCGCACCTCCAGTGGGCTCCTCGACGAAGAGGAGTACGACGAGGAGGACGATGACAGCGAAGCCGACGACCGGGCCGACCCGGGCTCCCGGATCCCGCCCAAGCGGCCCGGCGAGTTCGTCTGCCGTTCGTGCTTTTTGGTCAAGCATCCGAGTCAGCTGGCCGACCCCGAACGGATGCTCTGCTCCGACTGCGTCTAGGCACTGAGCCGCTGATGCCAAAATCCCGGCGCCTCGCCGCGGCTGTGCTCTCCGGGCTGTTGCTGGCAGCCGCCTTCCCTCCGCTCGACCTCGGCCCGTTGGCGCTGCTGGCCCTCGTTCCGCTGCTGTGGGCCTGGCGTGGCGCCGGCCCCGGAGCGGCCGCCCTGTATGGAGGAGCGGCCGGCATCGCCTTCTTCGGCATTCTCGTCGAGTGGTCCCGCTACTTCGGCGCCGTGGCCGTGGTGCCCTTCGTCCTCTTCCTGTCGACCTGGTGGGTCGTCGCCGGGGCCGTCGTCGGCTGGCTCGGGCGGCGGGGCGCGACCGGCGCTCCGATCGTGGCGGCGGTGTGGGTCCTCGTGGAGGCCGGACGGGGTCGGGTGCCGTTCGGCGGGTTCCCCTGGGGCGATGTGGGCTACGCCTTCCACGACTGGGGTGTCGCCCGGGCCGTCGCCGGCTGGGGTGGGGTCTCCCTCGTCTCGTGGATGGCCGTGACGTTGAACGGACTGGTGGTCGATACCGGGCTGGCCTGGTGGCGCGGCCGCCGGGCCGACGCCGAGTCGTCCGACCGTTGGGCCGTCGTCCGGCCGCTGGTCGGGGCGATGGCCGTGCTGGCGGCGGCGGCGGTGGCGGCCGCCGCGTTGCCCGATCTCACGCCCACCGGCCCGCTCCGGGTCGCCATGGTGCAGGGCAACGATCGCAACCGCGATCCCTCTCCGGACGAGATCCGGGACCGGTACATCCTCCAGAAGCACCTCCGCCTGGCCGGCGGCATCAGGGACGAAGTCGACCTGATCGTGCTGCCGGAATCCAGCCTCGACGCCGACCCCCGCCAGGACGCCTACCTCGACGTGGCGCTGTCGGCGCTGGCCGCCGACCGCGACGCCGACGTCCTCGCCGGAGGCAACACGCAGGCTGCGGGTGGCCGGCTCTACAACACCGTCTTCCACTACCTGCCGGAGCCGGCCGATCCCAACGAGCCCACCGGCCGCACGGCCGAGCTCTACAGCAAGCGCCATCTCGTGCCGTTCGGCGAGTACGTCCCCTGGCGGGCGGCGCTGTCGTTCATCGAGGAGCTCCAGCAGGTGCCGATCGACTACGAACCAGGGCCGGGGCCGACCGTGTTCGCCATCGGCGACCACCGGGTGGGGGCCCTCATCTGTTTCGAGTCGGCCTTCCCCGCACTGGCCCGGCAGTACGTCCGGCGCGGCGCCGACGCCCTGGTCGTTCTGACCAACAACCGCTCCTACCGCCGGTCGGCGAACTCGGCCCAGCATCTGGCCATGGGGCAGTTCCGGGCGGCGGAGACGGGCCGCCCGCTGCTGCAGGCGGCCATCTCCGGAATCACGGCGGTGGTGGACCACACCGGCCGGGTGCGGTCGGAAACCCGTCTGTTCGAACCGACCGTCCTCACCGGAGAAGTGCAGACGTACCAGGGCCGTACGCCCTACACGATGGCGGGGGAGTGGATCCTGCTCGGCTCGGCGGTGCTGCTGGCGGCGGCGCTCGTGGCCGCCCGGCGGCGGCGGCCACCCGGACCCGTCCTGATGGGGGACGGCGGGGATCGGCAGCCCTAGACTGCGCGCCGATGACAGACGGCAACGGCCAAGCGGAGCCGCAGGGCAAGGAACCCGTCGATTGGGTCGTCGACCTCTTCGTGCACACGCCGATCGGCCTGGCGGTCATGGCCTGGAAACGGGTGCCAGAGTTCGTCAGCTCCATGCCGGACCTGGTGGGCCAGGCGGTGTCCAAAGGCTGTGCCCAGCTCGCCGAGGCCGAGGAGCGGATCTCCGAGGAGATCCGCAAGGCCCGCATGATCGGCGAGGTGGCCTTGACCTTCGGGGGGCGTCAGCTCCGTCGCGAGGTCGACGCCCGCCTCCGCAACGCCCGGGACGCGGCCGAGGGCGTGGCCAGTTTCCTCCCCGGTGCCGGCGCGGGGCCGAACGGAGCCGGCGCTGCCGGGGCGCCGAAGGTGAGCGCCAGCGCCACGCCGACCGCACCGGCCTCGCCACCGGACGCCGCCGCGAAGCCGTCGGCCGCCAGGGCCACCGCGGCCAAGGCGTCGGCCGCCAAGCCGGCCGCCCGCAAGCCGACGGCGAAGGCGGCCGGAACCCGGAAGGCGACCAAGCCGTCGACGGCCAAGAAGGCCTCGGGTGCCACCAAGCGGGCCGGCCGCTCCGCCCCTCCGGCGTCGGCCACCGACCTGCCCATCCTGGAGTACGACGGGCTGTCGGCCTCGCAGGTCGTCTCGCGGCTGAGCGGCCTCTCGCCCGAGGAGCTGCGGGCGATCCGGTCCTACGAGGAGGGCAGCCGCGGTCGCCGCACCGTCCTCCAAGCCATCGACCGGTTGCTCGGCTAGTGCCAGTCGCTGAGCCGCGCCACTAGATGGAAGAAGCGGTCCGGGCGGCGACGCCGGAGGACCTGCCGGCCATCGTCGGCCTGGTGGAGGCGCTCCGGGCCGAGCTCACGCCGATGCGGGGCGGGCGGATCTGGGCGGTGCGGGAGGCACGGTCGGGCCCGCCGGCGGAGGCCTTCGGCGCTCTCCTCGCCGACCCGGCGACGTGTGTGGTCGTCGGCACCGTGGACGACGTCGTCGTGGGCTTCGGGGTGGCGACGGTCGAGCCGCTGACCGACGGCAGCCGGCTCGGCGTGGTCAGCGAGCTGTTCGTCGACGTCGAGGCCCGGGCGGTCGGGGTGGGGGAGGCGATGCTCGAGGCGCTCGTCGCCTTCTGCACACGGGAGGGTTGCGTCGGCGTCGACGCTTTCGCCCTCCCCGGCCACCGGGCGGCCAAGAACTTCTTCGAGGAGAGCGGCTTCACCGCTCGAGCGATCGTGATGCACCATGCCTTCGACTCCGGCCCCGACACCGAGACCGGCGACACCGGCGAGCCCGCCGACGCCTGAGACCACCCACCCCGAGGTGGCAGTGGGCGCGGTGGTCCGGCGCGGCGACGAAGTCCTCCTGATCCGCCGGGCCCGGGGCACAGCAGTGGGGCAGTGGTCCATCCCCGGCGGGCGGGTCGAGTTCGGCGAGGGTCTCAAGGCCGCCGTGGCCCGGGAGGTGCAGGAGGAGACCGGCCTCGAGGTGCAGGTGGGCCGCTTCCTCGGCTGGGCGGAACGGATGGGCGAAGACCCCGGCCCGTACCACTACGTCATCCTCGATTTCGCGGCCGAACCGGTCGACCCCACCGCGGTGCCGCGGGCGGGAGACGACGCCGACGACGCCGCCTGGGTCCCGACAAACGCCA
>Ga0299907_10000252_pt1 | contig 24403 bp, 20 predicted proteins | sample RVTome_16_FD_198680 | JGI IMG/M metagenome (GOLD analysis project Ga0299907, IMG submission 198680) | Soil microbial communities from uranium-contaminated site in the Upper Colorado River Basin, Wyoming, United States - RVT152D67 (version 2) ...
GCGTCGACGGCCGGATCCCAGGCCGAGAGGTCGGCCAGGCGCTCGTCGTTGGAGAACACCTCCACGACCGGCTGCTTGATGCCCAGGCGCTTCTGGAGGGCTTCGACCTCGGGTTCCTGGTCCCACATCACCAGGCTCACGGCCACGCCCGCCTTTCCCGCCCGGGCCGTGCGTCCGGAGCGGTGGAGATAGGACTTCGAATCTTCGGGAAGGTCGTAGTGGAGGACGACGTCGATCCCCTCCAGGTCGAGGCCGCGGGCAGCGACATCGGTGGCGACCAGGGCGGGCACCACTCCGGTGGCGAACTCGCGCATGGCCCGGGCCCGGGATTTCTGGGGCAGGTCGCCATGGATGACGGCGGCGTGCACACCGGCCTTGCGCAGATCGGAGGCCAGGCGGTCGGCGCCCCGCTTGGTGCGGACGAACAGGAGGCAACGCTCGGCGCCGGCGATGACGGCCGCGGCCACCAGCACCTTGTCCATCTGGTGCACCCGCAGGAAGCGGTGCTCCATCTCCTCCACGGTGGGCTGGTAGGACTCGACCTCGTGGTGGACCGGGTCCCGCAGGTACTTGCGCACGATGTGGTCCACGTCGCCGTCGAGGGTGGCGGAGAAGAGCATCGTCTGGGGATGGCCCTGGAGGTGGCGCAGGATCCAGGTCACCTGGGGCGTGAAGCCCATGTCGGCCATCCGGTCGGCCTCGTCGAGGACGACCACCTTCACGTCGGAGAGGTCGACCTCGCCCCGCTCCAGGAAGTCGATGAGGCGGCCGGGGGTGGCCACCACGATGTCGGCCCGGTTCCGCAACGCCGCGATTTGACGCTTGACGGAGTCGCCCCCGTAGACGGTGGCCACCCGAAGTCCCCGGCAGGTGGCCAGGGGGCCGAGCACGCCGGCGACCTGCACGCACAGCTCCCGGGTGGGCACGAGGACCAGGGAATGGGGCCGGCGGGGTTCGGCCGGCTTGGTGGCCTCGATCATGGGGAGACCGAAGGCCAGGGTCTTGCCCGAGCCCGTCTTGGCCTTGCCGCACACGTCGCGGCCGGCGAGAGCATCGGGGATGGTGAGGGCCTGCACGGGGAACGGCTCGGCGATCCCCTGATCAAGGAGCTCGGCGGCCAGATCGGGGTCCACCCCGAGGCGCTCGAACCCGGATACCTGCGTCAACATCGTCCTCCTGTCGGCGGTGGCGGGTGCCCTGTGGCCTTCCGCCGCATTTACCACCACGAACGAGGACGACCCGCGAGCCCAATGCTCGCCTACCCAGGATAGTGGACGAGGCCCCCGTCCCGGTTCTGACGGGGAGCGCGGGCCGCCCGGAGGACGGCCCGCGCTCCACCGGTGCAAGGGGTCAGAACTTGTCCGGGAACTTCTTCACCGTGGCCGCGGCAATGGCGTCGGCCAGGTCGTTCATGTGGCTGACGGCCATGCGGAGGCTGGTCGCCGCCCCCTTGGCGTCCCCCGCTTTCTGGGCGTCGATGACGGCCTTGAGCGTGGTGGCGTGCATCTTCACGCCCTCCTCGACGGCGCCCGCCGGCAGGTTCTCGTTGACCGAGTTCATCGTCGTGCCGAACGTCTTGGCGTAGGCCAGGAGGTCGGCGACGGCCTTGTCGGCGCCGGCCTGGTCGTCCTTGGCCACGGCCTGGGTGTAGGCCACGAAGGCGCCGATGTGGCCGTTGCTGCGCCACAGGCCGTCGAAGGCCTTGCCCACCTCGTCGCCGTAGACCGAGGTGACCCCGGCCACCAGGTCGGCCGTGTTGGAGTCGGTCGGGCCGTTGAGGGCGGCGGCGGCAGCCTCGAACTGCGGCATCCGCCCGCCCAGGGCAGCACCGGTGGCGCTGGCGGCCAGGAGGACGTGCTCCCGCAGCACCGAGGTCAGCGTGGCCCGCAGGCCCGAGGCCGGTGAGCCGGCGTCTCCGTCGAACTTGTCGGGGAACTGCTTGGCCGTGGCGCCGGCAAGCGTGTGACCCAACTCGTCCATGTGGTGGTACGCCTCCCGTAGGGACGTGTACACCGTGGCCTGATCCCCCGCCTTCTGGGCGTCGACGACGCTCTTCAGCGTCGTGATGTGCATCTTCACGCCCTCCTCCACGGCGGCTGCCGGGAGGTTGGGATTGACCGAGTTGATGGTCGTGCCGAAGGTCTTGGCGTAGGCCAGGAGGTCGGCAACCGCCTTGTCGGCGCCCGCCTTGTCGTCCTTGGCCACGGCCTGGGTGTAGACGACGAAGGCGTCGATGTGGCTCTTGCTGCGCCACAGGCCGTCGAAGGCCTTGCCCACCTCGTCGCCGTAGGCGGCGGTCATGCCGGCCACGAGGTCGGCCGTGTTGGAGTCGGTCGGGCCGTTGAGGGCGGCGGCGAAGGCCTCGAAGCCGGCCGTGTCCCCCCGCAGGGCGGCACCCGTGGCCAGGGCGGCCAGATAGACGTGCTCGCTGAGCAGACCGGTGAGTCCGGCCCGCAGGGTGGCGGCGCCGGTGTCGGACCCGGTGGCGGCCTGCTCGCCTTCGCCACCGGCCTGTGCCTGGGTCGAGGGTGTTTCATCGGCGGCACCCTCGTCGCCGCTGTCGTCGCCACAGGCCGCCCCCAGCAGGGCCATGACGAGGGCCAGACCGATCAGTCCGGTCACCTTCCTACTTCGCCTGAACATTCCTCTGCTCTCCCTTCTCTTCATGGGTGATGGTGGTGAGATCTCGGATCTCGGTGTGCTGTCGGTCAGGTCACCTGCACCTGACCGCGCATGGTGGCGGGGTGGATGGCGCAGAAGTACGGGAACGTGCCGGCCCCGGCGAAGGTGAGCTCGAAGGTGGTGTCGGTGGCGATGTTCCCGGAGTCGAACTTCCCGTCGGGTGCGGTCGTGACGTCACCCGCCCCCTGGGTCACCGTCCCGGACGTCACGGTGTGGGAGCCGGCGTCCGTCTGCTTCCAGGTCACCGTCGTCCCCGCCGCTACGGCGAGCGACTCGGGCCGGAAGGCGACCAGCCGTATGACCACCTCGTTGGTGGCGGGCGACCCGTTCCCTTCCTGTTGTTCGGCTGACGTGTCGTCGTTGGCGGTGTCGCTGTTCTCGGCCCCGCCGCAGGCGCCCAGCGCAAGGGCGAGGACGGCCAGGACGAGAAATCCCCGCCGGTGATGGCTGCTGGTCATGTCTGCCTCCCGGCATCTATACGAAGCCGGAGAGATGGCAGATGACCCGTTTGTTTCCGGCGGGGCCTCAGGCGGTGGGAATGTCAGCCGCCGTCAGGCGCCAAGCGGTACCCCACGCCCCGCACCGTCTCGAGAGCCCGGCGGCGGAAGGGCGTGTCGATCTTCTTGCGCAGGTACCCGACGTAGACCTCGACGACGTTGGAGTCGCCGTCGTAGGCGGGGTCCCACACGTGGTCCAGGATCTCGGCCCGGGTGGCCACCTGGCCGGCGCGGCGCAGCAGATATTCCAGGAGGGAGAATTCCCGGGGGGTGAGAACGACCTCCGTCTCCTCCCGCCAGCAGCGGTGGGTGGCGGGGTCGAGGTGCAGGTCGCCGGCGGACAGGACGGCCGGGCGTTGCGGGGTGCCCCGGCGCAGCAAGGCTCGCAGCCGGGCGGTGAGCACCACGAAGGAGAACGGCTTGGACAGGAAATCGTCGGCGCCGGTGTCGAGGGCCTCGGCCTCGTCGAATTCGCCGTCCTTGGCCGTGAGCATGAGGATCGGAGTCCAGTCCCCCTCCGCCCGGAGGGTGGAGCAGATGCGATAGCCGTTGAGCCCGGGCAGCATGATGTCGAGCACGATGGCGTCGTAAGAACCTTCCCGGGCCCGCCACAGGCCCTCCTGGCCGTCGTGGACGACGTCGACCGCGAATCCCTCGGCTTCCAGGCCCCGCCGGACCGCACCGGCCAGGCGCACCTCGTCCTCCACGATCAGGACCCGCATCGCCCTTCAGGGTGGCAGAAGGACTTGCGGGCTGTCACCCGTACAATCCCCGGACATGACCAGCCGGATCACCCGCGCCGACGTGGAGCACGTGGCCCGCCTGGCCCGCCTCGCGCTCTCCGAGGAGGAGATCGAGCAGTTCACGGTCCAATTGGCCCAGATCCTCGAGCATGCCGCCAACGTGGAGGCTCTTGACACCGCCGATGTCGCTCCCACCGCGCACCCGATCCCCATCGCCAACGTGATGCGCCCCGACGAGCCCCGCCCCGGGCTTCCCCGCGACGAGGTGCTGGCCATGGCACCCGACGCCGAGGACGGTCGCTTCCGCGTCCCCCGGATCGTCGATTACGGGGACACCCCGAACCCCGGGGACTACAGCGACCCCGGACGGGAGGAGCAGTGCTGATGGCTCTTCGCCTGGCGGCTCATCGCAGTGCGGCCGGGGGCCCCTGCCCCAGCCGCCCGGCCCTGCTGGCGCAGGTCCGATGACGGGTACCGACGGCCTGGTCGGGCGCACCGCCACCGAGCTGGCCGCCCTGGTGCGCGCCGCCGAGGTGTCCGCCACGGAGGTCACCGACGCCCATCTGGCCCGCATCGACGCCTACGACGGCGGCATCCGGTCCTTCCTCTACCGGGCCGACGCCGAGGCGCGGGAGCGGGCGGCCGAGATCGATGCCGCCCGCTCGAGGGGCGAGGACCTCGGACCGCTGGCCGGTGTCCCGGTGGCCGTCAAGGACGTCCTCACCACCCGGGGCCTGCCCACCACCTGCGGGTCGCGCATCCTGGAGGGCTGGCGCCCGCCCTACGACGCCACCGTCATTACCCGGCTGCGGGCGGCGGGGGCGGTGCTGGTGGGCAAGACCAACATGGACGAGTTCGCCATGGGCTCGTCCACCGAGAACTCGGCCTTCTTTCCCACCGCCAACCCCTGGGACACCACCCGGGTGCCGGGCGGCTCGTCGGGCGGCAGCGCGTCGGCGGTGGCCGCCGGCTTCAGCCCCCTCGCCATCGGGACCGACACCGGCGGCTCGATCCGCCAGCCCGCCGCCCTGTGCGGCGTGGTGGGGGTCAAGCCCACCTACGGGCGGGTGTCCCGCTACGGGCTGGTGGCCTACGCCTCGAGCCTCGACCAGGCCGGTGGGCTCGCCACCACCGTGGCCGACGCCGCCCTCCTGCTCGAAGTCATCTGGGGCCACGACCCGGCCGACTCGACGTCGATCCCGACCGTCCCGGAGCCGGTCCGGCCCACGCTCGAGGACGGGGTCGCCGGCCTACGGGTGGGCATCATCACCGAGCTGACCGAGACGGACGGGATCCAGCCCGAGGTGGCCGCCGCCGTGGAGGCGGCCCGGGCCATCCTGGAGGAGGCGGGCGCGGAGGTCGACAAGGTCTCCGTCCCCTCGGTGGAGTACGGCCTGTCGGCCTACTACATCATCGCCCCGGCCGAGGCGTCGTCGAACCTGGCCCGCTACGACGGGGTGCGCTACGGCCTGCGCCGTCAGGCCGCCGACGTCGGCACCATGAACGCCCTCACCCGGGAGGCGGGCTTCGGCGCCGAGGTCAAGCGCCGCATCATGATCGGCACCTACGCCCTCTCCGCCGGCTATTACGACGCCTACTACGGCCAGGCCCAGCGGGTACGGACGCTCATCATCAACGACTTCGCCCGGGCCTACGAGCACTTCGACGTGCTGCTGTCACCCACCTCGCCCACCACCGCCTTCCCCCTCGGGGCCAAGGTCGACGATCCCCTGGCCATGTACCTCTCCGACGTGTGCACCGTCCCCACCAACCTGGCCGGGGCGCCGGGCATCTCGGTGCCCGCCGGCCTCGACGGCGACGGCCTGCCCCTGGCCGTCCAGGTCGTCGCCCCGGCCTTGCACGAGGCGGTCATGTTCCGCGCCGCGAGGGCGCTGGAACGGGGCTTCGAGTTCACCGCCCGACCTCGCTTGGGTGCGTCATGACCTGGGAGACGGTGGTCGGGCTCGAGGTGCACTGCGAGCTGGCCACGAAGACGAAGCTGTTCTGCTCCTGTCCCAACGAGTTCGGCGCCGAGCCCAACACCAGCGTGTGCCCGGTGTGCCTGGGCCTACCCGGGTCACTGCCCGTCCTGAACGAGGCGGTGGTGGAGTACGCCCTGCGGGTGGGGGAGGCCCTGCACTGCCGGGTGCCGGAGACCTCCATCTTCCACCGCAAGAACTACTTCTATCCCGACATGCCGAAGAACTTCCAGATCTCCCAGTACGACGAGCCGGTGTGTGTCGACGGCTATCTGGACATCCCCGGGGTCGGGGGTGTCCCCCGAGACGCAGGTGGGCGCGTCGGCATCGAGCGGGCCCACATCGAAGAGGACACGGGCAAGACCCTCCACGTCGGCGCCGGCGGCCGCATCCACGACGCCGACCATTCGCTGGTGGACTACAACCGGGCCGGCGTCCCTCTCATGGAGATCGTCTCCCGGCCCGACATCCGCTCGTCCGAGGAGGCCCGGGCCTACGTCACCGAGCTCCGGGCGGTGCTGGAGGCCATCGGCGTCTCGGACGTGAAGATGGAAGAGGGGTCGCTCCGGATCGACGCCAATGTCTCCCTGCGGGAGGAGGGGACCGAGGTCCTCGGCACCAAGGTGGAGATCAAGAACATGAACTCGCTGCGCTCCCTGGCCCGGGCCCTGGAATTCGAGGTCGCCCGGCAGGCGGCGGTGCTGGCCGAGGGCGGCCGGATCACCCAGGAGACCCGCCACTGGGACGAGGAGGCCGGTCGCACCCACCCGCTGCGTTCCAAAGAGGAGGCGTTCGACTACCGCTACTTCCCCGAGCCGGACCTGGTGCCGCTGGCCCCGCCGGCCGAGTGGCAGGAGCGGGTGCGGGCATCGATGCCCGAGCTGCCTTCGGCCCGGCGCCGGCGTCTGGTGGAGGAGTGGGGCATCTCCGACCACGACGCGGGTGTGCTGCTGACGTCCGGGCTGGCCGACTACGCCGGCGCGGCGGTGGCCGCCGGCGCCCCCGGCCGCGAGGTGACCAACTGGGTGGTCGGCGACCTGCTGGCGTACATCCACGGGGGACACGCCCGGGCCCCCGGGGTGAACGAAACCGGCGCCGATCGGTCGGATCTCGCCCTCACCGCCGAGGACCTGGCCGAGCTGGTGGGCCTGGTCGGGAACGGCATCCTGTCCCGTCCCCTGGCCAAGGAGGTGCTCGCCGCCGCCCTGGCCGGGGAGGGGACCCCGAGGCAGATCGCCGCCGCCCGGGGCCTGGCCCAGGTCAGCGACGAGGCCGAGCTGGTGGCGGTGGTGGACGGCGTCCTCTCCGCCAGCCCGGCGGAGGTTGCGCGCTACCGAGACGGCGACGAGAAGGAGCGCAAGAAGCTGCGGGGTTTCTTCATGGGCAAGGTGATGGCCGCCACCAAAGGCCGTGGCAACCCGCAGGTGCTCAACCGCCTCCTCGACGAGAGGCTCCCCGCCGGCTGAAGCCGGGACGGGGCCCTGGGAATGGGCCAAGTTGCAGTTGTTGCCACAGAGCGCTGTGTGGTGATACCCAGCGGAGGTGCAGCAGGAAAAGCACCTGGGGCGTGCATTTCCTGCTAGGGGTGTTACCCGCTGCTCCCCCCATCAAAGGACTCAAGGTGGGCCTTGGACGAGACGATACGGTATCGTCTCGTTTGCCAGCGGAGCCGAGGAGCGCGCCATGGTCCAGGAGGATTACGACTTCGCCAAGCGGTGGAAGACGCTGGCCGTTCTCTGCCTCAGCCTCGTCATCGTGGTGGTGGGCAACACGGTCCTCAACGTGGCCCTGCCCACCCTGGTGCGGGAGCTGGGCGCGACCTCCAGCCAGCTCCAGTGGATCGTCGACTCCTACGCCCTCGTCTTCGCCGGACTCCTGCTCACCGCCGGCGCCCTCGGCGACCGCTTCGGGCGCAAGGGTGCCCTCACCGCCGGCCTGGTCATCTTCGGGGTCGCCTCCGGGGTCTCCGCTTTCGCCACCTCGGCCGATCAGCTGGTCGCGCTCCGGGCCGTCATGGGGATCGGGGCGGCCCTCATCATGCCCGCCACCCTGTCCATCCTGACCAACGTCTTCCCGCCCCACGAGCGGGCCCGGGCCATTGCCATCTGGGCCGGCCTGGCCGGCGGCGGCGCGGCGATCGGCCCCGTCGCCAGCGGGTTCCTGCTCGAGCACTTCTGGTGGGGCTCGGTGTTCCTGGTCAACCTGCCCGTGGTGGCCGCCGCCCTCATCGGCGGGCGCCTGCTCGTGCCCCGGTCCAAGGACACGGCCCAGCCGCCGCTCGACCCGGTGGGGGCGCTGCTGTCGATGGCCGGGCTCGGCGCTCTCCTCTACGGGATCATCGAAGGGCCCAACCACGGCTGGACCGACCCCGTCACCGTCGCCTGGGGGGCCGGCGGCATCGCCGTGCTGGTGGTGTTCGGCCTGTGGGAGCGGCGCAGCACGCACCCCATGCTCGATCTCCGCTTCTTCCGCAACCCTTCCTTCAGCTCGGCGGCCGGGGCCATCACCCTGATCTTCTTCGCCATGTTCGGCACGTTCTTCCTCTTCACCCAGTACCTCCAGCTGGTCCTCGGCTACGGCACCCTGGAGGCCGGGGTCCGCATGCTGCCCATGGCCTTCACCATGATGGTGGCGGCTCCGTCCAGCGCCCGTCTGGTGGAACGCTTCGGCGCCCGGCGGGTGGTCACCACCGGGTTGTGCCTGGTGGCCGCGGGGCTGTTCCTCCTCTCCACCGTGGCGGTCGACACCCCGTACTGGCGCCTGGTGCTCAACCTGATGGTGCTGGCCGGCGGGATGGGCCTGTCCATGGCTCCCACCACCAGCGGGATCATGGCCTCGCTGCCGCTGGGCAAGGCCGGGGTCGGCTCGGCGGTCAACGACACCACCCGGGAGCTGGGCGGCGCCCTCGGCGTGGCCGTGCTCGGGAGCCTGCTCGCCTCCCGCTATGCCGCCTCCATCAGCGATGCGGTCGGAGGCCTGCTGCCGCAGCCGGCGCTGGAGGTGGCCAAGAGCTCGCTCGGCGGGGCCCTGGGCGTCGCCCGCACCATGGGCGGGCCGGCGGGGGAGAGCCTGGCCGCCGCGGCCCGGAGCGCCTTCGTGGACGGCATGGCCACCAGCCTTTCGGTGGCCGGCGCCGTCGTGCTCCTGGCTGCGTTCCTGGTCAGTCGCCACTACCCGCACCGGGTCGTGGTGGAGCGCCCCCCGGCCGACGCCGCCCCCGCCCCACGCCCGGCCGTGAGGGATTCGAGCGCCGCGTGACGGCTCCTGTCCGTCCTCGCCGCCGCAGCCGGCGGTCGGAAGAGGCCATCCTCGACGCCACCCTGGCCCTTCTGGGCGAGGTCGGTTTCTCGGGCCTGACCATCGACGGGATCGCGGCCCGGGCCGGGGTGGGCAAGGCCACCATCTACCGCCACTGGCCGGGCAAGGCCCACCTGGTGGTGGACGCCTTCCGTTCCCGGATCCCGCCCATGTCCGCCCCCGACACGGGCAGCCTGCGGGGGGATCTCCTAACCGTGGTGGGCCACCTGGTGCAGGGCCTCGGCCACTCGCCGCTGTCCCGCATCCTCCCCGCCCTGGTGGAAGCGTCGGAACAGGACCCGGAGCTGGAGCGCCTGTTCAAGGAGTTCGGCGCCGAGCGCCGGGCCGTCCTGCGGGGCGTGTTGGACCGGGCCGCGGCGCGGGGCGAGTTGCGGGCGGACCTGGATCGCGACCTGGCCCTCGAGCTCGTCATCGGGCCGGTCTTGGCCCGCCGCCTGGTGATCCGCGAACCCCTGACCGCCAGCTACGGCGAAGCCCTCGTCGAAGCCCTGCTCCCGGTCCTTACCGGTTCCTAGGAGCGGCCGGCGGGTTCGGCGTACGCTGACCCGGTGCAACTCGGTTTCGCGGTACCCGTCTCCGGCTCGTGGGCCACCCCGGCCAACGGCTCGGAGATGGCCCGCCGGGCTGAGGAGCTCGGGTACGCCTCACTGTGGACCTTCCAGCGCCTGCTGTCTCCGCTGGACGGGGACGCTCCCATCCTGGACCCGCAGTACCGCCGCGTGCACGACCCGCTGGCCACGCTCGCCTACCTGGCGGCTCAGACGACAACGGCGCGCCTCGGGGTCGCCGTCGTCAACATGCCGTATTACGCGCCGATCCTGCTCGCCAAGCTGCTGACCACTATCGACCATCTGTCCGACGGGCGGCTCGACGCCGGACTGGGCATCGGGTGGTCGCCGCACGAGTTCGAGGCCGTCGGCGCGCCCTTGGGTGAGCGTGGCGCGCGAGCGGAGGACTTCGTGCGCTGCCTGCAGGCCATCTGGACCGACGAGGTCGTCGAATACGAGGGCGAGTTCTACCGGGTGCCGCGGGCGCGGGTGGACCCGAAGCCGGTCCAGAAGCCGCACCCGCCGATCCTCTTCGGCGGGACCGCGGAGCCCGCCCTGCGCCGTGCCGGACGCCTGGCCGACGGTTGGATCAGCAGCAGCCGGGAGGATCTGAGCCGGATCGACGGGTCCGTCGACATCGTGCGCCGCGCCGCGGCCGACGCAGGCCGGGACCCGGAGAAGCTGCGCTTCATCTGCCGCGGGGTGGTCAAGGTCCGCGCCGGGGAGCGGGCGCCACTGGTCGGCTCCCTCGACGACATCCGCGCCGACCTGGCCGACCTGGCCGCGAAGGGCATCACGGAGACGTTCATCGACCTCAACTTCGATCCGCAGATCGGCTCTCCCGACGCCGATCCGGCGGTGTCGATGCGGCGCGCCCACGAGGTCCTCGAGGCGCTCGCCCCGGGCGTGGCCTAGGGGTTATCTCGGGGCCGGGGTGCGTCGGGTCGGGGGCCGGAGGCGAAGCGGGCCAGGCCGGCGAACATCTCGGCCTCTCTGACCGTGGGCCGGCACCGGCCCGTCTCCAGCAGCAGCCCGTCGTCCAGGTTCAGGCCGAAGGTGCCCAGGGCCGCGGCCCGGTCGGCCCGGAGGCTGGCCTGGGGGTACTCCGCCATCCGCTCGGCCAGCTCCAGGGCCCGGGGGAGGGCCTGACCGGCGGGCACCACCTCCTGGACCAGGCCGATGGCCAAGGCCCGGCCGGCGTCGATGCGGATTCCCGTCTCCAGCATCCACAGGGCGTTGCCCTGGCCCATGATGCGGGGGAAGCGCTGGGTGCCGCCGTCGATGAAGGGGACGCCCCAGCGGCGGTTGAGGGCGCCGAACTCGGCGTTGTCGGCCGCGATGCGGAAGTCACACCAGCAGGCCAGCTCCATCCCGCCCGCGAAGCAGTAGCCGCCCACGGCGGCGATGGTGGGCTTGCCCGGGTCCAGGTGGGCGAAGCCCATGGGGCCGGCCCGCTCCGTCCAGGGATGGTCGAGGATCCCGTCGACGTTCTTCAGGTCGGCGCCGGAGCAGAACGACACGTCGCCGGCGCCGGTCAGGACGAGGACGTGCTGGCTGTCGTCGGCCCCGAAGGCCTCGATGGCCTCGGCCAGGGCGACGGCCGTCCGGGCGTCCACGCAGTTGTGGACCTCCGGCCGGTTCACGGTGAGGACCGTCACCGGTCCGCGTTGCTCCGTCAGGATCCTGTCCATGGCACCGCCTCCCGAGCCTGGGAAAGGCTCAGGCTAACGGGCGGCGCTATCCGGCGGCGGTGGCGACGGCGGTGAGCGACGCCCATCGAGGCGGCGTCCGCCGGCCGTCGGTGGCCGAGCGGATGGCGGCCTGGGCATCCTCCTCGTCCCGGTGGGCGAGCCAGTGCCGCTGGCATTCGCCGCCCAGCAGCGGCGGGGGAGCGGCCGCTGACATCAGGGGGGCATCGGGGCAGGCGGCGTGGACCGCGGCCCGGGCCGAGCCGGCCACGCGCCAGACGGTCCGGGCGTCGAGACCGACCACGGTGGCCACCTCGGTCGGCGTCATGGCCTCGACGTCGGTGAGCCACAGGGCAGCCCGGCCCGGCTCGGGCAGGGCGGTCAGAGCGGCCCGCACGGGACTTGCGCCGGGGTCGCGGAGGTCGGCGCCACCGTCCGGCCGGCGGGTGCGGGACCGTTCGAGGGCGGCCCGGCGTACGCAGATGAGCAGGTGGGCCCGGAAGGAGTCGTCGCCGCCGGGGAGGGAGAAGAACACCTCGGTGAACCCGGCCATGACGGCCAGCTCGGCGTCGTCGGAGAAACCCGAAGTGGCGCTGGCCAGGCGCCAGGCGGCGGCGTGGTGACGGAGGTAGAGCACGCCGAAAGCGGTCCGGTCGCCGTCCCGGGCGCGGGCCACGAGCTCAGCGTCGGAGGCAAGGTGGGGGGACACCAGGCTCCCGAGGCGGTCATCCATCCAGCGCTCCCTTCCCTCGCCCGACGAGAAGGAATACGGCGCGCCCGCTCCTCCTTCTCCTGTTGGAGGGGGCGTACCCAGGCCGAACCCGGATCTCACTCTCCGTGAAGAGGTATGTCCGGTTCGCGTAGCCTTGAGGCGATGATGACGGCTCTTCGCCGCGTGGCGCCATGACGTCGGCCCAGACCATCGTCATCGACCATCTGGCGCGCCTCGACGACGGCTCCGTGGCGGTGGCGGGGATCGACGGCGCCCATCAGCATGTCGCCCCGCGCTCCGAGACGGGTTGGGACACGTCGGCCACCAGCCGGGGGGAGGGCCCCTTCGGGGTGGGGGAGCTGGTCGACGTAGGGTTCTCGCGCCGGGTGGGGGTGGCCCCCCTGGTGGAGGAGCGGGAGGTGGAGCAGGCCAGCCTGCGCCCCCTGGGGCGCATCACCGATGGGGACTTCTGGTCGCTGCTCGAGACCCTGGGCCACGACTCTCTCCCCGCCATCTACGGCGACGAGCTGACCCGCCAGCCGTCGGGTTCGGCCTGGGTGCCCGAGGGCCGGGGAAAGGCGTCACTCGGGGTGCTGCGCTGCCCCGGCCCGGCCGAGCTGTTCCGCCGCGGCGGCCAGCTGCGCATGGGGATCGACGATCTCCGCCTCGGCTCCCTCGATCTGGCCGTCTTCGACTTCCGCCTGCGCGACGAGCAGGGCGTGCCCATCGACCCGCTCTGGAAGGTGATCCGCCGCCGGGTGGCGGCCGGCGAGCCCGTCATCCTCGCCGTCGGCCTGTCCCGCACCTTCAACGGCGCCCACTGGCTGCGGGTGGACAACATCCACTTCCGGGACTACTTCGACGACCATCCCGTCTTCCGCGTCTACCGGGGGGCGCGCTGATGACCGCGGCCTCGAGCCCACCCCCGGCCCCGCGGCCGGCCGTGGCCCGTTTCGCCCTGACCGCCCCGGAGTACGCCGAGGGGCTGCGGACGATCATGCGCCGGCAACCCACCTTCTGGGTCGGCCCCGTACTCGGCGTCGCCACGCTCACGCTGGGCCTGGTCAAGGACGACACCGTGGCCCGGGTGTGGGGTTCGGTCGTGCTGGCCATCGCCGGCGGGTCGTTCTGGATCGTGCCCGTTCTGCGCTGGAGGCAGAGCTCCCGGCTGGCCGAGGAGCAGGAGCACACCTTCTCCGAGGCCGGCATCTACGTGCGGGCCGGCCAGGACAAGGGCCAGTTGCCCTGGAGCTTCTACGTCCGGGCGGCGGAGACGCCCAACGTCTACGTCCTCCTGCGCAACAGCCGCCACGGCAACTTCATCCCCAAGCGGGGCTTCGTCTCCCCCGAGGCCGAGGCCGGGTTCCGGACCCTGGCTGCCGCCCGTCTCCGCACCAACTGGCGTGCCTGACGGCCTGGGCCAACAAGGCCGAGCCGGGCGAGGAAGAGGTGTGGCTGGCCGAGCACGGGCTGGCCGACGAGGTCAGCTCCCGCTGAACCGCGGGGGGCGCTTGTCGACGAAGGCGGCCACGCCCTCGGCGAAGTCGTCGGTGGAGCGCAGCAGGCCGTAGGCCAGGCCCTCCAGCTCCAGGCCCACGTGGAAGGGCGCGTCATGGGCATGGTTCAGGACCCGTTTGGCCAGCCGCAGGGCCAGGGGGGCCTTGGCCGCCAGCTCCTCGGCCATGGCCCGGACGGTGGGGTCGAGTTCGATGAGGGGCACCACCTCCGACACCAGCCCCCAGGCCAGGGCGTCACCGGCGTTGATGCGCCGGCCCCGCAGGATGACGTCCTTGGCCCGGGACAGGCCGATGAGGTGGGCCAGCCGCTGGGTGCCGCCGCTGCCGGGAATCATGCCCAGCGTGATCTCGGGCAGGCCGAGGACCGTGTCGAAGGCGGCCACGCGCAGGTCGCAGGCCAGGGCCAGCTCCAGGCCGACCCCGAAGGTGAACCCGTGGAGGGCGGCCACCACCGGCTTGGGGCAGCGTTCGGGGGCGCCGACGTTGTGGGCCAGGCGGGAGAGGACCTCCGGGGAGCTTTGCATGAAGCCGGCCACGTCGCCCCCGGCCGTGAAGGCCTTGTCGCCCGCGCCGGCCAGGATGATGACCCGCACCCGGTCGTCGGAGCCGAGCTCGTCGAAGACGGCGGCCAGCTGGTCCCGGGCCGGCATGCTCACCCGGTTGAGCTTCCCGGGCACGTCCAGGGTGATGGTGGCGATGCGGGCGTCCTCGTCCCGCTCGACCCGGAACCCGTCGTAGGTCGTCATGCGGGTTGTGTCTCCTCTCCCCCCACCACTTCAGCGATGGCGGCAACGATGGGTTCATAGCCGGTGCAGCGGCAGAGGTGCCCGGACAGCAGCTCCCGGATGCCGGCTTCGTCCGGGACGGGGGTGCCGGCGGCCACCTCGTCGCACAGCTCGGCGGCGGCCATGAGGATGCCGGCGGTGCAGAATCCGCACTGGAGGGCGAAGTGGCGCCGGAACGCCTCCTGCAGGGGATGGAGTCGCTCGTCCGTGGCCAGCCCTTCCACGGTGGTGATCTCGGCGCTGTCGGCCTGGACGGCGAGCAGCAGGCAGGACCGCACCGCCGCCCCGTCGAGCCGGATGGTGCACGCGCCGCACACGCCGTGCTCGCAGCCGACATGGGTGCCCCGCAGGCCGATGCCGTGGCGCAGGAAGTCGCTCAGCAGCCGCCGCTCTTCGACGTCGGCTGTCACCCGCCGGCCGTTGACCGTGCACTCCAGACGCCGCGTCACGGAAGGATTCCGTCGCGGTCGTGAGGTGGTCGCGCTTGACCCCCCGGGAGGGGGTCGATCGCGACCACCTCCTGTGCCCGGGCCGTGGCGCGGGCCACGGCGCGGGTGACGAGGATCTCGACCAGGTGGCGCTGGTAGGCGGGCGGGGCATGGAGTGAGCCGGTCGGGTCCACGGAGCCGGCCGCGGCGGCGCCGGCGGCCCGCGCCGCGTCGGGGGACGGCTCTTGTCCCACCAGGGCTTCGGCGGCGCGGCGCAGGAGGAGGGGCCGGTCGGCCACCGCTCCCACCGCCACCCGGGCGGCGGCGATCCGCCCGTCGACGATGCGCAGCCAGCAGGCGGCGAGGGCGAGGGCGAAGTCGCCGTGGCGGGGCGCCATCTCGGCCAGGGCGCTGGTCTCGCCCGGGAGCGGATGGCGGAAGCGAATGGCGACCGCCAGCTCGTCAGGTTCCAGCGCCGTGGTGAGGAAGCCGGTGAAGAAGGCGTCGGAAGGGATCTCCCGGCGGCCCCGGGCGGCCGACTCGGCCACCACCGAGCCGCCCACGGCCAACAGCGCCAGGGGGAGCTCGGCGGCCGGGTCGGCGTGGGCGACGGAGCCGCCCACCGTGCCGCGGTTGCGGGTGGCGACATGACCGACCAGGGGCAGCGCGTCCTGCAGGGCGCCGATCGGTTCGGCGGCACCACTCCGCTCGAGCCGCCGCTGGCGGGTGAGCGTGCCGATCTCGAGATGGCCGTTGCCGGCGGCGATGCCGTCGAGTGCCGGCAGGCGGTTCAGGTCGACGAGGACCGTGGGACGGGCCAGGCGCATGTTGAGCATGGGCACCAGGCTCTGACCGCCGGCCAGGGGCCGGGCCTCGTCGCCGTGCTCCTGGCGCAGGGCGAGCGCTTCCTCCAGGGACGAGGGGCACTCGTAGCGGAACGGGGGCGGTTTCATCGGGGCCCGGGGTACGGGGTGTCCCCGGGAGGCTGGAGCAGGGCCCAGACCCGGGCCGGGGTGAGGGGCAGCTCGACGTCCTCCACGCCGAGGGCGTCGGCCACGGCGTTGGCCACCGCCGCCGGGGCGCTCATGGTGGTCCCCTCGCCCAGGCCCTTGGCGCCTGTGGGGGTGACCGGCGAGGGCGACTCGACCATGGCCGTGAGCGGGGTGGGCAGGTCGGCGGCGGTGGGGCAGGGATAGTCGAGGAAGGTGGTGGTGAGCAGGTTGCCGTCGGCGTCGTAGACGTGGCGTTCCATGAGGGCGGCGCCGAGGCCGTGGGCCAGACCGCCCAGCACCTGGCCTTCGGCCAGCGCCGGGTGCAGCACCCGGCCGGCGTCGTGGACGGACACGTAGTCCCGCACCGTCACCACGCCGGTGGCGGTGTCGACCTCGACCACGGCCACGTCGGCCAGGAACCCGTAGGCGGCCGACGAGTTCACGCGGTCGGAGGGGTCGGGAGGAGCGAGCCCCGGCACGGCGTAGGTGATGGTGAGGGCGAGGCCGTCGAGCCCTTCCGGCAGGCCCGCCGGGTCCCAGTGGGCGGCCCCGGCCAGGCGGCGTAACGGCACTTCGCCCCCCGGTCCGCGGGCGACGCCGTCGACCAGGTCGACGTCGGCGGGAAGACAGCCGACGAGGGGCGCGGCCAGCGCCCGCAGCCGGCCGGCCAGCTGAAAGGCGGCGGTGTGGACGGCGGCGGCCACGGTGACGGCGAAGCGGCTCGAGTAGTTGCCGGCGGACACGGTCGGGGGACGGTTGGCCGTGTCGGCCCCGGCCTGCACGGAGACGGCATCGGGGGCCACGCCCACGACATCAGCCACGATCTGGGCCGCCACCGTCCGGTGGCCCTGCCCCTGGGGCGTCGACGTGAAGCCGATCTGCACGCCGCCGTCGGGCCCCATGGCGATGCTCACCGTCTCGGCGTTGCCGTCCGTGGCCCGGGGCCCGGGGTGTCCCCGAGATGATGACCCCGCGGCCCGCTCGTCCGCCGTGCGGGCCAGCGTGATGTATCCCATGTTGGAGGCGGACGGCTCCACCACACAGGCCAGGCCGATGCCGAGGCGGCACCCGTCGCCGGCCTCCTCCCGTCGCCGGGCCTGTTCGGTGCGGAGCTCCCGGTAGCGGGACAGGGCCAGGGCCCGGTCGAAGCACACCGGGTAGTTGCCCGAGTCGTACACCGCCCCCGCCGGGGCCTGATAGGGCATGGCCTCGCCCGGTACCAGGTTCCGTGCCACCACCTCGGCCGGGTCGAGCCCGAGGCGGGCGGCGGCGACGGCCAGGGTGCGCTCCAGGGCGAAAGCCAGCTGCGGGCCGCCGAAGCCCCGGTTGAGCCCGGTCGGGCAGCGGTTGGTCACCACCACCCGGGTGCGGACCTCGACGTCGCGGACCCGGTAGGGACCGGTGATCCCGCCATGCATCCGGTACAGGGTCGCCGGTTCCGGGGCCCGCACGTAGGCGCCCACGTCGTCGGTGAGGTCGAGCCGCAGCGCCACGAGGTCGCCGCCGGCGGTGAAGCCGGCCTCGACCTCGGTCAGGCGCTCGGTGGCCATGGACGAGGCGAGGAGGTGCTCCACCCGGTCCTCCGTCCAGCGCACCGGCACCCCGCAGACACGGGAGGCGAGTGCCATCAGCACGATGTAGGGGTAGACCGACGCCTTCACGCCGAAGGACCCCCCCGAGTCCGGCGGCGAGATGAGGCGCAGCTTCGACGTCGGGATCCCGAGTGCGGCGGCGGCCACGCCGTGGAGGGTGAAAGGACCCTGGAAGTTCGACCAGGCCGTGACCGCCCCCCGGTCCCAGTGGCAGATGACCCCGTAGCCCTCCACCGGCGTGCACGACGACCGGGGGTGGCGGAAGGTCTTGCGCACCACGAGGTCGGCGGCGCGCAGGGCGGTCCCGGCGTCGCCGTAGGCGAAGTGCCGGTCGGACACCACATTGGAACCGGCCTCGGGGTGCAGGACCGGGGCCCCGGGAGCACACGCGGCCTCGAGATCGGCGGCCACCGGCCGCGGCTCGTAGTCGACCTCGACCAGCTCGGCCGCGTCCTCGGCCCGGTAGCGGTCCCGGGCCACCACCACCGCCACCGGCTCGCCCACGTAGCGGACCACGTCGACCGCTGCCGCCCGGTAGTCGATCCCCGCCCGCAGCGCCGAGGGGAAGGGCCGGGACAGCTCGCCGACCTGGGCGCCGGTCAGGACGCCGAGCACCCCGTCGACCTCGAGGGCGGCGGTGACGTCGACCGACCGGATGCGGGCGTGGGCGTGGGTCGAGCGCACCACCGCCGCCTCGGCGATGCCCGGCAGCGGCTCCAGGTCGTCCATGAACCAGCCCTCGCCCCGGAGCAGCGCCTCGTCCTCCACCCGCTCCACCGGCAGCCCGACCCAGGTCGTGCGCTCACCCATCGTCGTTCGGGGGTCCACGTCGCTAGCCTTTCGTCCATGCCTGACACACACAAGCCGCGCAGCCACGAGGTCACCGACGGCATGGAGCGGGCTCCGTCCCGGGCCATGCTCCGGGCGGTGGGAATGGGAGAGGGCGACTGGGGTCGATCCCAGGTCGGCATCGCCTCGTCCTGGAACGAGGTCACGCCCTGCAACCTCCCCCTCGACCGGCTGGCCAAGGCGGCCAAGGAGGGCGTGCGGGCGGCGGGCGGGTTCCCCCTGGAGTTCACCACCATCGCCGTCTCCGACGGGATCTCCATGGGGACGGAGGGGATGCGGGCCTCGTTGCCGTCGCGGGAGATCATCGCCGACTCGGTCGAGTGCGTCATGCACGGCGAGCGGCTCGACGGGATGGTCACGCTGGCGGGCTGTGACAAGAGCCTGCCCGGCATGCTGATGGCCGCCGCCCGGCTCAACCTCCCTTCGGTGTTCCTCTACGGCGGGACGATCATGCCCGGGCGCCACAAGGACCGGGACATCAGCATCCAGGACGTCTTCGAGGCGGTGGGCGCCTGCGCGGCGGGGATCATCGACGACGAGGAGCTGTGCCACATCGAAGCCAGCGCCTGCCCCGGTGAGGGCTCCTGCGCCGGCATGTTCACCGCCAACACCATGGCGTCCGTGGCCGAGGCCCTCGGCATGTCGCTGCCGGGATCGTCGACCGCCCCCGCCCCCGACCCCCGCCGGGACGAGTTCGCCCGGGCGTCGGGTGAGGCCGTGATCAACCTGCTGAGGCTCGGGATCCGGCCCCGCCAGATCATGACCAAGGAGGCGTTCGAGAACGCCATCGCCGTCTCCATGGCGGTGGGCGGCTCGACCAATGCCGTGCTCCATCTGCTGGCCATCGCCCACGAGGCCCGGGTGGACCTGACCCTGGACGACTTCGACCGGATCAGCCGCAAGGTGCCCCACATCGGCGACACCAAGCCCGCCGGCCGGTTCCAGATGGTGGACATCGACCGGATCGGCGGCGTGCCGGTCGTGATGCGCGAGCTGCTCGAGGGCGGCCTGCTCCACGGCGACTGCCTGACCGTGTCGGGCCGGACGGTGGCCGAGAACCTCGATGCCCTCGACCCGCCGGCTCCCGACGGCGAGGTGATCCGGCCGCTGTCCAACCCGATCCACAGCGAGGGCGGTACCGGAATCATCTACGGCAGCCTCGCTCCCGAGGGCGCGGTGGTGAAGATCGCGGGTATGACGGGGCTGCGCTTCGAGGGCCCGGCCCGGGTCTTCGACGACGAGGCCGACTGCATGGCCTACGTGACCGGCAACCGCCTCCAGCCCGGTGACGTGCTCATCATCCGCTACGAGGGACCGGTGGGGGGCCCGGGCATGCGGGAGATGCTGTCCGTCACCGCCGCGGTGAAGGGGACGGGCCACTCGGCTGACGTGGCCCTCGTCACCGACGGCCGGTTCTCCGGTGCCACCCATGGCTTCTCGGTGGCCCACGTCACCCCCGAAGCACCGCTCGGCGGCCCCATCGCCTTCGTGCAGGACGGCGACACGATCGTGATCGACGTGCCCAACCGCCGGCTCGACCTCCTGGTGGACGAGGCCGAGATGACTCGCCGGCGGGACGGCTGGAAGCCGAACGAGCCCCGCTACACCACCGGCTTCCTGGGCAAGTACGCCCAGCTGGTCCAGACCGCCTCCCGCGGAGCCATCACCAACCTCGGCTGAGCCCGTCCCGCCATGCCCGAGCTGATCGAGATCGAGGCCTACCGCCGGTTGGCGGAGGCCAAGGCGCTCGGCCGTCCCATCGCCGAGGTGGTGGCGCCGGACGCCTGGTGGCTGAAGGGCGGCCTGACCGCCGGGGCCCTCTCCGACGCTCTCGTCGGACGGGTGTTCACCGCCGCCCGGCGAACGGGCAAGCGGCTCCTGCTGGAAACCAGCGGGGCCGGCCCCCTTCTCGGGCTGCGCTTCGGCATGACGGGCAAGCTCCTGGTCGACGGCACGGCGGGCGTGGACGAGCTCATCTACTCCAGTAACCGCGACGTCGGTGCCTGGGACCGGCTGATGGTGGTCTTCGACGACGGCGGCGACCTCCGGGTGCGGGATGCCCGGCGCCTGGGCGGCGCCGAGCTGGAACCCGACGAAGCCCGCCTCGGTCCCGACGCCGCCGGGCTCACCCCCGCCGTTCTGGCCCGGGTCCTGGGGACGAGCCGGGCGCCGCTCAAGGCACGGCTCATGGACCAGGCCAGGGTGTCCGGGCTCGGGAACCTCCTGGTGGACGAGATCCTCTACCGGTCCGGGCTCGACCCCGCCCGCCCGGCCGGCTCACTCGACCCGGCCGAGGTCCGGCGCCTCGCCGGCTGGATCCGCCGCACCCTCGATCGGCTCGGCGACCTCGGCTCCCACGCCGGCGAGGTCGGCCCGGCCCGCCGGCCGGGCGGCGTCTGCCCGCGGGACGGCACACCCCTCGTGCGGCGCACCATCGGGGGGCGCACCACCTGGTCGTGCCCCACCCATCAGCGGTGAGACCCCTTAAGCTGCGGTGATGATTGCTCTTCGCCTAGCGGCTCATCGCGGTGCGGCCGGGGGCCCCAGCCCCAGCCGCCAGGCCCTGCTGCGCAGGTCCTGACCGATGTTCTCTGCGCTTCGGCTGGGGCGGTCCTCTCTCTGGCTGGTCCTCCTGCTGCTGGTCCCCGCCTGCTCCGGGGGCGGAGGTGGCGACGGCGACGGCGGGGAGAACGGAACCGGCGGCGATTCGCTCAAAGGTCAGCAGGTCGAGGTGACGGCGACCTGGTCGGGCGTCGACCAGGAGCGGTTCTCCGCCGTTCTGGACCTGTTCGAGGAGCGCACCGGCGCCAAGGTGAAGTTCACGTCCAGTGGCCCCGACATGGCCGCCTTCCTGACCTCCCGCCTCGACGGCGGCGAGGCGCCCGACGTGGCCCTGCTGCCCCAGGCGCGCCTCCTCGGCGAACTGGCCGGCCGCGGCGCCCTCCAGCCACTGCCCCAGGCCGCCGCCGACCTGGTGGACCGCAACTACGACCCGGTGTGGCAGGACATGGGATCGGCCAACGGCCAGCTGTACGGCGTCTGGTTCAAGGCCGCCAACAAGTCCACCCTGTGGTTCAACCCCGCCGTCCTCGAAGCCGCCGGCGTGAAGCCTCCCTCCACCTGGGAGGAGCTTCAGGCCGCGGCCACCGCCCTGGCCGCCGATGGGATCGCTCCGGTGTCGGTGGGCGGGGCCGACGGCTGGACGCTCACCGACTGGTTCGAGAACGTCTACCTCCGGACTGCCGGGACGACCGCCTACATCGACCTGACCCGGCACCACCTGGCCTGGGACGACGCCACCGTCGTCGAGGCCCTCCAGACCCTGGCCGAGGTGTTCCGCCCCCAGTGGCTGGCCGGTGGCGCCCAGGGGGCGCGACAGACCGACTTCGCCACCTCGGTGGCCAACGTCCTGGCCGACCCACCGAAAGCCGGCTTCGTCCTGGAGGCGAACCCGCCGGACGCCGGCCCGAACGCCGGACTCGTCGACTTTCCCGCCATCGACGGCTCGCCGCCTTCGGTGGTGGTGGGCGGCGACGCCGCCGTCCTCCTGGCCGACACGCCGGGTGGCCGGGCCCTGGTGGAGTTCCTCGCCACCCCGGAAGCGGCCGAGGTGTGGGCGGCACGGGGCGGCTTCACCTCCCCCAACAAAAACGTCGATGCCGCCGCCTACCCCACCGACGCGGAGCGGCGGGCGTTTCAAGCCCTGGTGGGAACCCAGGTCGTCCGCTTCGACATGTCCGACCAGCAGCCGGTCGCCTTCGGCGCCCATCCCGACCAGGGTTTGTGGCCCCTGCTCCAGGAGTATCTGGCCAAGCCGGCCGCGGCGGCCCACGTGGCCGCGGGCCTGGAGCGGACGGCCTCCAACATCTTCGAGCCCTGACCGGCTCGAGCGCCTGAGATGATGGACGGGTGAACCCCAAGCTGGAGGCGGCCAGGAGCGCCCTCATCGAGCGGGCGGCGGCCCATGCCCGCGCCCGGCTGGCCGGCTCCCAGGCCGACATGGTCGCCGGGTTCCTGCTCCGGTACTGGGAGCAGGTCGCGCCCGAGGACCTGGTCGGCCGCGACCCGGTCGACGTCTACGGGGCCGGTCTGGCCCATCTGCACCTGGCCGAGAAGCGGTCGCCGGGCACCCCCCGGGTCCGCGTCTACACCCCGGCCTTCGAAGAGCATGGCTGGGCCTCCCCCCATTCCGTGGTGCAGGTCACCACGGACGACATGCCCTTCCTGGTCGACTCGGTCTCCATTGAGCTCTTCCGTCAGGGTGTCGGCCTCCACCTCGTAGTCCACCCCGTCATTCCCGTGAACCGCAACGGCGACGGCCGCCTCACGGGCGTCGGCGAGCAGGGCTCGATCGCCGAGGCCTTCCTCCATGTGGAGATCGACCGCCAGACGAACCTCAGCCGGATGGCCGAGTTGCGCGACGGGCTGGTGCGGGTGCTGGCCGACGTGCGGGCGGCGGTGGAGGACTGGCCCGACATGCGGTCCCGGGCTCTGGCCGTGGCGGCGGAGTTCGAAGAGCGCCCCCCGCCGATCGACCCGGAGGTGGTGGCCGAAGCTCGCGACCTGTTGCGGTTCCTGGCCGACGACCACTTCGTCTTCCTCGGCTTCCGGGACTACGACCTGGTCGCCCACGACGCCGAGACCGTTCTCGAACCGGTCCCCGCCTCGGGTCTCGGCATAATGCGGGAGGCGGAGCTGGCCCCGTCGCAGAGCTTCTCCCGGGTGCCCAGCCACCTGCGGGACCGGGCCCGCATGGCCGCCCACCCCGTCACCCTCACCCGCTCCAGCTCCCGGTCCACCGTCCACCGCCCCGGAGCCCTCGACTACGTGGGCGTGGTCCGCTACGACGATTCGGGGACGGCGGTGGGGGAGCGACGCTTCCTGGGCCTGTATACCTCCACCCTGCACAAGGCGCCCACGACGGAGATCCCGGTGATGCGCCGCACGGTGCAGGCGGTACTGGATCGGGCCGGGTTCCCTCCCGCCTCCCACAACGGCAAGGCGCTGGTCGAGGTGCTCGAGGCCTACCCCCGACGCGAGCTGTTCGAGGTCGGCTCCGACGAGCTCTACGACACCGCCCTGGGCATCCTCGCCCTCCAGGAACGCCAGCGGGTGCGGCTCTTCGCCCGCCGGGACCGTTTCGGCCGGTACTGGTCGTGCCTCGTGTTCGTTCCGCTGGACCGTTACACCCAGGCGGTACGTGGCCGGATCACCGACATCCTCATGGCCGCCTTCTCGGGGACCGGCTTCGAGTATCACGCCCAGGTGGGGGAGTCGGTCCTGGCCCGGCTGCACTTCGTGGTGCACACGGACCCTGGCGCCCTCCCGCCGTCCGATCTGGAGATGGTGGAGGAACAGCTGGCCGACGCGGCCCGGGCCTGGGCCGACGACCTCACCGAGGCGGCTCTCGAGCACTACGGGGAGGAGCGGGGCGTGGCGCTGCTGGCCCGCTACGCCCAGGCTTTTCCGGCCGCCTACCGGGCCGACTTCCCGGCCCGGGCGGCAGTGGCCGACATCGACCGCATCGAGTCGCTCGGCGCGGGCGCCGACCTCGCCCTGTCCCTGACCCATCCCTTGGAGGCGGCCGACGGCCTGCTGCGGTTCAAGCTGTTCCAGGCGGCCCGGCCCGTTCCTCTCTCGGACGTTCTGCCCGCCCTGGAGAACATGGGGGTGCGGGTCATCGACCAGCGGCCGTACGAGGTCCGCCCCCGGGATGGGACCGCGGTCTGGATCCACGACTTCGGCCTCGCCCCGCCCGAGGCCGGGGGTATCCCCGAGATCGCGGGCGGCGACCTCGATGCCGACGGGCTGCGGGAGAACTTCAGCGAAGCCTTCGCCGCCGTCTGGCGGGGCGACGCGGAGAACGACCGCTTCAACCGCCTCGTACTCGGCGCCGGCCTCACCTGGCGGGAGGTGGCGGTCCTGCGGACCTACGCCCGCTACCAGCGCCAGGCCGGCAGCACCTTCTCCCAGACCTACGTGGCCAACGCCCTGGTGGCCAACCCCCATGCCGCCCGCCTGCTGGTGGAGCTGTTCCACGCCCGTTTCGACCCCGACCGCCATCTCGACCCGG
>Ga0299907_10000253_pt1 | contig 24368 bp, 29 predicted proteins | sample RVTome_16_FD_198680 | JGI IMG/M metagenome (GOLD analysis project Ga0299907, IMG submission 198680) | Soil microbial communities from uranium-contaminated site in the Upper Colorado River Basin, Wyoming, United States - RVT152D67 (version 2) ...
GTGCTCCTTCAGCACGCCGATGATCTGCTCCTCGCTGAACTTGCTCTTGCGCATCGTCCGTCTCCTTCCTCCGACGGACCCTAGCGTCAAACCGGGGGCGCTTCAGGGGGCAAGGTCATCGGCAATGCATCTAATCCGAGCGTGACAATTTCCTCAGGCGCTTTAGCAAGCCTTTCTGCTAAGGTTCTTGCGGTGGGTTGTTGTTTGTGCGGGGGCAGTATACGTTGCAGCTCGATCGCGAGCGGGAGGAATGGATCATCGCCCAACTCTCCAGGTTTGAAGATCAGGATCACCCAGTCTTTGCTGCCTTTCAACGCGTTTGACCGCAGCCGAGGAATGATACCAGCTCGCACGAGCGAAGATTTTCCCGACCCGGAAGAACCTATAACTGCTACAAACCTGCTATCGGACTGCCGGGCCTTCCTGAGCAGCGCGTCGATCTCCGCCCCTCGCCCAAAGAATACCGGTGCTTCCGTCTCAGCAAATGAGCGCAGGCCCGGGTAGGGCGAGCCGCGCCGGATCGCTCCTCCCCTTATCACCTCCTTTGTAGGCGCCGTCGACTGCTCACCGTGTTCGTTCTTCAGCCGGCGAGCGAGAATTTTGCGCAGATCGTTTTTCAGGTGGTCCTTGAAATCGCTCGGGCCCGGGTACTCATTAACATATCGATGCGCTGCCTTGAGAAAGGCGACATACGTCTCGATACGATCGAACTGCTCCTCATTGTCCTTCCGCTTAGGATCGCGGGCGCCCCAACGTGGTTCTTCGCTGCGCCGGTAAAGCAGCACGTCCAGTCCTGGATTGGCGAAGGCGTCGTCCAGCTCGTACTCGGTTCCGGAAAGATAGGCGCTACCGTCGGCCTTCTGCCACTTTTCGATCGGTAAGGGCGATCCCATGCGAGCCCAGAAGATGCCTACCAGCACATCGCACTCGGAAGGTTTCCGCAACCCGCGTTCGACCGCCGTCTGCGGGTCGAGCTGAGCGACCAGTGGGGTTCGGCCGTGGGGGTCGTCCCAGGTAACCGCCTCAAGCTTCGCCGCCTCGAACTGCGGTTCGCGCTGCAATTCGGCGATCGCCTCGCGGGCGCGGGTGCTTCGCCGTCGCGAGCCAGTCGGCGGCGATCGTCGCGAACTCATTCGTGGTCATGCCGGCGTGGCTCGCCATGATCAGCTGCATCACGCCTTTGATGCCACTCGCCTTGAGCGTCTCAAGATCGTCGTCCAGGACGGCCTTGAAGGGCTGCTGCTCGCGCCATTCGGGATGCTCGGGCGCGAGCGCCCGGATCCGGTCGAGCGCAAACGCGAGCTGGGTATAGTAGGGCTGCTCGATCCAGAGCGTGCCGTCGTTGTCGAAGGTCGCGATGCGCGCGTCGGGCGGCACGTAGTCGGGGCCCTCGGTGGTCACCGCTTCGACGAAGTCGACGATCGCCGACTTGGCAGCGCCGTCGTTCCACGACGGCAGCGGGTCTTCTGGGCACCGGCAGGCATCTCGAGCCCGACGGCGATCAGCATCACCGCAAGCGTTCGCAAGAACGTCGTCATATTGGCTCCTTACCGACAAATGAGCGGGGGAGCGGTCGCTCCCCCGCGCGGGTGGTCGGGATCAGTTGCCCAGGCCGCCTTTGAGCGTCCGCTCAATGGCGCTCAGGTTGAACGATGCCGGGGCCTGGCTGGGCGGGTAGTCCTGCATGGTCTGCAGAAATTGCGCCGCCAGCGCCTGGATCGGCACGATCACGAAGGCGCGGTCGAGGAACCAGTCGTTGTAGGTGTTCGCGTTGTGCTGGGCCCTCTCGAACGGATCGCGGCGGAGGTTGAACAACACGGGCACCCGCAATTCGATGAACGGCTCGCGCCACACCTCGAATGCCTGTCCCCGGTTTTCCAGGAACACCACCTTCCAGTCGTCATAGCGTGCGGCGACGACCTGGCCGTCATCGTTGACATACCAGAACTCGTGCCGGGGCGACTGGTCGGTTTCGCCTTCCAGGTAGTCAACGAGGTTGTAGCCGTCGATGTAGTTGCGGTACTGCCGCCCGTTCAGCTCCATCCCCTCGCGGAGCTGGTCCGCGATGTCGGGGGCGCCGGCGATCGCGGCGAAAGTTGGCAGCCAGTCCTCGTGCGCGACGATGCCGTTCAGGGTCTCGCCGGCGGAGAACTGGCCCGGCCAGCGCGCGAAGGCCGGCACGCGATAGGCGCCTTCCCAGTTCGAGTTCTTCTCGCTGCGGAACGGCGTGTAGCCCGCGTCCGGCCAGGTGTTGAAATGCGGGCCGTTGTCGGTGGAGTACAGGACGATCGTGTTGTCGGCGATGCCGAACTCGTCGAGCAGGTCGAGCAGCTCGCCCACGTGCATGTCGTGCTCGACCATGCCGTCGTGGTACTCGTCGCCGCTTGGACCGGCGATGCCGGTATGCTCCTCCCGCACGTGGGTGCGGAAGTGCATGCGGGTGCCGTTCCACCAGACGAAGAACGGCTGGCCTTCCTGGACCGCCTCGGTGATGAACCGCTTGGCCTCCGCCAGCGTCTCGTCGTCGACCGTCTCCATACGCTTCCGGGTCAGTGGCCCGGTGTCCTCGATGCGCTGGGTGCCGTCGGGATTGGCCCAGGAATGGATCACGCCGCGCGGGCCGAACGCATCGCGGAACGTCCTACCGTCGGCCAGCACCATATCGCCCGGATAATCACGGTTCTCCGGCTCCTCCTCGGCGTTCAGGTGGTAGAGGTTCCCGAAGAACTCGTCGAAGCCGTGATTCGTCGGCAGGTGCTCGTCGCGGTCGCCCTGATGGTTCTTGCCGAACTGGCCGGTGGCGTAGCCCTGGCTCTTCAGCACCGTCGCCATGGTGACGTCGGCCTCCTGCCAACCCTGCTCGGCGCCGGGCAGGCCGACCTTGGTCATGCCGGTCCGGACCGGCACGTTGCCGCCGATGAAGGCGGCGCGGCCGGCGGTGCAGCTCTGCTGGCCGTAGTAGTCGGTGAAGCTGAGGCCCTCCGCGGCGATGCGGTCGATGTTCGGCGTCTCGTAGCCCATCATGCCGCGGTTGTTGTGGCTGATGTTCCAGGTGCCGATGTCGTCACCCCAGATCACCAGGATGTTCGGCCGCTCCTGCTCCTGCGCCTGCGCAACGCCGCAGGCCAAAGACAGGCTCGCGGCCACCGCAACCGCGCTCGTTCGGACAAGTCGTTTCATCGCTCTCTCCCTTGCCGGACCGGCATGTCCACGACCGGCCATCGCGTTTCCCTGTGCTGGTTGGTACGGCTCACCGCCTTTTAGTCGAAGGAGCATGGTCTCATTCCGTTCTTTGGGTGGACTTTCCTTCAATTCGCTACTTTGGGAACAGCAGCGTGACGTTGAAGCGCAGCCCCCAGTCCGGCGCGGTGTCGGCTCCGGCTGCCCACCAGCGAGGGCCGGCCTGGAAGCTGACCTTCTGGCCGGCGATGTCGACCACCTTGCTGGCGAACGCGCCGAGCGACACGGTCCCTTCGTCCTCTTCGGCCTCCCAGTTGTAAGTCGCCTCGGTCTGGAGCGAGAACGTCCAGGCGTCGGGCGTGGTGTAGTTCACGAACAGGCTGCAGCAGGCTCAGGCTGACATCCTCTCGGCCGTCGTCGCCGGCGAACGACCAGATGTGGTTGGCGAGCAGGCCTGTGGTCCACGGGCCTAGCTGCTTGAGCACCACGCCGGTCGTCCGGCGCACCATTGCTCGGTGCCGAGCTTCTCGCGGGTCGCGGTCGGCAGCAGCAGCACCGGTCCGATGCCCGAGATCGGGTCGCTTTGAGCGGGCGACAGGAACAGGCTCCGCACCGCGTCGCCGAGACCGAACTGATCGTCGTTGGGGTCGACGTCGTTTGCGGTCACCTCGGGCCGCAGGAGGTCCTTCTGGTAGATGATCGGCAGGATCGTGCGCGAGATCAGGTCCCAGTCCTCGGAGAGCGAGATCGGGATCACCGGCTGGATATTCAGCGTGTAACGGAACGCATCTTCGTTGAAGCCGCCGCCAAAGTCGAAGTTGTTCTGGAACGGGACGCTGATCAGCGACGCGACCGGGTTGGCGAGCTGCTTGGCGAGGTCCTGGTCGGACGTGCCCTGCGCCACGGCGGCATCCGGCGACGGCGCGGTCCGCCCGTGGGCTGCGGCGCTCAGGCCCGCGGCCGCGATCAGTGACAGGGCGATGAGAGGTCGGCGGGGAAGCACTCCACGCTTCGCGGCTCGGGTCGTACGGAATGGGCGGCTCATGCCGGCAGGCGTCCTCACCACGCGTGGGCGACGCCGAGGCCGCCCGAGATCTGGTTGGGCGAGCCGGCGTCGTCGACGATCGGGCTGTCGGCGGCATCGCCGACCAGCGGCATGAACATCACTCCGGCGCCGACCAGCCAGTGCTCGGTCACCGGCACCAGGGCGCCGAGCGTCAACCTCACGTCGCGGAAGCCGGCGTCGGCATCGAAGTCCGCGAGGCCGCTTTGAGTGGAGTCCGCCGCCCGGACATCGAAGAAGGTCGCCATGTAGTCGCCATTGCCATCGGTCGTGCCGAGCGTGAGGCCGATCTCCGCCAGCCCCTCGACCGGATACCAGCCCTGCACGCCGCGACTGGCGAGCCAGCCGTCATGCTCGCTCAGCAGATCCTGCTGGAGGCGCAGGTCGATCCGGAGGCGCTTGCGCGGGTCGCCCGGGTCGACGAATTCGAGCCCGCCGAACACGCCGGCCTCGACCGTGTCGCCGATCGAGGGCAGCCGCCGCACCGCGCGGTCGTCGACATCGGAGCGGCCGAAACGGAGCTGCGCCGTCGGCCCGAAGCGTATGATCGGGGGGTTGACGAGGTTGAGGTCGACGAAGGTGCCGACCAGCGAGGCGTAGCGAAAGCCCTCCCCAAACTGATGGCGGGCGAGCGGCAGGCCGCCGAAGAAGTAATCGTCGGCGCCGATGTAGTCGGTCGTGACGCCGAGGCCGACGCCGACATAGTTCGGCGTGGTCGGGGTGATGATCGGCACCGCCTCCTGCGCCCGCGCGGACGACGACGCAAGCAGTGCAGCGAGCAACGCGCGGAGCAAGCGGGACAGCGGTAGGCGTTCTCCAAGCTGTGCCAGCACTGCTCTCTCCCGTTCACCTTCGGGCCAGCTAGAACCGCAGCACCGCGCCCAGGATGGGGCCATGCTGGGTGACGTCCCATGCGAACTCGTTGTGGTCGTAGTCGACGTAGAGCGCGCGGTAGCCGATCGCGAAAGCGGTCGGCTGGCCGAGCACGCTCGTGCGGTAACCGAGGTAGCCCTGGGCGTTCCACGACAGATCCGAGCCGGCGACGACCCCGCCGACGTCCGCCTCGCCCGCGATGATCCAGCGCTCGGCCAGATCGACCACGAATCGCGTGCCGATAACCGGATCGACCCAGGTCTGGCTGTCGTCGAACTGCGGCCCCGGACTCAATTCCAGTTCGAGCCGGAGATGGTTAAGGCGGGCGCCGACCCACGGTTCGAGAACCAGCCGCAGCGGCCGCCCGGACGCCGACTCGCCGTATTGCCATTCGATTGCGCGTAGTAAGGGCCGATGCCGAGCTGGGCGAGGTCTGTCGTCACGTCGATGTCGAGCGGCCCGACCTCGTCCTCGGGTGAGACGCGCGTGAACACGCCGTTCGCGGCGATGCCAAAGCGCCCTTTGCGCGCGTCGACCAGCAGCATGGCGCCGAGGGAAAGATCCTTCACGGCGTCGCTGAACGGCACATCGACGTCCGCATCGAGGCCCCTGACCGCGGCGTCGCCGTCGAGCGAGATCGCCCACAAGTAGGGCGCGACCGCGAACGTCCAGCGATCCGCCGGCGGCAGGTCCGTCGAGACGTCCTGCGCCCTCGCGGCGCCGGTGCAAGCCAACAGCAGCATCGTCGCCGCGACTGCGCTGGTGCCGCGCTGGCGCATCATTGACCCGGACACATCATTTCACGCCGACGTTAGTCAGCGCCTGATCGCAGCCGGGGCTGAGCTCGCTGGCGTCGTCCTTCAGGCACTGCGCCACGCGCCCTTCACCCACCTCCACATTCGCGCAGTGCGTCTCAAGCTCTGCGCGGCACTCGCTCGCGACATAGGTGATCGCGCTGATCGCCCGCTCGAGCCGCGCCGCGGCGTCGTAGAGCGCGTACTCGCACTGTCCCGACAGCTTGTCCCCGTGCGCGTACAGGCAGGCGAGCAGCCGTCCCTCGCCCGGCGTCACCTCGGCGCAGTACTGGGTCAGCTTGCTGCTGCAGCCTTCCCTGACCTGTGTGGCGAGCTGGCCCTGCATTGCCGCGGGCACGTCCTGCGCCGGGGTCTGGCTCGTAGCTGGCTTGATCAGACAGGCAACGCCGAGCATCAGCACGGCCTGGGCGATTTTGATCTTCACTCTCGGTCCTCCCTCAAATCGCGACGACTACAGTGCCACCCTGCGGGGGCGCGGGATTTAGCGCAGGAGGTCTGACGCGTTTGCCACGCTGGCTGTTATGGATTGCTGCGCAGGCCGGCCGCAATTGGACCTTGGTCCAATATCCTTGCCGGCTAGCGTCTGGCGCGCCCGGATCAAAACGCTAGGAGCTTGCAGAATCTCAGGGAGCGGTGTCGATCGCCGCTTCGATCGCCGCCAGGAGCGTCCCCGCCTCGAGCGGTTTGCGAAGATACGCCCTTGCGCCTGCCGCCAAGCAGCGTGCCTGCATGCCGGGTTGATCATGGCCGGTGATGACCACGATCGGTAGGTGCAGTCCGGCGCCCGTGACCTGCCGCTGCAGGTCGAGACCGCTGGTTCCGGGCATCTGCAGGTCGAGCACCAGGCAATCCGGCAGGCGCCCATGCTGCAACGAGGCGAGAAAGTCCTGTGCCGATGCGAAGGTGTCGGCCTCGAGATCCGATGCGCGCAGCAGGCGCTGGAGCGCCTTGCGTATCGACTCGCCGTCGTCGACGACAGCAACGCGATGGCGGGTTTTCACCATGGGATTGCGTCGATAACAGATCGGCGCGAGCGTTGATATTGGACCTTGGTCCCACGCAGGAGAGCGTCGGTGGCCGGTGAGCGTCTCGGGCGGAGTCTTTCAGCTCGTCGCGTTCTCGGGCAGCGATCTTAATGGCACACGCGCGCCGGCGGGTGGAATCCCCAGCCGCTCGGCGATACGAACGAGGTCTGCAAGCGAGCCCACCGCCATCTTCGCCATGATCCGGGCACGGTGCACCTTGATCGTCTTCTCGACGGTGCCGAGATCCGCCGCGATCTGTTTGTTGAGGCGGCCGGCAACGACCTGCGCGAGCACCTCGCGCTCGCGCGGTGTCAGGGTTGCCAGACGTTGTCTTAGCGCATCCATCTCGACCTGCGTCTCACGGGCCAGTCGGTCGATCTCGATCGCGTTGCGGACGGCCGCCAGCAGGTTTTTGTCATTGACGGGCTTGGTCAGGAAATCGACCGCGCCGCCCTTCATCGCCCGCACGCTAGTCGGGATGTCGCCTCGTCCGGTGATGAAGACGACGGGGCGCGCGCAATCCGAGACCGCCAGCGCCTGCTGCAGCTCGAGCCCGTCGAGCCCCGGCAGGGCGACATCGAGCACCAGGCAACCGGGTGTCACCGGGTCATGCGCCTGGAGGAAGGCTGCCGGCGACGGAAACGCGCGGGCTTGGAAGCCCGCCGCCGACAACAGCCGGGTGAGGGCCCGGAGCACGCTCGGATCATCGTCGACCACGAAGACGGTTACGGCAGCGGCGGTCAGCTCATGTCTCCATTGTGCGCCGGCAGCGCGAAGGTGAAGGTAGCACCCTCATCGGGGTTGTTGTCGGCCCAAAGTCGGCCACCGTGGGCGGCGATGATCGAACGGCAGATCGACAGCCCGAGACCAAGCCCCTCTGGCTTGGTCGTGAAGAACGGCTCGAAAAGCCGATCGGCCGCGTCCGGCGGAATGCCGTTGCCCCGGTCGGCGATCGAGGTCAGGAGTAGGCCATTGCTATTGCAGGCCGTCGACACGGTCAGCGCGCGCTTGGCGGAGCTTCTGGTGCTCATGGCCTCGCAGGCGTTCAAAAGCAGGTTCAGCATGACCTGCTGCAGCTGCACGCGATCGCCACGGGGCCTGGCAGACCAGGCGCCAACCGGGTGCTGACCGTTACGTGGCGCTCGATGAGCTCGCTTCGCGCCAGCGCCAGGACTTCGGTCGTCATGTCGTTGAGGTCGAGCGGCTGAAAGCTCGCCTCGCCCTTCTTCAGCAGTGCGCGCAGCCGGGTGATGACTTCGCCCGCGCGCAGGTCATCCGTCACGATGTCGTCGAGAATTTCGCCAACCACGGCCAGGTCGGTCGGAGCGCGCGCCAGCAGGCGTTGGGCCGCCTGGGCATTGCTCAGGATCGCTGTTAGCGGCTGGTTCAGCTCGTGGGCCAGCGCGCCGGAAAGCTCCCCGAGAATGGCGACGCGGGTCAGATGCGTCACCTCGTTGCGCCGCTGCTCGATCTCCATGTCCGCAACCTTCAGATCGGTGACGTCGCGTCCGATGCCCTGGAGCTCGACCACTAACCCTTCGCCATTGCGGATCGCGCGGTCGGTCCATTGCTGCCAGCCGATGTTGCCATCCGGCCGCATAACCTGGTGCTCGAGGGTCTTACCGTCTGAAGTGAGCCCGACCGACCCAATGTGCTTAAGGGCGGCGGCGCGCTCCGACTCGGGATCAGCCCAATAAAGGAGCTGCCGACCAGGTCCTCGCGGCTGCGGCCGAAATACCGGCAGTAGGCATCGTTGACGAAAGTTAGGGTGGTATCCGGCAGATAGCGGCAGATCAGCTCGCTCTGAGTCTCGACCACGTTGCGATAGCGCTCCTCGCTCTCCCGCAACGATTCTTCGGCGAACCGCCGCCGACGCCGCTGCAGCAGCAGGGCGACGATGAATCCCGACTGCAGCAGCACGACCGCGATCACGGCGAGGATCTCCCGGCGGTACTGCTCCCATAAGGACGGATCCTCGAAGCGCACGATGGTGCTAGGCGGCAATTGCGCTTCGTCGAGCCCCCATCGGCGCAACTGGCGCCAGTCGACCATGAAGGTCTCGGCGCTTTCAGGCGACAGGCTTTGCGGCGGCTCGCCTGCCAGGATGCGCAAGGCCAGCCGGCCCGTCTCCCTGCCGATGGCTTCGAAACTCTCTATGTAGCCGCCCACGATGCCGCGACCGAGATAGGTGTCATAGACGCCATAGACCGGGGCACTGGCGGCTTCCACGAGGTCGCGCGCGACGAAGTACTCACCCGTGCCGTCCTCGAAGATGGTCAGGTAGATTACGATCGTGCGCGGCGGCAGTTGAGCGAGCTCGTCCAGCAACAGCGGCAGCGGCAGGCCCGAAAGATGGGTCATCTGGAGGCGGTCGGCGTAGGGAGCCAGCTGTTCGCGGGCCAGCGCTTCCCATCGCTGGTCGAAGGTCGACGCGCCGGTGACCACGACGACCTGCCGGGCATCCGGCTGCAATCGCAGCGCCAGCTCCAATGTCCGCACAGGATCGAAACGACTCATGACACCGGTACTATTCGGGGGCATGCCCCGCTGCTGCATGCCCGCCTTACTCACGCCGGCGAAGATCAAGGGTACCCCTGGAAACAGTGACGCGCGGCGCTGGCTGAGGAACTCTACTGCCTGTGGCCCCATGGCGATCGTCACGTCGATCGGGATGGACGCATACTTGTCGCGCAGCAACGACTCCATCCGGGTCTCGTGCACGGGCCCCGGGAACCGGTCGGCATCAAGGAACTCGGTGAAGATCTCCAGGCCTTGGGGATCGTCCGCCTGGAGCCTCTTTTGAAAGTTCGAGGTGATGGCGTTGGCGGCCGGCAGAAGGCTGTCGTTCGAGGAGAGTATCAGGACGCGTTTCGTCTCTGCCGCTGCACCGCTCGTAGCGAGGAGCGTCAGAATCGCGGCCGAGATCAGCCAAGGCACCGCATGGCGCCTCAGCAACCGATCTCGGCGTTCAGGTTCGCGGTCCCGCCCCATGTTCCTTCCCGATCGAAGCGCGACGGCGCTGAGCGAAGCGGATTTGCGCGTCTTTGCCAAGCACCGTGGCGAGACCCCTTGGCAGGAGAGGGGGTACCGTTCGCCGCTGCTATCCCGCGCGGCCCCTCCGTCAGCGAGGCCAGCATCGACATCGCGCTGCGCTGCCGCGCGCGAGTCAGCGATCTGTCCGTTTTAGCCAGGCGATCGTACCGATTCAGAATGGTTCGACCCCGGCTTACCGCGCTCGGGCGAGCGCCCTTCGAACCCTTATCTCCTTGGGCTTCCGCTAACCTCTTGATTTACCGCACTTCCCGACATCCGTACCAAAACGGGCGTGGTTCGGTTGCGTCGGAGAAAGTAGGCCGAGAGAGACAGAAAACGGCCCGAAATGGGCTTCCGGGGCGCCGCGCGTGGTTCGGGAAAATGGGCCAGAACGCCCGCTTTCTGCGCCGTTCTGGCCGGTGCCGCGAAGAGGAAAAAGGATGTCTCGCCTGGCAAGACTGGCGGAGGAAGAGGACTTGTCGTCGAAACCTCTCCAGTCGGTTTTCAATGCTTAAAACCACATGGAATGTAGTGGTGTTGCCTAGAGAATCCTGCGGCTGATGTCGCGGTCTCCAATCCCCCGAGCCCGGCCGCGTGCCATGCGTGACCGCGGCGGCGGTGCCGCAGCTGCTCAGAACGACCCGAACGCCGTACCCAGGACAATCACTGCGATCAGGGCCAGGATGGCCCCGACGATGGCGACCATCAGGATGTCGAAATAGCTCTTGCGATGCGTCGACCCGCAGGCGGCGAGCAGCGTCACCACGGCGCCGTTGTGCGGCAGGCTGTCGAGCGTGCCTGAGCCGATCACGGCAACCCGATGCATCAGCGCCGGATCGACGCCCGTCTCGGCAGCAAGTCGCATATAGGTCTCGCCGAGCGCGTCGAGCGCGATCGTGAGCCCGCCCGAAGCAGAGCCGGTGAGAGCGGCGAGCACATTGGTCGCGGCGGCAAGCGAGACCAGCGGCCCGCCGCCAATCGACAGCACGGAGTCGCGCACCATCTCGAATGCCGGCAGCGCGGCGACGACCGCACCGAAGCCCACTAGGCTCGCGACGCTGAACGCGGGCAGGACGGAAGCATTGGCGCCGGCATCCATGCTCGCGCGCAGCGCCTGCAGGCGCCGACGGTTGCCGAGGATCAGCGTCAGGATCGCGGCGGCAAGCGCCACCGCCACCGCCCAGACGCCCCCGACCGCCGACAGCGAGGTGGCGCCCCAGCGCTCCTCGGCAAGGAATGACGTGTCGAGCCGTGGCAGAACGAGCATCACCATCAGGAGGTTGACCCCAATCACCACGATCAGCGGCAGCGCGGCGAGCACGATCGGCGGCGTGGTCTCGCTGTGGTGGCCAATGTCGGATCTCGGCGGGATCGAACTCGCGGGCGGTCGTGGCAAGCTCGCGCACGATCTGGTCTTCGGCCGCCGCCTCGCCGGCGATGCCTGCACCGCCGCCATAGCCCCCGCCGGCCCGGTGAGCCGCGACTTCGGCGCGTCCCAGCCACCACAGGCCGAACCCCAGCATGATGGCCGCAGCGATGATGCCGAGGCTGGGAGCGGCGAAGGGCGTGGTGCCGAAGAACGGCATCGGGATCGCGTTCTGGATCGCGGGCGTTCCCGGAAGTGCCGACATGGTGAAGGTGGAGGTGCCAAGAGCGATCGCCGCCGGCATCAGCCGGTGGGGAATGTCGGCCTCACGGAACACGGCCTGGGTCATTGGCGCGAGCACGAAAAACGCCACGAACAGGCTGACGCCACCATAGGTCACCAGCGCGCCGGCGAGCACGACCGCGAGCACCGCGCGGCGCGGTCCCAGGCGGCCGGTCATGAAGCTGGCGATGGCCGAGACCGAGCCGCTGTCCTCCATGAGCTTGCCGAACAGGGCGCCGAGCAGGAACAGAGGAAAGAACTGCGCCAGAAAGCGCGCCGCGCTGCCCATGAAGGTCTGCGTCCAGTGGGCGAGCAGCGGCTCTCCGGCGGCGGCGGCCGCCAGCAGGGCCGCGGCGAGGGCAAGCAGAAGAATGTTCCAGCCGCGGAAGGCGAGCCACACGAGCAGCCCGAGCCCGAGCAGGATGCCGAGCAGGCCCATCGCATCAGACACCTTCGAGCAGCAGGTCCAGATCGAGCGACGAGCGCCGTCCCAGATCCTGGCCGTGCGCCGCCAGGAAGGCTTCGACCGAGCGTTGCCCCTCGTCGCGCAGCAGGCACAGGAACTCCCATTCGGCATTGAGCTTGGAGGAATAGCCGAGCGTCGTCATCTGCTCGCTGGCGATGCGGTGAATGCGCATGGCCGCCCATGAGGCGCCTTCACAGTCGCCGGGATTGGCGATCTGGCGCAGCAGCGCGATCATGCGCAGCTCCTTCAGGAGCACGGAATTGAACGAGACCTCGTTCAGCCGGTTGAGGATGTCGCGCGCGGTGCGCGGGGTACCCGCGCGCTCGACTGGATTGATCTGGACGAGGATTGTGTCCCTCGACATGCATTCGCGCACCAGCGGAGTGATGGTCGGGTTGCCGGAATAGCCCCCGTCCCAATACGGCTCGCCATCGATCTCGATGGCCTGGAACAGCGTCGGCAGGCAGGCTGAGGCGAGAAGCACTTCCGGCGTGATCGCGCTGTTGCGAAACACGTGGCCCCGGCCCGTCTTCACGTTGGTCGCGGTCACGAACACCTTGATCGGCGCCTGCACCAGTCGCTCGAAGTCGATGTGCTCCGCCAGCACATCGCGCAGCGGATTGGACCCGCCCGGGTTGAGGTCGTAGGGCGAGAACAAGCGCGACGCGAGGTCCATGGCGACGAAGGCCGGGGAATGGTCGAGCGTCCAGCGGCCCAGCAGGACGTCCAGCGGCGTGCGCCGCAGGGGGCTGAGCAGAGCCGCCCGGGACACGCTGCTCCAGAAGCCTTCCAAGGCGGCGCGCGCGCCCTCCGCCCCGCCCTCAGCATGACCATCCGCCAGCACGGCCGCGTTCATGGCGCCGGCCGAGGTGCCGGAAATGCCCTCGATCCGCAGCCAGGGCTCCTCCAGCAGCCGGTCCAGCACGCCCCAGGTGAAGGCGCCATGCGCCCCCCCGCCCTGCAGCGCCAGATCCACCAGAATGGGATCGCGTCTCATCTTGGCCTCGAGGCTGTTTCGCGGTTGTGTGCCCATCGATAAAAAGACTGTCCAGATGCCGTGTGGTCGCAAGGCCCGTCGGCGGTGGCGCGAGCGCTCCTCGGGTTCGATGCGCTCCTGCGTCCCGAAGGGCCGCGGCAATCGGACGACCGTCCCGGCTCGGGGCCAAGCCGGGCGGCGGTATGCTCCTATTGCTGGCCTCAGTTGGCGCCCGTAACATCGCGCAGGGAGTTCACGGAGAGCCGGGACGATGCGTGCCAGGGTGCTCAGATTCCCGAAGCGCGGGGCGGTCCTGTTCGCCGTGATCGCGTTGACCCTCATGGCGGTCCGCATCTACGACACGCACCGCGGTCCGCCGCTCGACCTCTGGCATACCTACGCGCCCCCCGAGCTGAGTGTGGACGAGCTCGACCAGGCGGATTGGAGCCGGTACGTCACGGCCGAGCAGGCGGCTTTCGATCACGTGCGGACCGAGGTCACGTCGAAGCTGGAGGCGGAAGACCGTGTTCCGGTCAACCGGCACTTCGATGGCAGCCCGGTATATCCGGGGCGGTTCGCGCAGGACTGGAACCGGTCTTACGTGCTGGAGCCGGAGGGCGCGCCAGTCGGCGCGGTGGTGTCGCTGCACGGGCTGACGGACGCGCCCTACAGCCAGCGTCACGTCGCCAGCCGCTATCTCACGCATGGCTACGTCTCGATCGCGATCCGGCTGCCTGCCCACGGCACCGTCCCAGGCGCCCTGGCGGAGGTCGAGTAGGAAGACTGGCTGGCCGCCACGCGGCTGGCAGGAGCGGCCGCTGGGGCTCCTCTATCCGCCCGGCATCTACTCCTTGTCCCATGTCGCGCTGCCGTTTCCGACCAGCGACGGCCTGTACGGGACCCACCCCGATCCGGACGAGGATTTCGGCGTCCAACTGGGCGCGGTCGCAGCGCGCGGCGAGCGCGGCGCGCTGATCGTCAGCCTGGATTCGCTGCTCCGCATGTCCTCCAACCCGTTTTTCCCGTACCTGGTCGGACGGATCGAGGAAGGCATCGGCCCGGCCGCTTTGAGCGCAGAGCGACCCGCTGGGCCCTGACCGCCCAGGGTGCGCGACGCATCGGACCGGATCTCGGCAGCCTGGATACGCGACGCGGACGTCGTCTCTCGAACCGGAATAAAGACGACACGACGGATGTTCATCGGATGCCGCGGGTGCGGCGTTTCGGCAATATGAGGAGTGGCCGAAGGAAGATCCGGGCGGCAATGCCTCCGACCTGCGTGCCCCATGAGCCGCGACATGCGGCGTAGAATTAGTATTGACAAAGCAAACAAACGGGGGCTTAGAAAAGAGACGCGCCAAACATCGAGCAGTCGACAGTCGCTGTAAGTAACGCTGGCCTGTGGCCACTGCGGAGGGTCGGGGGGTGTCAACATTTCAAAAGAAACGTCCGAGGATGGCGATTGCCATCGCGCCAGTTCTCGTATCGGCAGCCTATGTCGCCATTGCGATAACATTCGGCGCGACCGGGACGGCCGCTGCGCAACAGGCCGATGGTGGCGTCGAGCCGGGTGTCTACGAGCGCTTCGCGTTCGATGCCGCCGATACCGATGGTGATGGCTTCGTCAGCGAGGCCGAGCTGGCGCGCGACGCGGCCGCCGGGTTCAGCGGGCTCGACAGAGACGGAAGCGGGACCCTAACGCCCGAGGAGCTCGGTCCGCACGACCCCGCCATGTTCTCGCGCGTCGATGCAAATGGCGATGGAGTCCTGACCTTCTCGGAGGTCATGACCAATAAAACTCGGGCATTCGAAGAGGGAGACAAGGACCAGGACGGGCTGCTGTCGTTCGAGGACATGGTCGACGCGGTCCAGGCCGAGTTGGGAGTGCAGTGATGATCAAGTTGCGTGACATGGCGCGGCCGAGATCTGTCGCGCTGCTGCTCGGCGTTGCCGCCCTGGCGCTCGCCGGCTGCGAGAACACCGGCGGAACGGGGTCGCCCGGAATCGGAACCGCGGCCGGTGCCGCCGCCGGCGCCGGCGCCGGCAGGCTTCTGTTCGGCAATAACACGACCGGCATGCTGATCGGCGGCGCTGCCGGCGGTCTCGCCGGCAACATGATGCTGGACCGCCAGGCCGAGGCCCGGCAACAGCAGGAAAGAGCCGCCGCTCAGGACGCCGCCATGCAACGCCAGCTCGACTTCGAGAGGCAGCGCGCCCTCCAGGCCGCGGAGACCGAGCGCGAGATCGAGGAACGGCGGCTGTTCGAGCAATGGCAGCGGGAGCGCAGCGCATCCTCCTAACAGGCGCCGCGACGGTGAGCGCCAAGCCAGGGCCCGCGGTGCCGCCGGACTTTTGATCGGTGGACGAGGTGCCATGCTACGGGCGCCTGCCCTACAGAAGCAAAACGAAGGAGGTGTGTCGTGGCTGACCTGATCTGTGTCGCTTTCGAAGACCCGACGACCGCCGACCGCGCGCTGACGGAGCTGACGGCGTTGCAGAAGGAGTTCGTGATCCGCCTCAAGGACGCGTGCGTCGTCGTCCGGCCCCCCGAGGGAGAGATTCAACTCCACCAGGCGATGCCGCTCGTCAAAACGAGGGCGGTCGGTGGCGGGGCGTCGGGCGCTCTTTGGGGCGGCCTGATCGGGCTCCTGTTCCTCAACCCGCTCGCGGGCATGGCCGTCGGTGCCGGTGTCGGTGCGGCGAGTGGCGCTCTCGCCGGCAAGCTCAGCGACTACGGTATCCCCGACGATTTCATCAGAGAGCTCGGCCGCACGATCAAACCGAACTCGTCGGCCCTGTTCCTGCTGGTGCAGCAGGTCACGGCCGACAAGGTTCTGCCGAGGGTGGCGGAATACAAAGGTCGCGTGCTCAAGACGTCGCTCTCGGACGAGCGCGAGAGGCGTCTTCGCGAGGCGCTGGGCGATACGGAGTGATCTTCGGCCTGGGGTGCGGGCCGAGCCCCAAGCGGCAGAAACAAGGACGACGACCATGAACACGCAACTCGACGGGGACGAGCCCGCCGAGCCGGCGTACGTATCCACCGGCCAACTGCCGCGCGCCGACTTGGTGCGGAGCTTGGTCGCCGAGGCGCACGAGCGCTTCAAGTCAGTAAGTGAAGGAAAGAACTCCGCCGTCTACCCGGCGCTGGCAAGGGTCCCGAGCGAGCTGTTCGGCATCTGCGTAGTCGGAACCAGCGGCAACGTCTACGCGGTCGGGGACGCCGAGCACGAGTTCTCGATCATGAGCGTGTCCAAACCGTTCGTGTTTGCCCTGGTCTGTCAGGCCCTGGGTCATGAGGAGGCCCGCCGTAAGCTCGGGGTGAATGCCACCGGGTTGGCATTCAACTCGCTCGGGGCGGTCGAACGGAGCGCGGACGGCCGGACGAACCCGATGGTGAACTCGGGCGCGATCGCGACGACGAGCTTGGTGCCGGGCTTGACGCCTGAGGCCAAGTGGCAGTTCATCCACGACGGTCTGTCCCGGTTCGCCGGCCGGACCCTTCCGCTCAACGAGGAGGTGTACGCCTCCGCGACGGCCACCAACTTCCGCAATCAGAGCATCGCCCGCCTGCTCCAGAGCTACGAGCGGATCTACATGGAGCCGGTCGAGGCGACTAACCTCTACACCAGGCAGTGCTCGCTCAACGTGAGCGCGAAGGATCTGGCGGTGATGGGCGCGACCCTTGCCGACGGCGGGGTGAACCCGCTGACCAAGGAACGCCTGGTCGATCCCATTGTCTGCCACTACACGCTCGCCGTGATGGCGACCGCCGGACTGTACGAGACCTCTGGCGACTGGCTTTACGACATCGGGCTACCGGGCAAGAGCGGCATTGGGGGCGGGATCGTCACCGTCTCGCCGGGCAAGGGCGGCCTCGGGACCTTCGCGCCGCCGCTTGATGCAGCCGGCAACAGCGTCAGGGGGCAGCTTGTCGCCAAGTTCCTGTCCCAGAGCCTGGGATTGGACATGTTCGTCTCGAAACCCTTCGAGTGAAAGGGGGCTGCGGTCGCCCCACCTTGCTGCCGCCACGGGTTTTGATCCTGAGAACGACGACCCATGACCACTGTTGCTGCCGCTCCCGCGAGCTCCCGAGCCGAGCCCAGGGAATCCTGGGTGCCGATGATCGCGATCGCGCTCGGCCAGGCGATCATGTCGTTCAACGTCGCCTCCCTGCCCGTCTCGATAGGCGGCATGGTCCAGACCTTCGGCGTGCCGCCGACCACGGTCGGCACAGGCATCGTCATGTACTCGCTGGCGGTTGCGGGCTTCGTCATGCTGGGCGCCAAGCTCGTCCAGCGCTTCGGGGCGACGCGGGTCTTCCGTGTCGTGGTGGCGCTGTTCGGTATTGGCCAAGTGCTCATGACGTTCAGCCCGGCCGCGACCGTGATGCTGGCGGCCCAGGGCCTGATCGGCCTCTCGGCGGCGGTGATCGTGCCTGCGCTGGTCGCGCTGATCGCCAACCACTATCACGGCCGGCAGCAGGCCACGGCCGTCGGTGCGCTGGGCTCGGCGCGCGCCGCTGCCGGCGTCACTGCGTTCCTGATCGGCGGCCTGCTCGGCACGTTCATCGGCTGGCGCCCCGTGTTCGGGCTCCTGATCGTGGTCTCGGGCATCGTTTTCTTCCTGAGCTTCCGGCTGAAGCCCGACGAAGGCCGGTCCGACGTGGGGATCGACATCGTGGGCGTCGTGCTGGCCGCGGCATCGGTCATCCTGATTAGCTTCGGTTTCAACAATCTGAACCGCTGGGGTCTCGGCGTGGCGCGGCCCGGCGCTCCGTTCGACCTCTTCGGGCTGTCGCCGGCACCGGTGATGATCGTGATAGGCATTGTGCTCCTTCAGATCTCATCGTCTGGACCCGCCGGCAGCAGGCGGCCGGCAAGACCCCGCTGCTCGACCTCCGGGTCATCACGTCGGGCCAGGAACGCGCCGCGGTCGTCGCGATGTTCGCCGTCGTCGCGCTCGAGGCGATGCTCAACTTCTCCGTGCCGCTCTACATCCAGATCATCCAGGGCCGCACGCCGATCGAGACGGCCATCGCCATGCTGCCCTTCAACCTCACGGTGTTCTTCACGGCGATGCTGGTCGTGCGGCTCTACGACAAGGTGACGCCGCAACGCATCGGGCAGCTCGGCTTCGTCATCTGCACGGTGGCTCTCCTGTGGCTCGCCTGGGTCGTGCGCAACGACTGGAGCGCGCCCGTCGTCATGATCGGGCTCATCGTGTTCGGGCTTGGCCAGGGAGCGCTCGTCACGCTGGTGTTCAACGTGCTGGTCACCGCCGCCCCCAAGGAGCTCGCGGGCGACGTCGGCTCGCTGCGCGGCACCACCCAGAACCTCGCCGCTGCCGTTGGCACGGCGCTGGCGGGCGCGCTCCTGGTGGGCCTGTTGAGCGGCATGATCCTTTCTCAACTGGACGAACATCCGGCGCTGCCGCCCGAGCTCCAGGCGCAGGTCGATCTCGACAACATCAACTTCGTCACCAACGAGCGGCTTCTCGAGGTCACGCAGGGCACGACGGCGACGCCTGAGCAGGTCGAGGAGGCGGTGCGCATCAACACGGAATCGCGGCTGCGCGCGCTCAAAATCGGCCTGTTGATTATGGCGGGCGTCGCGCTGCTCGCGATCGTCCCGGCCAGCCGCCTGCCGGGCTACAAGCCTGGCGAGATACCGCACGACCCCTTCGAGACGCCCGAGAAGGCGCGGGATTCGGCGGCGCTGGACGATAGAGAAGCCGCGGCACCGGCATAGCCGAGAGGGGAGGCAAGCACCATGTCGCAGCTCGACGCGATTCTCTCCCGTATTGACGCCGACCCCGATGCGGCCCTCGAGCGGCTGTTTGAGCTGCTCAGGATCAAGTCGATCTCCACTGACCCTGCCTACGCCGCTGACTGTCGTGCGTGCGCCGACTGGCATGTGGAGGATCTGAAGAGCATCGGGTTCGAGGCGAGCGCGCACATGACGCCGGACCATCCCATCGTCGTCGGCCATGCCCGCAGCGCACCGGGTCCGTCGGCGCTGTTCTACGGCCATTACGACGTCCAGCCGGTGGATCCGCTCGAGCTCTGGGACCACGACCCCTTCGAGCCGATCATCGAGACCCGGCCTGACGGGACGCGCGCGATCCGCGCCCGCGGCGCCTCCGACGACAAGGGCAGCTGATGACCTTCGTCGAGGCCTGCCGGGCCTGGAAGGCGGTGAGCGGCAGGCTGCCCATCCCGATCTCGATCCTGCTCGAAGGCGAGGAGGAGCCGGGTGGCGTCCATCTTCCGCCGTTCCTGCGGGCCCATGCGGACGAGCTGCGCGCCGACATCGGCCTGATCTGCGACACCACCATGTGGGACGCCGCGACCCCCGCGATCCAGACGATGCTGCGCGGCCTGTGCAGCGAGGAGATCGTGATCACCGCCGCCGATCGGGACCTGCATTCCGGCTTCTACGGCTCCGCCGCCGCGAATCCGAACCGCATCCTCGCCCGCATCCTCGCCGATCTGCACGATGCCGACGGCCGCGTCACCATCCCCGGCTTCTACAAGGGCGTGCCCGAGCTGCCGGCGGCACTGCGCGAGCAATGGGATACGTTGAATTTCGATGCGGCCGCCTTCCTCGGCGCGGTCGGCCTCTCGGTGCCCGCGGGCGAGCGCGGCCGCACGGTTCTCGAGATGATCTGGTCGCGCCCGACCTGCGAGATCAACGGCATGGGCGGCGGCTACCAGGGCGAGGGCTTCAAGACGGTGATCCCGTCCATGGCTTCGGCCAAGGTGTCTTTCCGCCTGGTGTTCGACCAGGACCCGCACGCCATCCGCGCGGCCTTTCGCGATTTCGTGCGCGCGTGCGTCCCGGTCGACTGCAAGGTTGAATTCATCGAGTACGGATCGGGGAGCGCCATCCGCTTCCCGATCGAGGCGCCAGCCTTCGGCAGGACGCGTGACGCGCTCACCGCCGAGTGGGGTCGTGCGGCCGTCTTCGTCGGGGGCGGCGGCTCGATCCCGGTGACCCACGATCTCAAGAACGCGCTGGGCATGGACGTCGTCCTGGCGGGCTTCGCGCTCGATGACGACCGCATCCACAGCCCGAACGAGAAGTACGAGCTCGAGAGCTTCCGGCGCGGCGTGCGCTCCTGGGCGCGCATCCTGGACACGCTCGGGAGCTGAGGCCGCGGCTGGCGGGAGCGCGTGCGGGCCATTGCGATGAGAGAGCCCACCATGGCTCAGATGAGCGCGGCGCACCCGACGACCATGCAGAGAATCCTGGATGCCGTCGAGCGCGTCGGCAACAGGGTCCCCCATCCGGTCATCATCTTCGTCATACTCGCCGGCATCGTGATCCTGTTGTCGCACGTCTTTTACATGCTCGGCTTGAGCGTCTCCTATCAGGTCATCAATCCGGAGACTCACGAGGTCGAGGATGCCACCACCACCGCGCGCAGCCTGCTCACCGTGGACGGCATCCGCTTCATGTTCACGGGAGTCGTGCAGAACTTCATGAACTTCAACGCGGTCGGTGTGATCATCGTCGCCATGGTCGGCGTCGGGGTGGCGGAGGAGAAGGGTCTCGTCAAGGCGCTGATCCGCAAGCTGGTGGTCGTCGCTCCGCCGCGACTGCTCTCCTACATCATGGTGTTCGTGGGCATTCTGTCGAGCGTCGCCGCCGATGCCGGCTACCTGGTCCTGATCCCGCTCGCGGCGGCGGCCTTCATCAGCGTCGGGCGCCATCCGCTGGCCGGGCTGGCCGCGGCTTTCGCCGCGGTCGCCGCAGCGTTCCTGGTCAACATCCTGATCGTGCCGGTGGACGGCATCCTGACCGAGATCACCAATGACGCGATCCGCCTGGTCAATCCCGCGATCTCGATCGACCTTGCCGCCAACGTCTGGTTCTCGATCGCCTCGGTGATCATGCTGACCATCGTCATCGCGCTGATCACCGAGCGCATCGTCGAGCCGCGCCTCGGCCCGTATACCGGCGACTACGTGCTCGGGGACGAAAGCACGCTGTCCGCCGACGAGTACCGCGGCCTGCGCTTTGCCCTCTATGGGCTGCTCGGCGTCATCGCCTTCATTCTGCTTCTGACGTTGCCGCCGGGCGCGCCGCTGCGCGACCCCGAGACCAGCGCGATCATCGGCAACACGCCGTTCATGTCCAGCCTGATCGTGACCATCGCGCTGATCTTCCTGGTCTGCGGCATCTGCTACGGCCTCGGCGCCGGAACGATGAAGAGCGTCAACGACGTCGTGACCGCGATGACCAAGGCGATCGCCGGCCTGAGCGGCCTGATCCTGCTGCTTCTGGTGATCAGCCAGTTCATTGCCTATTTCAACTACTCGAACATGGCGACGCTCGCCGCGATCTCGCTCGCCGACCTGCTGACGGAGGCCAATCTCGGTGCCATCTGGCTGCTGGTCGGCTTCGTGGTCGTGGTATTCATCCTCGATCTCGTGATCACCGGCGCGATTCCGAAATGGGCGATCTTCGCGCCGGTGTTCATACCGCTGCTGATGCGGCTCAACGTCGAGCCGGAGGCGGTGCTCGCCGCGTATCGGGTCGGCGACTCGCCGATGAACGCGATCACCCCGCTCAATGCCTACTTCGCGATGATCGTCACGTTCGCGCAGAAGTACCAGCAGGACTCCGGCGTCGGCACCGTGATCGCGTTGATGTTGCCGTACATCGTCGTGCTGTGCGTCCTGTGGACCGTGCTTCTGGCCGTCTGGTATCTGCTCGGCCTGCCCTGGGGGCTGGGCTGACGGCGGTCGCGGTCAGCCTTCCCGTGCCCGCTGCTTTCCGCCCGAGTGTTGCCAGGTGAGCTTCGATCTCGCCCTGGTCCTCCTCCTGCTGGCGGCGGCGATCGCGATGTTCGTCATGGGCAGGCCGCGCATGGACGCGGTCGCCCTGATCATGATCGCGATGCTGCCGCTGACCGGCGTGATCACCGTGGAGGAGGCCCTCGCGGGTTTCAGTGACGGCAACATCGTCCTGATCGCGGCCCTGTTCGTGATCGGCGAGGGCCTGGTGCGCACGGGCGTGGCGCGACGGCTCGGCGACTGGCTGAACTCGAAAGCGGGCAGCAGCGAGACCCGCCTCCTGGTCCTGCTGATGGCAGCGGTCGCCGGGCTCGGCTCCATCATGAGCTCGACCGCCGTCGTGGCCATCTTCATCCCGGTAATCCTGCGCATCTCCCAGAGCACCGGCACAGCCCCGAGCCAGCTGATGATGCCGCTGAGCTTCGCGGCGCTGATCAGCGGCATGCTGACCCTGGTCGCGACCGCGCCCAACCTCGTGGTCAACGCCGAGCTGGTCCGCCAGGGCGCGGAAGGCTTCCATTTCTTCAGCTTCACGCCCTTCGGCATGCCCGTGCTGCTTCTCGGCATCCTCTACATGCTGGTCGCGCGGCGCTGGCTGGCCGCGAAGGCCGATGCCGCCCCGGCGCGGCGCCGCCCGAGACTTCGCGAATGGATCGATCAGTACCAGCTCGCCGAGCGGGTGTACCGGGTGGGCGTGACATCCGGCTCCCCGCTGGTGGGCAAGCGGCTCGAGGAGCTGTCCCTCCGCTCGGCCGGCGTGAACGTCCTGGCCATCGAGCGCAGCCGCAGATTCGCCACGGACCTGATCCGCCCGATGGCGCGAACGCGGCTGCAGGCCGGTGACATCCTGGTCGTCGACGCCCTGGCGCCCGATGTCGAGATCGAGGCGCTGCGGCGCGAGCTCGCGCTTGAGGGCAAGCCCCTCGCCGTGGGCGGCCGGTACTTTACGGACCGCTCGCAGGAGATCGGCATGGTCGAGGTCATCATCCCGGCCGAATCCAAGCTGGTCGGCCAGACCGTGCTTCAGGCCACGGTGCGCTCGGATTACGGACTGACGGTGATCGGCCTGCGGCACGGCCGATCGGTACACGGCCACGGCCTGCTGAACGAGGCGCTCAAGATAGGCGACACGCTGCTCCTCGTCGGCTTCTGGACGGACATCAGGAGAGTCCAGACCGAACGCACGGACCTGGTGGTGCTGAACCTGCCGGCGGAACTGGAGGAGGTTCTTCCCGCTGCGAGCAGGGCGCCCCACGCCCTGGCCGTGCTCGCGCTCGTGGTCGGCCTGATGGTCAGTGGCGTCATCCCGAACGTGCAGGCCGCGCTGATCGGCTGCCTGCTGATGGGCCTGCTCGGCTGCGTCGACATGAGCAGCGCCTACCGATCGATCAGCTGGCAGACCCTCGTCCTGATCGTCGGTATGCTGCCCTTCTCGATTGCGCTGCAGCGGACCGGCGGCGTCGACCTGGCGGCCGAGGCGCTGACGGCCCTGGTCGGCGAGGCCTCGCCGCGGCTCGTGCTCGCCGCCCTGTTCGTGATCACCGCCCTGCTCGGCCTCTTCATCTCCAATACCGCGACGGCGGTGCTGATGGCGCCGGTCGCTCTGGCGATCGCGAGCGATCTCGGCGCCTCGCCCTATCCCTTCGCGATGATCGTGGCGCTGGCCGCATCGGCCGCTTTCATGACCCCGATCTCGTCGCCCGTGAACACCCTGGTGGTCGGGCCAGGCAACTACGCCTTCGGGGACTTCGTGCGGATCGGCGTGCCGTTTACGGTAATCGTGCTGGTCGTGAGCGTCATCCTGGTGCCTTTGCTGCTGCCGTTTGGCTAGCCGATTGGGATTGAGGAGAGACAATGGATTGTGCGCTGCGTAATCTCGCGCGATGGCGACGTCATCCTGGTGGAGCTGACGGAAGACGGAGACTCGAACAGTGACTGCACGCTCCGTTGGTGGGAGCCGAGCGCCTCGGATCGCCGCGAACGGCCTGCTCGCGCTCGCGCTGCCGGCCCTGCTCGCGGCCTGCGAGCCTGCCGCGGAGCCGGCGGCCCCCGAGATCCGCCCCGTCCGGGTGATCAGCGTCGAGAAGCGCGCCGGTGGCGAGACCGTCTCTCTGACGGGTACCGTGCAGGCGGAGACCGAGGTCAATCTCGCCTTCCGCATCGGCGGGCGTCTGATCGAGCGCCTGGTGAACGTCGGTGACCAGGTGACCGCCGGGCAGGTCGTCGCCCGGCTCGATCCGGAGGACGACGAGAATGCGCTGCGGGCGGCGCGCGCGGAGCTGGCGGCTGCGGGAGGGCAGCTCGTGGAGGCCCAGAACAACTACGAGCGCCAGCAGACGCTGCTCCAGGACGGCTGGACCACCAGGGTGCGCTACGACGAGGCGCGCCAGACGCTCGAGACCATTCAGTCGCGGGTCGACTCCGCCCAGGCGCAGCTCAACATCGCCACGAACCGGCTGAGCTGGGCCGACCTCCACGCCGACAGCGACGGC
>Ga0299907_10000254_pt1 | contig 24358 bp, 20 predicted proteins | sample RVTome_16_FD_198680 | JGI IMG/M metagenome (GOLD analysis project Ga0299907, IMG submission 198680) | Soil microbial communities from uranium-contaminated site in the Upper Colorado River Basin, Wyoming, United States - RVT152D67 (version 2) ...
AGACCATGATCTCGTGCACCGGGACATATTGCCGTGTCTTTTCGGCGAGAATCTCCTTCACGCCGTCGACGATATGATGCGGCATGAACGGCTCGCCGTCGTACTTGCGAATATGACCGTCGGCGACGATGCCGGTCTCCGACCTCAGATAGCGGGCGAACTGCCCGCTGTAGTTGTTTTCCACGATGATGACTTTTTGACTGTGCGCCAGCGCCTCTGCGATGGCGTCGGCATGGAGCGGCACGAGCCATTTGATCTGCAGCTGATTGGCGGCGATGCCTTCCTCATGCGCCAGCTTCCGGATCGCTTCGCGCACAACGCCTTCCGTGGAGCCCCAGCCCACAAGCGTCACCCGGGCGTCCTCGGCGCCCCATAGTCTCGGCGCATCGAGCAAGGGCAGGATCGCTTCCATCTTGCGCATGCGCTTTTCATGCATGGCGCGGCGCTTGTGCGGGTTGGTGAACTCGTCGCTGATCAACACGCCCTCTTCATCGTGATCGTCCGTCGCCACGACGTGCTCGAATCCTTGAGTTCCCGGCAGGGCCCGCGGCGAGATCCCGTCATCGGTGATTTTATAGCGTTTGTAGCCGCCGTTGAGCGAGGGCGCCGCGCCGTTCAAACCGATGACCGCGCCGCGGTCGATGGGAACGTTGAAATCCAGCTCCTCGGGATCGATGCTGGAGCGCCCCTCGGAAAGCAGTAAGTCGGAAAGAATAATGCCCGGACACTGGAATCTGTCGACCAGATTAAAAAGCTCCGGCACGGTCTTGAAGCAATCGGCAATATTCGTCGGCGCCACGATGATGCGCGGATAATCGCCCTGCCCCGCGCCCATGACTTGCCAGAGATCGCCTTGTTCGGTTTTCGTCGGCACGCCCGTGGCCGGCCCGGCGCGTTGCACGTTGATGCAGACCATGGGGATTTCCATCATCGCCGCGGCGCCGAGCCCCTCGGTCATCAAGGCAAACCCGCCGCCGGAAGTCGCGCACATGGCGCGGCATCCCGCATGGGCCGCGCCTATGGCCATGTTGACGACGCCGATCTCGTCTTCGACCTGGCGCACCATGATGCCCAGTTGACGCGCGTGGCGCGCCATCCAGTGCAGTACACCGGACGACGGGCTCATCGGATAGGCGCAATAAAAGCGCACCCCCGCCGCCGCTCCGCCCATGGCCAGAGCTTGATTGCCCTCGAAGAAAGCGAGTTTCTTACCGGTGTCCGGCAAAGAGAACGGCAATGGCGTGAATTGCGCTCCGGCGAAGTCGTAGCCGGCCCGCGCCACACCGACGTTTTCCGCGACCACGGCCTCTCCCTTTCTTTTAAATTGCAGCGTGAGGATGTCCTCGAGGATTTTGAACTCGACCCCGATCAGGCGCAGCACCGCCGCCAGCGCGATGGTGTTCTGCACCAGGTCGCCTCTGATATTCGGCGCCAGCCCCTTCACCGAGAATGGACACAGTTGAACTCCGTCGGCGGCTTGGCTCGGCTTGATCTTGTCGCCGTTGTAAAGAACCGTCGAGCCGGTTTTCATCAATCCCAGATGGCGATTCATGGTGTCTTGATTGAGCGGGATCATGATATCGATCTTGTCGCCGAAACTGAGCACGGGCTCGTCGCTGGTGCGGAGCGTAAGAAAAATATGCCCGCCGCGAACGATCGATTGATAGGCATTGTAGGCGTTCAGATGCAGGCCGCGGCGCACGAAGATGCGCGCCAGAATATCGCCCGGCGTGGCTATGCCCTGACCGGCCGCGCCGCCGATAGCGATCGAGAGATCGACTTTTGCCATGAGGCCTCCTCTGTTACTTGGTTACGCTAAAATTGCCCGCCGGGACCTTTTCCAGAATCTTGTTCATCTCGTCCGCGGAGAAGGCCCGCAAGGTTTGCGTGCGAATGTTTCCGAGCGAACCCATGCTCACGGCGAAGGCCGTCATGGTTTCGTCGTCCGGCGCCTCGGCGCTGAAGACCGCGTCGTAAGCGCCCATGGTCCAGTAGAGATCCTTAATATGAACACCGAGATTAGCCGCCGCGTTGATGAGCGCTTTGGCCCGGTCCGTGGTCTGACGAATATGACGGACGCCCTGGTCGGTGAAGTTCACAAGCGCGACATAGGTTGCCACGTCGAGTTTCCTCCTCGCCCCTTAAACTAACAAAGCCGGGCGTCCCTTGCGTGCATACGCAGAAACTCCCGGCTTGATAAACGATTCCCCTCGCGACGATCACCCTGTGCTCTTCGCTGCGAAGCTTCAGATCGCGCTGCCGTCTCCAAGATAAGAACTCTTGTTGTCTGCGCGAACGCTACCAACCTCGGCGTAGCCTGTCAAGCCGCCCTCTTAAGATTGCTCACCGTTTCGCCATGAGGGCGGCGCGCTTTGTGTTTGGATTATGCGCCGGATTCTAGTAACGAATATGCTGTCGCGCGGCCGGCTGCGCGGCTGCTTGCTCAGGAGGCGTTATGTTCGATTTCCTTTTCCCCAATCATCCTTTCGGCGGCCACACGCTGAGATTGATCGCTCAGGCTCAGCAAGGCGGCGGCGATATCTTCGATATCGCCCGCGCCATGAAAGGCGTCGAAGCCGGAGACAAAGACGCATGGGAGCGCGCTTGGTTGGACCTTGCGGCGAAAACCGAAGCGCGCGCGCAGGAAGCGCTCGCCGCCGGCCACCAGCGCACGGCGAAGCAATATTTTTTCCACGCCAACAACTACTACCGCATGTCCGATGTTCTTTTGACGATCGCCGAGGAGCCCAAGCGCGCCGAGCGCTTCCGCAAGGCGCGAGACTGTTTCCGCGCCGCAATCAAGCTTCACGAGCCTGAGATCGAAGTTGTTGCGATCCGCTGCGGCGACGAAGAGTACGACGGCTATTTTTGCCACCCGGTAAATCCGAAGTCCGGCAAATGGCCGGCGGTGCTGTTTCTCGGCGGCGCCGATGCCTATGCCGAGGAGATTTACTTCGGCGGCAAGCAGATGCTCGACCGCGGCTGGGCGATGCTTTTGGCCGACACGCCGGGACGCGGCTCGTCGATTTATTTAAAGGGCATCAAGACGCGGCCGGACTACGAAGTTCCGGGAAAGGCGTGCTTCGACTATCTCGTCTCCCGTCCCGAAATCGATCCGAAACGCGTCGCTCTGCTCGGCATAAGCATGGCCGGCTACTACGCGCCGCGCGTGGCGGCGTTCGACAATCGCCTCAAGGCGCTGGTCGCCTGGAGCGGTTGCTACAGCGTCCTCGACGATCTCTATGATTTTTGCGTCCACCTGCAGCCGGTTTGCCGGAGGCTGCTGGGAGGCGTCGGCCACGAGGAGGCGCGCCGCCTCCTCAAAGATTACACCATGGCCGGCATCGCGAAGAACATTGCCTGCCCGACCCTCATCACCCACGGCGACAAGGACACGTTGATGTCCGTCGACGGCGCCAAGCGGCTCTTCGATGAGATCGGCGCCAAAGACAAGACGCTCAAAATTTACGGCGAACAAGACGGCGGCGGCCGAATCCATTGCAGCCACGACTATTGGGCGCACAATGTGCCTTATATGCTCGATTGGCTGGAAGAGAGGCTGTGAAGAATGGAGTGTTGGAGTGGTGGAATAATGGAGTGATGGTTTTTCGGATTCACGCTATTGATTCACCTTCTTCAAATGGTCCGCATGTGATCCGCACACAAATCCGATTCCTTCCCGCTCGATCGGGGAAGGTTAGGATGGGGGTGCTGCGCACGCTATTGAAATAGTTTTAGCCACTCCCCTCTTAATTCTTCCGATCAAGTGGGGGAACTTGGATGAAGGCGAACGAATTGAAAAAGGAATTGAAGTAATGCCAAACAACATCACAGAACAGCAGTGGCACAAAGAAGTCGATGTCATCGTCGTCGGATTCGGCGCCGCGGGCGGCATCGCCGCGATCACGGCCCATGATGCCGGCGCGAAAGCACTGCTCATCGAGAAAATGCCGCACCCCGGCGGCATCTCGATTCTTTCCGGCGGCGGCGTCGCCTTCGCGCATAACGCCGAAGGCGCCTTTCAGTATTTGAAGCGCACCTGCAACGGCACCACGCCGGACGATATCCTGCGTAGGATGGCCGACGAGATGGTCGGCATGATCGATTGGGTAACGGATCTCGCCAAGGTCAGCGGCACCGAGCCGACTAAAACCGAAACGCGCGGCCACGGCACCTATCCGTTCCCCGGCACCCACGATATCGACTCGATCAAGCTCAAAGATTTTCAAGCCTACTCCGAGTTCCCCTGGGCCAAAGGCCTGCGCGGCGGCGCGCGTCTGTTCAAGGTCGTCTACGATAATGTCAATGCGCGCGGCATCGAGGTCATGCTCTCCACGCCGGCGAAAGAATTGATCATGAGCGCCGATGGCGAAGTCATCGGCCTGCTCGCCGAAAATCAAGGGAGCGAGTTCCGCATCAAGACGAAGAAAGGCGTGATTCTCGCCTGCGGCGGCTACGAAAACGACGACGCCATGAAGCTGCAGTACTTCGAAGCACAGCCGGTCTATCCCGTCTATCTCGGCAACACCGGCGACGGCATCAAGATGGCGCAGAAAGCCGGCGCCGGCCTGTGGCACATGTGGCATTTCCACGGCGGCTACGGCTTTAAGTTTCCGGAGCTGCCCTTCGCCATTCGCCACGTCTGGGCCGGGCCGCGCAACGAAAGTCGAAAAATGATCTGGATCGCGGTCGACAAGTTCGGCAAGCGCTTCATGGACGAGTATCCGCCGGCGCCCCAGGATACCGGCACGCGGCCGTTGGAGTTTTATGACGCCGACATCCAGGACTATCCGCGCATCCCATGCTATCTCATTTTCGACGAGGAAGGCCGCAAGCTCGGCCCGATCGGCATGCCGATCGTCAATGACGAGCGCTACGACGCGAGCTGGAGCGCCGACAACTGCGCCGAGATCAACAAGGGCTGGATCAAAAAAGGCAACTCACTCGAAGAGATCGCCGCGCAGATCGATGTCAATCCCAAAGTTCTCAGGGCAACCGTCGAGCGCTGGAACGAGCTTTGCCAACAGGGTCTGGACGAAGACCATAAACGCCCGCCCAAGACCATGATGCCGATCAAAAATCCGCCCTACTATGTCACGGAAGCCTGGCCGATCGTCAACAATACCCAGGGCGGTCCCGAGCACGATGTCGAGCAGCGCGTGCTCGATCCGATGAGAAAACCCATCCCGCGCCTCTACGTCGCCGGCGAGATCAGCTCGATCTACGGCCACCTCTATTTAGAGGCGGGAAACATCACCGAATGCTTCGTCGCCGGCAAGATCGCCGGACAAAACGCCGCGCAAGAGCGGCCCTGGGAATGATCGCCATGCGCAAGAGTCTCGCTACGCTCTTCGCGCAAGAGCCGCTTTGACGAAGTTAACGATGCTTTCCAAGTTTCGCAGATTGGCAGGCTGCACGTCATCGTCTTTGACGACGATGCCGAACTCCTTCTCCAGAGCCAATAGCAACTCCAACGCGGTGACCGAATCGAATGCGCCCTCCTCGCCGAGCAAAACGAAATCGCCGTTTAGATCCCCGCACTCCGGAACCGTCTCCCGCACGAGCTGAACGACACGCCTTTCAATCTCCATCGCTTCCATTCTACCACTGCCCCCTGTTTAAATAGACCGCTTTCCAAAGCCGGCCGCACTCGGGAAGTCGGCTAAGATAATCACTCACGATCACGGCAAATTGCCTGACCATTGGTTTGGCGCTCGCCGGCAACGCGGGATGAATGACGATGGTCATCTTGCCGCCGCTGCCGGCGATTGCAAAGCAAGGCAAAACCGGCGCCTGCAACATTTGAAAAAGGCGAAACCAGCGTGAGTCGAGGAAGTATTTTCGGCCAAAAAACTGCACGGCCGCTTCTTCTTCACCGCGATCATACGCCCGCGGCGAAATATGCATGACTTGATTGAGCGCCAGTGCGGCCCGGACCGCTGCCAGCGACCGGAGACGGTGCCAGTAGTCACCGCGATGATCGAGGTATTTCCAATTGATCCGGTAATCCTTGCCCCAGCGAGACACCCGATGCCCGCCCTTCTTTCCCCCGCCGGCGCGGTGGACATGATAACCGCGTCGCGCCAAGGTGGGGGCGACAAGCTTGCTGAACCCGAAATTATGGCACGACAGCAGGACCGCTCCTTTGCCGGCTTGCAACGCTGCCATCAGATGCTCCTCACCTTCGACCGACAGCCAATCGGGTCGGGTTTCCCAATTGCTCCATGCGCACTCCAAATCTTTGAACAAACGCAAATATAAAAGATGACGCCGTGACCGCGCGCGCAACTCCTTTTTGTCGAAATGACCGCCAACCACCTGGCGAAAAGGACATGCCAGCTTTCTCGCATGCGGCCAGAAAAAGCCGGCCAAGGCGACGCTGCAATGCGCCAGTCTGAAAAACCATAGGGGATGAATGCGCCGGCTCACGGGCCGCAGGCCGGGGGTGACGTGCAGCAATCGCATCAGGGTGAGTTTCATGTCCGTTACCGAGCCGCCGCGCAGATTAGAGCGCACCGCCTGCGACTTCTTCCTCGAGCACGCTTCGCGCCACTTTACCGTGCGCGGTGCGCGGCAGCGCGCTGCGAAAAAGAATTTTGCGCGGGCACTTGTAGCCGTCCAAGCGTTGGGCGCAGTGACGGATCAATTCGACGTCCTTGACACGATGAGCGACCACGAGCGCCGCCACCGCCTCGTTCGGCTTGCCGCGATCGATCCCAAACACAAAGGCTTCCTGGACGGCGGGATGCACGCGCAACACCGCCTCCACCTCGGCCGGTTCGACCCGGTTGCCGCGCACTTTAATAAAGGGACTCTTACGACCGACGATATAAACATTCCCCTCTTTATCCGTCCGGCCCAGATCCCCGGTATAAATGTATCGGCCGCGGCGGTTGGGATTTCGCTCGAGATACTTTTTCCAAGGGTGCGCAACTCGCTTGTAGTCGAAAGCGATCTCCCCGATGATCTCCGGCTGTTGCACGTTGCCGTCATCATCCAAAACCGCGATGGGGAATGGACCGAACGTTTGCCCGACGGCGCCCGGCACTCCGGCGAAATTATAGGTGAACGCCGGATGAATATGGCTGCCGCCGTAGCGCTGCCTGATCTCCACGCCGAAGCGGCGGGAAAAAGCGTCGGCCACGGACTGGGCCAGGGGCGCGCTGCCGGAAATACAGAGGCGAAGGGAAGAAAAATCAGCCGGATGATCACGCGGAATCGAAGCCAGCAACTCGAAGACGAACGGCACCGTATAAAGAACGCTGACGCGCTCTCGAGCGATCGCACCGGCCGCCTCAAATCGCTTGATTCGCTCCTGAACGACAATTTTGCAGCCGGCGACCATGGGCATGACGACATGGCTGTTGATGCTCGAGCCGCTATTGAACGGCCGGGCGGACAGCAAGACATCGTCGGGAGTGATGCCCAGCGACTCAGCGCGGAATTCGGCGCGCCGCACGAGCAACTCCTGGGAGCGAAAATAAATCGTCGGGGTGCCGGTGGAGCCGGAGCTGGAAACGCCGATCACGCATTCGGCGCGAAATATTTTCTTTCTACTAAAACGAGATCCGCTGTCCATTTCGACGAGGCCGCGCTTGGGCTGCCGCACGAGCGTATGCTGCAACGAGTCGCAATAAGCGCGCGCCTGTTCTAAAAACGGTTCCTCGCCGGCCGCCCAAGGCGGTTTCTTGGCGACGATTGACTCGGGAATCCGTCCTGACGGCAAAACCGGCAGCACGACCATCCCAACCGCGGCGGCGGCGTAGAAGACGACGTAGAACTCGGGCGACGGCGGCAATCCAACCACAATCGGATCGCCGAGCCTGCTTCCTCTATCTTGAAAGTAAGCGGCCGTGGCGGCTGATTCGTCGAGCAACTGGCTAAATGTCAGGCTGCGCTCTTCGCCGGCAATGGCAACTTTATCGCCGTAAAGCTTTGCCTGCTTGGATAATAGGCGGTAGAGCATCCGGGGGTGAACTCAAAACGTCATTCGGAAGCAATCTCGTCAAATACGTATCATCGCTGAACAAGAACGGTCAACCACCGCGGCTGATTTCGCACCGATTTTCATCCCGCCCTTGTTTACTTAAAGGGAAACGCATCCGGAACGCCGCTTAATCTATCGCCACGGCTTAACCATGAAAAATAAGCCGCAACAGACACTGCACGATTGTCAGTGTTTGCTACTGGGGCTGTCTGCAAGTTGCTTTTGCAATCCAGCTCCATCAGCGATAAACGGCGCTGCAACAGCCGTAGATCACCAACACAATATCGCGGCGGGAATTTCTTGCATTCGCCCACGCGGTATTCTATGGTCCGACGAAAACAGCGCAAGCAATATGAGCCTTCGCAACAAAGCCGCCATCGCCGGCATCGGCGAGACGCCGACGGATCGTCTGGGATCGAAACCCGGCGAGGCGCGGAAATCGAGCGCGGAATATCTCACGTGGGCGATGTGCTTGGCTCTGGAAGACGCAGGCCTCGCTCTCAAAGATTTCCAGGGCCAGGGTCTCGGCGTCACGATTCCCACCGCCTATCCGCAACCTTTCTGGCCTGAAGAGGCGGCCGAGATACTCGGCATCACACCGGGATTTCTCCAGGGCGGCGCCACCGGCGGCGCCGGCGCCGTATCTCTGCTCGGCGCCATGGCCGCGGCGATCAATTCGGGCATCATCGACATTGCGCTCGTCATCGGCGCGGCGGCGCCGTTTTCGGAACATTGGGGCGGCGGCATTCAACCCGGCGACATGCGCGATTGGGAAATTCCCTACGGCACCATGGGACCCAACAGCAAGATCGCCATGGTCATGCGCCGCTACATGCACGAGTACGGCGCAACACTCGATCATTTCGGCAAGATCGCGGTTGCCGCGCGCTATCACGCAAGCCTCAACCCGCTCGCCTATCTACGTAAGCCGATCACTGTCGAAGACTACAAGGAATCGCGGCTGGTGGCCGATCCGGTGCGCTTGCTCGACTGTGTCATGCCGGCCAACGGCGGCAGAGCCTATATCCTGGCTTCACCGCAGCGCGCCAAATCGCTGCGCCGCAAGCCCGTCTATCTCAAAGGATTCGGCGAACGAAGCAATCCATCCTACGGGCCGCGCGCCGGCTCGGATGCGCTGATCATGGGGGTCAAAGACGCCGGCAAAGTCGCCATGGAGATGGCCGAAGTCAAACACCCGGACATCGATTTTTTGCAACTCTATGACGATTACGTCATCGTGGTATATTTGCAGATCGAAGATCTCGGCTTTTGCGCCAAGGGCGATGTGAGCTTTTACGAGCGCACGGACTTCACATTCAAAGGCCAGCTGCCGATCCAGACCGGCGGCGGCATGATCAATTGCGGCCAGCCATCCACTGCCGGCGGCACCCTGCATGTGATCGAAGCCGTGCGCCAGCTGCGCGGTGAAGCCGCCGAACGACAAGTGGCCAAAGCCAACACCGGTTTGGTTACGGGTTTGGGCGTTCTGCCGTACGGCAAGAATCTCGGCTGCTGCGCAGTGGCCATTTTAGGCGACGAATTGTAAGAACCTATGGCTGAAGTAGACGTCAGAAAACCCCTGCCGGCGATCACCAGCGAAGCCAAGCCGTTTTGGGACGCGGCCGCGCAGAGCAAACTCGTCATGCAGCGCTGCCAGGATTGCCGCGCCTGGGTGTGGACGCCGCGGCCGTTGTGCAACGAGTGCGGCAGCGAGCGCGTCGAATGGACGCCCATGAGCGGCACAGGCGAGGTCTATTCATTCACGGTCATTCGCCAAGTAGTCGGCCGCGCCGCATCGAAAGCGTTTGAGCCGGATATTCCTTACGTCGTGGCATGGATCGATCTGGACGAAGGCCCGCGCATGATCACAAACATCGTCGGCTGCCCGGTGGAACAGGTAAAGCTCGGCATGAAAGTGTCGGTCACCTTCGAGCAAGCATCGACGGACGTGTGGCTACCGAAATTCAAGCCTGTCGAAAACTAATTTCGGGAATTGCGGCAAGAACACTCGCTCGCGCCGGCCGTTAATTTTGGTTACTAACCCGAGGAGGTCAATATGAAAACCGTGCCCACGATGAAGCTGACGCAAGAAGGCTGCGACACGATCGTCGATGCCGCCATCGAGAAGGCCAAGGAACTAAAGCAGGTCGTCAGCATCTGCGTCGTCGATGCCGGCGGTCATTTGATGGCGTTCAAGCGCATGACCAACGGCCGCGCGCACAACACGCTCATCTCTCAGACGAAGGCGCGTTCCGCCGCGCTGACCACCGCCGCTACCGGAAAAAAAAGCCGCGACGGCAGCGAGCTTCCCGATCACCAGGTGCTGGCGCAGACGCTTGCCGTGGGACCGGGGTGGTTCATCAGCATCGAAGGCGGACTGCCGATCACGGTGGAAGGCCAGTGCATCGGCGCGATCGGCGTCAGCGGCGCCCCATCGGCCGTCGATCGGCAGATCGGCCAGGCCGGAATCGAGGCGTTCAATAAGGCGTAACAACGTGTTTCGAGTCTCTAGGGTCTCGGGTTTAAACCCAAGACTCCAGACCCCTGGACGAAAAACTGTGAAATTACCAGGCGCGAGATCATGGCCGCCGCCGCGGTGCGAAAGTATGACCCGAGAAAAGTTTGGACTTCCTAGAAACCCAGCACTCCAATACTCCAGTACTCCATCACTCCATTCTCTTTTACGCGTCCAGCTTCGCCGAATGAATCACTACGGCTTCGACCGGCACATCATCGTGGTGGCCCTTGCTTCCGGTCTTCACCTTCTCGATGCTCTGCACCACGTCCATGCCTTCGACGACTTGGCCGAATACCGCGTAGCCGTAATCTGCCGGAGAAGCACTGCGATGGTTGAGAAAATCATTGTTCTTTACGTTTATGAAAAACTGCGAGGTCGCGCTGTCGACCACATTGGTGCGCGCCATCGCGATCGTACCGAGATTATTCTTTAGCCCGTTGGCGGCTTCGTTCTTGATCGGCGCTTTCCCTCTTTTCTCTTTCATCTGCGCGTCCATGCCGCCGCCCTGGATCATGAAGCCGGGAATCACGCGGTGAAAGATCAGCCCGTCGTAGTGCCCTTCATCCACGTAATCGAGAAAATTTTTCGTCGTAATCGGAGCCTTTTCCGCATCGAGCTCGATCCGAATATTGCCCTTGCTGGTCGTCATCAAGACCACAGGATTTTTTTCCGCCATGAAAACCTCCTGATATTTTCTCAATGACTTAACATCTTTTTCGCAGGCGTGATACAGGGTGGAATTATAAGAGCGGTTGCGATATGGATACGAAGAAATCCAGCCCGTCCCGGACCTCGAAAGGAGGATGTTATGCCGAGCGATAGAAAGATTGAAGGAATCTTGATGCCGATGCCGGTGGCGTTCAAGCACGACGGGGCCATCGATCACAAAGCGACCGACGCGATCATCGACTTCTACCTGGACGCCGGCGTGCACGGCTTTTTCCCGTTGGGCACGCACGGCCAAGGGATGGTGATGGAGATCGATGAGCGCAAGAAGGTCGCCGAGCAGATCGTCACTCGCGTCAAGGGCCGCGTGCCGATCGTCATGCATATCGGCACGGCCAACACGTTATCGTCCGTCGATCTCGCGAGGCACGCCGTGAGTCTCGGGGTCGACGCCGTCGGCGTCGTGCCGCCTTATTACTATCCGCACGACGACTGGGAAGTGTACGCCCATTACAAGTCCATCGCCAAGTCCGTCCCCGGCACGCCCATGTTCATTTACGACAACACCGAGACCACATGGGTCGAGATCACCCCGGCCAAGGCCAACAAAATCATCGAAGCGATCGCGCCCAACCCGCTGGCCGGAATCAAAGTCTCTTTCATCGCCTATGACAAGCTCCTGGGATACGTCTACCAGCTGCCCAAGTCCGTCGGCGTCTTTCCCGGCGGCATTTTTTCCTTGTACACCGGCTACTCGGTCGGCGTGCGCGGCGCCATCCATCCTCCGTCGACGCCCTTTCCCGAGACCTGCGTGAAAATGTACGAAGCGCTCAAAGCGGGCGATTTAAAAGCGGCGCAAAAGGAACATGATCTGCTGACCCGGCTGATGCAGGTCGTCGGCAAATATTTACGCACGCACGGGCGCGGCGTTTTCTGCGAGCTGATGAAGTTACGCGGCTTGCCGGTGGAGCGCTTTCCGCGCTGGGAAACTCCGCCGTTTACTGACAAAGACAAAGCGGATCTCAAAGAAGGTTTGGCCAACGCGGGCTATAATCTATAGAGCGCGGGAGATCGGATCTTATGGGCACCGAGCCAAAGCCGCTGACGTTGGAAATCGGCAAAAAGCTTTCGCCGAGCGAGGCCAAAGCTTTCACCGATGAATTGAAGCGTCGCATGTACGCGCGCTGGAACGAAAAGATTTTCGGCGGCGAGTTCATGCGCGCTCTCGAAGGCGGCACGCTGCCGTTTGAGACCATCAAACTGTTCTGGCGCCATTGGTACAGCTATCCGGTCGAGGTCAACAACTTTCACCTCATCATCTACCAGCGCCATCAGGGTATTTTCGCGCGCCACCGCGACCTGCTCGCCCCCTACGTCGGCAAGATCAGCGACGAGCTGGTCAATCCGAGCATTCCCGGCCACATCCAAGTTCTGATCAAGCAGGGCGAACAGTTCGGCGTCGGCATGGACGAAATGATCCACTGCGAAGTCTTTGCCGAGTGCCGCGCCCTGACCGAATTTGCCCGCGGCCTGGTTTACGAAGGCAGCATGATCGAGTGGTGGGCGCGTTCCTTGAACGAGGAGATGTTCGGTCACTGGTCGAAACGCTGGCGCGCAGCCCTCCTCGACAAGTATAAAATCAAGGACGCCGACCTGCACTATTTTCAAGTGCACGAGGAGGCCGATCTGCATGAGCACTTGGACGGCCTGATGGCTCACGGCGAAGTGGCGCGCCGCATCTTCGAGCGGCTGCTGCAGGACGGCAACACCTGGTACCGGCCGGGCTGGGGACCGGAGTATTGCTGTCTCATCAACGCGGACTGCGTCGCCATGTTCCACGACGGCATTTATAATCACGCTAAAAACCTCGGCCATTTTTAACGCGCCGTTCGAGCGAAGCTGTAGGGGGCGGGTTAAAATCCGCCCCTTGAAGAACCGGCGGTCCGGCGACGACGCCAGCAGGGTTTCAAGGCAATTGGCCAACAACACGGTCAGTGCAAAGAACGGTCTTAGGAGTTCGCCCATGCCATTCAACGACCTACGGCAGTTTATCGAAGCCGCGCGCCGGATCGGACAAGTCAAAGAAATCCACGGCGCTGACTGGAATCTGGAGATCGGCGCGTTGACCGAGCTGTTTGCCTTTAAGGAGCCGTCGCCGCTGGTGCTGTTCGATCGTATTCCGGGCTATCCCCCTAACTTTCGCGTGGCGTCGAACCTCATCAACACACCCGCTCGCTCGAGCTTGACCGTCGGCATGCCGGCGGACGCCAAGCCCATCGAGCTTATCGCCAAGTGGAAAGAGCTATTGAAAGGCGTGAAGCCGATTCCGCCGCGCGTGGTTTCCGGCGGACCGATTTTGGAAAACGTCAAATCCGGCGCCGACCTCGACATGACGATGTTTCCCACGCCGCACTGGCACGAATTGGACGGCGGGCGCTACATCGGCACGGCCGATTGCGTCATCACCGGCGAGCCGGAAGAAGGCGGCTGGGTCAACGTGGGAATATATCGCGTTCAAGTGCACGACAAAAACACGCTGGGACTGTACGTCTCCCCGGGACATCACGCGCGCATCATGCGTGAAAAATACTGGGAGAAAGGCAAGAGCTGCCCGGTTGCGGTGACTTTCGGACAGGACCCGCTGCTCTTCCTCGTCGCCGGGCAGTCGATTCCCTACGGCATGTCCGAGTTCGATTATTGCGGCGGCCTGCGCGGCGCGCCCGTCGACGTGATCCGCGGTGAGCTCACCGGTTTGCCCATTCCCGCCACCGCCGAAATTGCCATCGAAGGGGAAGTGCCGCCGCCTACGGAACAAATTCACATGGAGGGTCCGTTCGGCGAATGGCCGGGCTACTACGCCCACGGCGCGGCCAACGAGCCGGTCATCCGCGTGAAGAAACTCTACTACCGCAATGACCCGATCCTTTGCGGCGCGCCGCCGCTGAAGCCGCCCTTCGTCACGTTCGGCGTGCCCATCGGCGCCGCCGCGATCTGGAACTATTTGGAGAAGGCGGACGTTCCCGACATCAAAGGCGTGTGGTGTTCCATCGGCAGCTCCGCCGCCGCCGGCGGCGCGCCGTTCATCATCGTGTCGCTGAAGCAGCGCTACCACGGCCACGCCCAGCAAGCCGGCATCGCGGCGCTCGGTTCGCGCGCCGGCAATTACCACGGCCGGTTCGTGATCGTGGTCGACGACGACATCGATCCGTCGGATATGAAGGATGTGATCTGGGCGTTGTCCACACGCTGCGATCCCAAGAGCGCAATCACCATGGTCGACGGCTGTTGGAGCACGCCGCTCGATCCGGCGATGCATCCCGACCAGCGCAACGCCGGCAATTTCATCAACAGCCGGGCGATTCTCAACGCGTGCCGGCCCTATGCGTGGCGCGACCGCTTCCCGCCGGTCAATGCGCTGAGCGCCGAACTGAAGCAAAAAATTACCGAGAAGTGGAAAAACGAGCTGGCTTGACAATTTTTTCGCGCCGCAGCTCTCTGATCCGAATGTTACAGCGGCGAAACGTTCAGCGATTCACAGCCCGGGTCTGGACCGATGACCGGAATGAGAGCGTAGTTTCACCTGGCCGCCAACTCGTTTCATCCGGTCCCCGCTTCGACCCGGCTGCTCGGCGACCGGCGCCGTCCGCGCTTCTATCTTCGCCTTGATGCCCCGTCGCAGATAATTCGGATCGAAGTTTAAAATCTCGCAGACATTCAAGAAAGAAAACGGGTCCTTTTCATCCTGAGCGAAAAGCCACTCCTGCGCCTCCTTGAAAAGCTTGGCGCGCATGGGAACGGGCTCGTCGCAATACTTCAATATACACTCAATCGCGTCGGCGAGAATCGCCAGCATCAACTCCTGCTCGGGTTCAAGCTTGTTGGTTCGAGTAAAAATCTCGAGATACTGCTCAGGCGCGATGACATCGCCTTCAAACAGTCGTCCGGAATTTTCCATATATCGCCTCTCTGGAAAGCTCTGACCTTGGTGTGCAACTGTCCCACGCTTCGGGTACTCCCGGCGGAAGCTCACTTTTGCCGCGATTAGCCCCGCGTAGAATCGATAACCGGAACCGGAGATCTCCTTTTAGTCCCCGGTCCCGAAGAAAAGAGCCGAAGGGAGAGGTCTGCTAAATGCGAAACACTTCCTGGAAGCGGAATATGTCCTGGCTGACGAGTCGAGATAGGCTCGGGCGCTCATAAAGAACGGCCGACGGCGGCGTAAATATGATCCGACGAACCTTGGCGCCCATAATCAGCTTGGCGGTGACTTTCTCGCGTGGCGACCAATTGATGGTCCGGCTGGGGCGGGTCCCTTCATTGAAGTCATCGAGCAAATCGACTGCAAAATAGGATGTCTCGAGATCCAACGGGAACGTGACTTTCTTCTGCGCCGTTCGGCCGTAGGCGTCTATGGTTGACACAGCGATCAACAAGAGACACGCAAGTACCCCGATCAAGCGCCTGCTCATGGTGCGGCGATCCTATTCCCTGACCAAACGTTTGTCAACGTTTTCGCGTGTCAGATCAATGAGAGACGTGAAACCAACTTCGCATTCCGCACCGCGCATAGGAAGATGCCGGAGAAGCACCGGACAGCTGCAAGTAATCCTTTAACTTTTCCCGCTTGCATGCGAAGCGAAATACCTTCTTTCTTCAATTCCGCCTCGTACATGGCGCGTCCATGCTCGCGCAAGTGGCCGCTCTCATGTTAGCTCAAGTTGGCAGGCACGGGTGGCCGACCCGGCGTGATTTGTTGAACGTCATTCTCTCACGCCCACTTGTCCGCCCAGGGCGCGGGCCATCAGCGCCGCGCCGACGACCAGGCCGACGATGATGACCGCGACAACTGTGGCCTTTTCAAATTCAGCTCCCGCGGCGAAGTCCAACATGAGCAAAGATAACGTGCGCGACCGGCCGGAGCCGAGCAAAACCACCGTGCTGATGTCGCGTGCGGCGGAGATGAAACCGATCAGTCCCACGGTGATCAGCGCCGGCATAGCCAGGGGAAGGATCACGCGCCTGAAGGTGTGGAACCATGTGGCGCCGCAGACCTTCGATGCCTCTTCGAGATCGCTGCCGAGCTGGATCAATACGCTTTTGATCATCTGCGTGCCGAACGGCATGCTCTTGATCACCATGGCGATCATCAACAGATAAATCGTGCCGTAGATCGGCAGAAAAATTCTCGTCTGGAGAAACGTCCACAGGAGCGCCACGCCGAGAAGAATTCCCGGTATCGACCAGGGCAGCCACGAGAGAAAATCGAGCAGCCAGCGGCCGGCGTGCTTGGTTTTGACGATCATGTACGCGATCAACGCGTAGAACAGAATTCCGATCACCGCGGAACCGGCGCCGATCGCCAGCGTGTTCCACAACGAGCGCAGCAGGACCGGATCCTCGAGCGTGGCGCGCCAGTTGTCGAGCGTCCACGGCTCGGCGATGTTAAAGAAGCCGAAGAGCTTCATGAACGTGCCGATCAAGAGCAGCGCCGTCGGCACGATCGTCACCACCACGGCAAAAAACAAAACCAGCGCGAAGGCCGGGTAGCGCCAGCGCCCCAGCGGCGTCGCGCGCACGCTGAAACCGCGGCCGGTCACCGTCTCGTAGTTGCGTTGCGAGATATAACGGCGCTGCAAGGCGACCATCAGCAGCAGGACGCCGAGAAAGACCGTGCTTAGCGCCATCGCCGGCGCGAACTGCGGCGGCTCCCAAGTCACCAGCTCGTGAATCTTCGTCGAGTAAACCTGCAAGCCGATGGGCGTGCCGAGCAGCAGCTCGACCTCGAACGCCTCGAGCGAGCGAATGAGGCCGAGAATCGTCGTCACCAGGATCGCCGGCATCATGACCGGGATCACGATGTGAAAAAAAGTATGCCAGCCGCTGGCGCCGGAGATTTTTGACGCCTCTTCGAAGGCGGCGTCGAGGTTGCGAAAGGCCGGAGCCAGCAGCATGACCTTGACGCTCACGCTGCCGCCCATGTGCGCCCAGACGATGCCCCAAAACGAATAGATGTTGAACAGCGGCTGGCTCAAGCCGAGGCCCATGAGGCCCTGGTTGAGCAGGCCGTACTTGGGGTCGAGCAAGAGAATCCAGCCCATGGTTTCGGGAAGCGCCGGCAGGAAAAACGACAGCCAGAAAAAAAACTCCAGGGTCCCTTTCATCGGGATATCGGTGCGCGCGATCAACCAGGCGAAGAAGGCGCCGATCAGCAGGGCGATCGCCTGCCGGGTGATCGCCAGGGTAAACGTGTTGGTCATGGCGTTGACGATGCCGGGCGTGCTGAATGCCTTGACCCATCCTTCCACGCCCCAGACGATCGGTTGGCCGGGACGCGCCGTCTGAAAGCTGTTGAGGATCAATAGAAACAGCGGCGTGAGCACGAGGAAGCCGACCACGACAAGCAGAACGACCATGGGCCAGGACGGCAGCGACAGCCAATGCCAGGGCAATAATGACGGTCGCTCGTAGGGCGTCGGCATGACTTCTGACTTATGGTTCATGGTCCGGCCGCAATCCTCGTGCGCAAATATCGGGCGCCTGGAATTTCGTCAATCGTCGTTGGCGGCGGCGGCGTAGTCCATGTTGAGCGCGATCCCTCGGCGCGCCAACTCATGCTCGTAAGTGCGGCGAATTTCCGGATCCTCGTCCTCATATTCGATCAGAGTCCCGCCCTGCTTCACCGATGTGTAAACGCCCGCGCGAATCGCCGCGACGCGAATACCGAGAGGGAATTTCTGGCTGCCGCAGCGCAGCGCCAGCTGCAGCGCCGCCTCCGCTCCCGTGTTGAAGTGCTGGTGGAACCAGTTTGTCGGCGGGCAGAACACGCTGCCCGGCCTCCAGTCCACGCGCACCACCTGGTCGCCGAAGCCGTTCTCGTACGGCCGCGTCCCCAGATGGTTCGGCCACATGAGCGAGTAGCCTTCCGAGCGCAGGATCACCAGCACCGCGCCGCCGCCGTGAAAATGCGCCTTGTGATAACGGCCCACCGGCCATTCGGCGAGATGGCCGATCAAAATGTTATTCGAAATTTCGAACTGGGTGATATTGACGCCGGCGCCCTTTTGCTCTTGAGCGTCGATCTGCGCGGCGCGCGCGTCGGGAATGAAATTGGTTTCCCAGATCCATTGGCGATGGTTGGTCGCCAGGTAACGCTCGTCGCCCGGCAAAAAATAGTCCTGCTCTCCGTCATAGCGGTCGTTGAAGGAGAAATCGCTGTCAAAGACGAACCGCTCGTTATGATAGTGATCGAGCGCCATGGGCGCCGTGGTGACGGCGAGAAACAGCGCCGGCTCTTTGGCATGATTCATCAGCCGATGCAGCGTATTGAGCGGCGGCGAGAAAAGACTGCCGGCGCGCCATTGGAGATTCTGCGGCACGCGGTCTCGCTGTTGCATCTCGGCCACGCCCTCACCCTGCAGGATATAAATTATTTTTTCATAAAGATGGCGCTCCGGTTTGGTCGCCGCGCCCGGCGCCAGTCTGCCGGCGTATACACCGGTGATGCCCTCCAGGCCGCGCAGTTGCAGATAAGCGCCGTCGCAGCCGAGCCGCTTCCACGGCTTGAGCGTCAGAGCGCGCACGTCGGTGACGCCGAATCCTTCGACGACGGGGATCTCTTCCTTTTCAAGCCAACGCTCGTAGTAGGTCTTCGCCCGCTGCCGCGCGGCGCCGATCTTGATGACTTTAGAATCCATATTCTTTCCATCTCCTCTTGAGCGTTTCGGCCATGGCGCCGGAGATCGCCGTGCCCACGGGCGGGTAGCGATGGCCGCCGTATTGTTCCTGCGGCTGCAGCTGCCAATTGATCGTGGCGTCGATCAGCACCCGGGTCCACAAGCCATGGCCGTATTTCACCGAGTTGCGGTCTTCCAGCGGCACGCTCGGGTCGAGCATCGAACCGCTGGTACCGGCGCAAAACGAAATATCGCCCAAACCCGCGTTGACGCGGTAGCAGAGCGCCCATTCGAGCGCTTCCCCATCGTGGATATCGATGTCGTCGTCGACGACGATCACGTGCTTGGCGGCATAATTGCCGAGATGACAGCCCCAGAGCGCGTTGGCCACCTGCTGGGCGTGGCCGCGGTGCGATTTGCGGATCTGCACGCGCAGAGTTTCCGGCCACTTGCCGCGCCACACGCCGGTCACGTTCGGCACGCCGGCTTGCTCTAGATAATGCCAGGCCATGGCCGAGAAAGTGGCCGGCGTCCACGTGGTGCCTTCGTTGGTTCGGCCCGGGCTTGAGCCGGTCAAGCAGCCGTGAAAAATCGGATCGTCGCGATGCGTGATGCGCTCGACGCGGATGGTGTGTTTGGGCGATTTGCTGCCTCCATAGTAACCCGGATACTCGCTGAACGGTCCTTCCAAAGTAAACGTGCTCGGGTCGCCCGAGACGAATCCTTCGAGCACGATCTCCGCGCTCGCGGGAACGAGCAGATCGCTCAGCTCGCATTGGACCAGCTCGACGGGCGCCCCGCGCAACGAGCCTGCCATTTCATACTCGGGATGGTTGACCGGCGTCGATGCCGCCAAGAAAAGCGTCTGGTCCCAGCCGATCACGACCGCCACCGGCATCTCCTGCCCGCGGTTTTTATACTTGCTGAAATGCTTGCCCCAGCCCTGGGTCATGGCGAGCAAAACACCGATGGTGTTCTTGCCGGTGATCATGCCGCGGTAAGTGCCGCCGTTGAGCGCGCCGGTCTCGGGATCGCGCGTGACGACCGTCGCGGAAGTCATGATGTAGCGGCCGCCGTCCAACGGATTCCATTTCGGCACGGGCAATTGGAATAGATCGACATCCGCCGCGGCGATCTTGTTTTCCTTGACCGGCGCCTTGGCGATGGTTACCGGCGTGACCGGCCGGGAGAAGCGATTTTTGAAGATCGCGACCATGTCGCGGTAGGAAGTCGTCTCCGGCACACCGATAAAGCGACAGACGCGCTCGCGCGTCCCCGTGCCGTTGGTGAACAAGCGGCGGCAGAAAGTATTCTTGTAATCGGTGATGTTCTCGAAAATGAGCGCAGGCCCCGACTGGCTGGACACTTCGCGGGTGATGGCACCGATCTCTTCGTCCCAATCGACTTGCGCTTTGACGCGCTTTAGATCGTTTCTTTCCTCGAGGTCGTCGATCCATTCACGCAGATCGTTGAAGGCCACCGGCAGAATCCCCTCCCGCTCAAGAAAGTTGGAGTACTGGAGTATTGGAGTGATGGGTTTCCGACCCAATACTCCAGCACTCCAACTGCTTTCTCAAGATCCCAGCAGCTTCCGCGCCATCGCCGCGCCGGGCTCCCGGATCTTGTAAACTTTTTCCTCGGATTGATTTTCCATTTTGTAGAATTGTTCGATCGTCAATCCGTCCTTGGCGGCGATGACACCGTAGTCCTTGAGCCATTTGGTGTCGATATCCAAACGCCGGGTGCCGACGCCCATGGCGCGCGCGAACACTTCCTGGCCGTCACGCCCCAAGAGCCAATTGACGAAAACCCTCGCGGCGTTGGGATGAGGTTGATTCTTGAGAATCACCAGATGACCGTAGCCGCCGCTCGCATAGAGTCCCTCCTTCGGCACGGGCAGCGGAATCACGGGAAGCTTGGCTTTGATGAACGGACTAAACTCCGAATAGCCGATCCCCGAAGTGAGCGAAACGCGGCCCTTCGCCAAGTTTTCCGCCAGCAGGCGCAGATCGCGAGTGACGAAAAGCTTTTGCGCAACGAAGCGCTTAAGATATTCTTCGCCCTTGATGTAAAGCATGTACGACCACATGGAGGAACCGGAGCCGGGCGTGCGCGGATCGCTGATGCCGATCCGGCCATGCAACTTGGGATTCAACAAGTCGTCGAAGGATTTGAACTCAGAGGGCTTGTACTCATCGGGATTGCTCCACAGGCTTACCGTTTGATAGGCGCAAAAGTTATAGATAAAACGCCTGGCGTTATCGACCCATATGTGACCGCCCCACCACTGCTTCGGGTCCTTTACCTCCGGTAAAATAAAGAACGGCTCGACCGGCTCGAGTACGTTTTCCGGCAGCATGCCGCTCACCACCGACTCCGTGCCGCCGATGTGCAGATCGAAATAGTTCACGCCGCTCTTGGCTTCGCTCACCATGCGCTGGACGATGGCGCCGCCGCGCGCCGGCACGAACTCGACGCCGATGCCGTAGCGCCGCGTGAAGGCGATCTCCATTCCCCTGCGCAGCTCGGGACTGGGCGGAATCGAAGCGACGACCTTGCCTTCCTTCTTCCCGGCTTCAACGATCTTGTCCCAGTCGGCCGGCTTGGATTGAGCGAGAGCGAGGCTCGCCGTTAGACAAAAACATGCAAATGATGCCAATGCTTTCGCAATAAGACCCCTTATAGGACCCATAGTGTAAATCCTCGCGGGCGATCTAGCTTAACACCTTTTCGCCGGCTGCATCGCCGGCCTCGCGCACCCGTTGGACGCCGGCGCATGACGCCGCGCGTTCTCGCGCTCATAAGCCGGCGTATTCGAACCGCGGCATTTCCATCGGCACGCCGATTTTATCGATCGCCGTTTCGAAGTCGAGACGAATCTGCGGATCTTCCTCTTCGTATTCGATCATCGTGCCGCCCTCGCGCACGCTGGTGCGGACGCCTTCCTTATTAATGGCCCGCCAGCAGCCGAGCAGATACTTTCCCGATTGCCCGCTATAGCGAAACGCCAATTGGCGCGCCTTTTCATTGCCGGTATTGAAATGCTGATGGAACCAACCGCTCGGCGGGCTGAACACGCTGCCCTCGCGCCAGTCCACTTTAATGACTTGCTCGGCATGACCCGACTGATAAGGGCGAATGCCGGCCTCGGGCGGCCACATCAAAGTGTACCCTTGCGAACGAAGGATCAGCAAAATCGCGCCGCCCTGGTGAAAGTGCGCCTTGTGATAGCGTCCCACCGGCCACTCGGCGATGTGGCCGACCAAGGTGCTGCCGCCCATATCGAAGGAGGTAATCTTCACGCCGTAACCTTTGGCTTCGGACGGATCGACCAGAGCGCCGCGCGCATCGGCGATAAAATTGGTCTCCCAGTTGATGAATCCGCCGACCTCTTTGCGGTCGTTGGTCGGAGCGAAATAGTTTTTTTCGGCGTCGAAGCGGTCGGCGAATTTGTAATCGCTGCCCATGACGAACGGAATGTTGTGCAGCAGGTCGATCATCAGCGGCGCGCTGGTCACGGCGAGAAAAAACGCCGGCTCCCTGCTGCCGTTGATCATCCGATGGCGCGTGTTGAGCGGCACGGCGAAGAGACTCCCCTGTTGCCATTCGAAATGCATCTTCTTGTGATCGTCTCCGGGCGACCAGACTTCCATGGCGCCGACTCCCTTGATGATATAGATCAACTCCTCATAGAGATGATTTTCCGGATTGAGCGCGCCGCCGGGCGGTATCTCGCAGACATACATGCCGGTGAAACCTTCCATGCCCTTGAGATCGATGTAGGCGCCGCTGCCGCCGGTGCGCTTCCAGGGCTTGCGCGGCAGCACGGTCACGTCTTCGACGCCGTAGCCGTCGACAACCGGAATCCCCTCTTCCTTTAGCCACTTCTCGTAGCTGGTCTCGCGTTTTGCCACCGTCACTGTCCTTTCGTCGGTTTGGACTGAAAATATTCTCCGCGCACGACTAACTCGGCCAGGCGATCGTCTTCCTCATCCCAGAGGCCCAGCGGATAACCGTACCAGGGAGTCTTGAGATTGAGCATAGGCAATTCTTCCTGCTGCCAGATCTTGAGTGCGCTCTCCATGTAGGTCTGCTTCGGCAACCCGACGGGCGGGAACGGCCCCTTGCGCGTGGCGTCGATGAGCAACCCGGAACAGCCCACGGCGCCGGGGAAACTGCGCTCCTCGCGCCCGCGCATGAGCGAATGCGCCGAAGGATCGAGCAGCGGCACCCGGCCGGTGATGATCTCGGCGTCCTGATGCGGCTGCATGGCGAAGCTCATCGCCCACATGACCATGTCAGGGTCTTTGGGATCGATGTCCTCATCGACGGCGATGATCATCTTGCTGGTCGGGTCCATGCCGGCGGCGGCGTGCAGCGCCTGCTTCGGTTTGCTCGGATGGCTTTTCTTCATGCGGATGACCCACCAGTTCCAGCCGCCGCCCATCTCCGGGCAGCTTACCTCGAGCACTTCCGGAATCGCGCAGGCATAGCGCAGATGGTTGTAGAGCATCATCTCACGGCAGGTGCGCGAGATGCCGTTGGACTCGCTCGGCGGCAAGCCGACGAGAATGGCCGTGAAGATTGCGTCCCGCCGCATGGTGATCGCCTTGACGTCGATCACGGCGCGAAACTCGCGCTCGACCATCAGATAGCCGGGGTAGTCGCTGAACGGCTCGCCGCGCTCCTTGCGGTCGACCGAGATTTCGCCTTCGATGACGATCTCGGCCTCGGCGGGGACTTCCAGCGGGATGGTCTTGCAGGGGACCACGTCCACGGGGCGGCCGCGGATGCCGCCCGCGACGGCAAGCTCATCCACGCCGTAGGGAAGATTGGCGGCCGATACGAAATTGATATCCGGCAAGGCGCCGAGGACAATGGCCACCGGCAAAGGCTCCCGCCGCGCCGCGGCGCCGCGGTGGTGATAAAGCATTGCATGATGCGTCGGCGCGATGCCGGCGATCAATTTGTCTTCGCCCCTGAAATGACCGCTGTACATGCCGACGTTGCGCACGCCGCTTTCGTGGTCCTGGGTGATGAACGGAGCCGTGGCGCGAATGCCGCCGCTGAAGCCCGGCTCCTCCACCGGTGCGGGCAAGCCGGTGACGCCGAATTTTTTCAGCGTCTCTCCGGTATAAACGACTTCCTGAACCGGCGCGCTGCCGACGCGGCGCGGCTCGAACGGTTTGGCGAGGGCTCGACGCCACTTCTCGAAAATCTCCGCCGGCTCGTCACAGCCCAAGCCGAGCGCCGCGATCTCGCGCGACGAGCCATACACGCCGGTGGCGACTCGAATGTCGTGTTGACGCCCGCGGCTGTCGACCACGTTCTCGAACAAAAACGCTTTTCTCTGATGGTCCGGGATGCCGCGATACTGCAAGCGCATGAGCGGCATCAGCTCGCTGTCCTTGTTGACCGCCCGCTTCCAGCGATAGAGCTTGCCGCGTTTTTCAAGCTCTTCGATGTAAGATCGAAAGTCGGAAAAATAAGTCTGCGCCATCAGATGACTCTCGT
>Ga0299907_10000255_pt1 | contig 24338 bp, 24 predicted proteins | sample RVTome_16_FD_198680 | JGI IMG/M metagenome (GOLD analysis project Ga0299907, IMG submission 198680) | Soil microbial communities from uranium-contaminated site in the Upper Colorado River Basin, Wyoming, United States - RVT152D67 (version 2) ...
CCCCAAAGTGAACACCGTTCCGGGCATGTCATCCAGCAGGCGGGCCGTGAGATCATCACTTCGCGCTTCACAGCCTGCGATGTCCCCAGCGCCAACCAGAACATTGCCAGAGGTCGGCTGTTCCTGGCGGCCGACGAGCCCGACCCCCAGTACGACAGCGCCGCCAATCAGCCCGGCGCCGAGGCCGATGATCAACTGAGGTGCCCTCACGCCGCCACGATATCAGGCATCCGGACACGCAGAGTCGACGCCCGAGAAACGCGCCGGCTACTTCACGCAGTTCCCATGGGCGGGCGACGTAGCCTCGCTCCAGTATGCGTCGGGCAGCTTAAGGACACGCAAGCCTGACACTGGAATCGCTGCGACGGTGTCGGCCGCCAACCGGAAAGCGGGATCGCTCCACGACGCCAGTGCGTACGGGTTGGCCTCGAGGTTCTCCGCAAAGATCTTCGGCCGTCCCGACACGTCGATCAGGAACATCCCGTACTCCTGCATTGCCCGGGCGATGATGCGACCCGTGCGGTCAAGTCCCCAGCTTCGGAAGTCCTCGTCCGTGAAGCGGGGGTCCAGCTGAAGCCGCGCGCCCTCCGGGATTGCGTAGGCGTCGGATGCCTCCCCATCCGTCTTGGAGGCTGGCCAGACGCACCTCGACGCCCGGGGAGATGGATAGGCGAACGCAAGCGCGTGGTCGACACGTCCCGCAGCGATCTCCCATGGGCGGATCAGTCCAGCAAGGTAGGGCACTCCCGCGCCGCGCGAACCATATCGTGGCGGCATCCCATCCCAGTTGACGTTGTAGACCGATCCGTTTGAGACCGACCACGACATACCGTCAAATGACGCCTGCCACAGGTCCCACTCGGTGCCGGTCGACGGATCGATGATAATCATCTGAGCGTCTCTGCCGGCCGACGGACGGGCTTCTGGCGGAATCGGGACCCCTGTGAGTGTCTGCGTTGTGGTGTGCCCATCGGCTGTGATGACGGTGCACCGGTACACACGGCAGCTGATCGAGTGCCGCGGTGTCGTGGAGTCAGCGACATAGACAGGGTAGGTGTACTGCGCATGATTCGACGACACCTCCTGCGTGATCGTGCTGATCATTTGGGGTGAGCTGCGATCCACTGCCGGTGAGGTGCCGATCGGGGTATTCCAGGCGCTGGCGTCGGTATACGGCCGCACCGTCACCCCTGTTGGATCGGACGACATAGGTACCAGATCGAGCCGTGAGCGGGCTCGGTACAAGAACGCCGCCATCTGCTCACGCACCACCGCGCCGTCCGGGCAGAAGAGCCCGTCGCCGCAGCCGCCGGTGATTCCGGCCTCCGCAAAGCGGTTGATGTTCGCTTCGTGCGGACTGTTTTCGTCATCTCGGTAATGGTCGCGGCTCGTCGACGGCAACTGAAGGGCGCGGGCCAGGAAACTCGCCATCTGGGCGCGCGTCACCACTGCAGCGGGGCAGAAGAGCCGGTCGCCGCAGCCGCTGGTGATCCCGGCCTCCGACAAGCGATTGATGTTCTGTTCGTGCGTACTGGTTTCGTCATCTCGGTAGTAGTCGCGACTCGTCGATGGCAGCTTGAGAGAGCGAGCCAGGAAGCTTGCCATCTCCCCACGCGTGACGTACCCCTTCGGACAGAACCGGCCGTCGCCGCATCCGCTCGTGACCCCCACGTCGGCCAACCAGAGAATCTCGGTCTGGAACGGTGAGGTTGCGATATCCGTGAAGTAGGCCGCGGAGGTGGTCCCCACGCTTGCTCCGAGCGAACCACCCAGCGTGATCAGCGCCAATACGAGGGTGACAGAGCGTCGACTGAAGCGTAGGAGGCGGGACGTCATCTGACCACCCTATGCCGGGCGGCCCGCAAAGACGATGGCCCGATCGTCTGCACGTTGGATGGCTCGTTCGACACTTGTCTCTATGTCCCATCCGCCGAAGGCCCTGCTGTGCCGGTTCGGCTGAGGAGCCGGTCGATCTCGCGGGCGTACCACCTGGTGAGCAAGCGCACGCGAATCGGCCCACGCGAGCGATGCCTGGCAGGCACAACTGTGCTCGCCCACGTGTCGAGCAGAAGGAGCAAGCTGTAAAGGTCGACCTGCTCGTTCTGAACCTCGCCGAGTCGCTCCCCGTACCCTTCCAGCAGCAGCTTCTCCAGCTTGCGCAGCAAGGGCTCGCCGAAGGGAATGCCCGCCAGGTACGCCTGGGCACGGAACAGGCGAGCGGCCAGGGCGAATGTCGCCAGATCCTCGTAGATGGGGGCCTCCCATACGCCAAGGGTGTCGAGTACGACGACGCCCCCTGCGGGCCTGACGAGGATGTTGCGCATCGCGAAGTCTCCGTGCCCCACGGCCAGTGGCAGATCCGCTGGAAAGAGTCTGTGCGCTGCCCTTGAGGCCACCGTCCGGAGGTGCGCAAACCTGTCAGCGTCGCCGACCGTCTGCGCGAGAAAGTCGCAGTACCGGGCTACCAGATCGACGAACTCAGCCCGCGTCGATCTTCGGGTGATGAGGTTCGGGATGCTCACCGTCTGCCATGCACCGAGCCACCCGCCCGCGTTGACGATTGCTTCATCCAATGCTCCCGATCCACCAGGGTAAAGGCGGCTCGCCCGTACAAACAGGCTCGTCATTGGCACGCCGACGACGTGCTCCGTCACGATCGCTCGCGCCGAGGGGATTGCGTCCAGGATCGGGATGGTACCGAATCGCAAGTCAGCGAGCGCGGCGAAATGCTCATTCAGGCGTGTCAGGGCGACCACCTCACGCTCGTACCGATTCGGCACGTGTTCCTCGGCAGCACGGAGGGCACGGACGGCCGTCGAATGCGCGTGTCCGGTGCCGGTGTGGACCTTGACTACTATCCTGTGGCGGCCGCCGGCACCCTGGACTTCGTACCAGTACAGTCGAGCCGCCGGTCGCTCGACTTTGCGGATGAGCCTGAGGTTCGCGAGGTCCCCCTCACCATGCCAATAGGTGTGGGCTCGCTGTCGCAGGTGCTTTTCGATCAGACTCTGCCCATCGGGGATCACCAGCTCGATGTTCCGTGCATAGCCTCTCTCACGAGGACAAGCGAAGTCCCATGGCAGTCCGAGCATACCAATCCAACGGGCCCCGCCCTTGATGATGCGGCACGGAGGTCGATATCGCTCGTTCGGTGGTGTGGTCGAGGTCACTCGCGCCGGAGCAGCCCTTCAGCAGCATCTCGAAGCCCTGCTCGGACCAGCGGTCGACACTGCCGATCCCGTCGACGTACGCGTTCGAATCGTGGCGGATCGTCAAGGTTCCCGGAGCGACCCGACGTTCTCCCGACCTGACGAGTCGTGGGATGGAACTGTACTGCGGCTGCGACAGCCCGGCGGATGGCTTCAGATCCCAATCGGCTCGCTCACCGATGAGTCAATCGAGCTGACCTGCGTCGTCGAGACCCGGGAGCTTCCACTGCTGCGATCGGTGCTCTTCGCACGCGCCGTGGCGCGGGGGTCCGTGCCCATCCACGGATCGGCGTTCGTGTCAGATGGATCGGCCTACGTGGCCACAGGGTCGCCTGGCTCGGCGAAGACCGGGCTGCTCCTCGGAGTGCTCGACGCCGGCGGTGTGGCGGTTTGTGCTGAGCACGCGAGCCTGGATCCGCTGACTGGAAGCGTTTCTCCCGGGTTCGAGCCGATCTTCGCGAGAGCATGGCATCTCCGCCAGCTGCAGGGGCGGTCCCGCTCGGCAGGCGGACACGCGCGAGCCCGCCTCCTGACGCTCGACCGCGTGTTTGGCATCGCCGACTTGTTGCCGGGAGCCGCCGCGAGGGCGGTGAAATCGCGACGCAGCCGACTGACTGTCCGCCTCGGCCCGCGGGACGTTCCGTACGTCCCCTCACCGGTCTTCGCATCAGCAATCCTGTTCCTGACGGCTACGAGCGAGCGATCTGTCAGCATGGTGCCGATGTCGAGCCGGGATGCCGCCGCGCGGCTGGAAGTGCTTTTCGAGACCGAGATCGCCGACCTCAGCGATGCGGAGCGTCGATACCGTTACGTCAGCAACGCGACCGGCCCATCAACCACGCGCAGCCTGGTGCGCAGGTATCGGGCCCTTGCCGCCACGTTACTGACCGGCATCGAGGCGTTCGCCCTACGCCATGGCCCGGAGCCGTCGCTCGCCGACCTGGTCGCCGCGCTCCGGTCATCTCCTGGAGCTCGGCCTCGTGATTGAGGGCCTGGCGTCGTCGCCTCGTCGCGGAGTCACCATTGCGCTGATTGGCGTCGATGGTTCCGGGAAGACGACCATCGCGCGCAGACTGGTCGGGTCCCTGCCGATGCCCGCCATGTACATGTATATGGGCACGAATCCAGAAGCGGCCAGCCACGAGCTCCCTACAACGCGGTTCAAGCGGGCCATTCGGCACCGGGTTGCGCCATCATCCCAATATCAGGGCGGCCCACCACGCCGCGCGGCGGACGCGAACCTCCAGCCCAGATCGCTCGCGAGTCGGCTGCGGTCGGCCGGTCATGTCGCCGGCCTGATGAGCGAGGAGATCTATCGCCAGGTTCTTGTACGGCGCGCGAATCGGCGCGGCCAGACAGTCATCGTGGACCGCCACTTTCTGTTTGACTACTTTGCGCATGACGTCACCGATGCCAGCGGCAACCGGACTCTCGCTCAGCGCGTCCACGGATGGCTGCTTCGCCGGTTACCGCGCCCCGAGATCGTCATCTTGCTCGATGCTCCGGCCAATGTCGTGTACGCTCGCAAGCGGGAAGGTCGACTTGAGGACCTCGTCAGCCGTCGTGATGAGTACCTGGCGCTCGTGGACAGCTTTCCTGGCATTCGCATGGTCGATGCCGCTCGATCTCTCGACGAGGTGGAGGCGGACGTGCGCAGTCACGTCACTGCCGCATTGACGCGACCATGAGCCGACATCGTGGCCGCGTCATGGTCACCGACTCAGGACGGAGCAGTGCCCTGGCGATGATCCGATCGCTGGGGCGGGCCGGATGGCACGTCACGGCCGCGGATGCAGAGCGGCGCAGTCCGGGCTCCGCCTCTACCTTCGCGGCTCGAAGGTTTCGTTACACCTCGCCAGCATGGGATGCTGATCGGTTCGTTGACGACATCGTGCACGAGGCCGAACGTGGTTGCCTCGACCTCCTGATCCCGGTTACAGATGACGCGATCTTGCCCCTGGTCAATGCGAGGGATCGATTCCCGGGCAGCACCCGCCTTGCCTTTCCAGAGGACGATTCGCTGGAGCTGGCCCGAGACAAGCTTCGGACGGTGACGATCGCCCGGGAGCTTGGCGTTCCCGTGCCGGCCACCCGGTTCGCCGTCACCGCCGCCGATGCGGTGGGCATGCTCGGCGAGATCGGCCCGCCGATGGTTCTGAAACCGCGGTACTCGCGCCGGGTCGTGAACAACAGAGTCGTCAGAAGCCAGGTCAGCTACGTATTCTCGCCCCGCGATGTGGTGGGTGTCTTCGAAACGGCTGAGGCACCTGGCGAGTTCTTGGTGCAGGAATACACGCCCGGCACCGGAGTCGGCGTCGAACTCCTGCTCGCAAACGGGAGGCCTCTGATGGCGTTCCAACATCGGAGGCTTCGCGAGGTTCCGCTTACGGGAGGCGCGAGTTCCTATCGCGAGTCCGTCGCCCTGGACCCGACACTCTACGCGTACGCGACCCACCTCCTCGAGCGCATGCGATGGACGGGCTTGGCGATGGTCGAATTCAAGCTGACCTCGGACGGTCCGCAGCTGATGGAGGTCAACGGGCGCGTCTGGGGATCCCTTCCGCTTGCCATCGCCAGCGGTGTGGACTTTCCCGCGGCCCTGGCAGATCTTCTGACCGGTCGAGCCGTCGCGCCGCACACCGCCTCGTACCGAGCCGGCGTACGCCGGCGGAACCTTGAACTAGAGCTCGCCTGGATTGCCGCGGCGCTGCGCCGAGATGATGACCCTCGCTTGGGCGTTCGGCCCTTCACCTCTCCATGGAGGGTCTTGGCCGCTCTGCCGGCCTCTATCCACGAACTCGATACCTTTGCACCGGACGACTTGCGCCCTCTGGCCACCGACATCCTCCGCATCGGGGAACTCGTCCGACGGCGTATTTTAGGGAGAAGCAGCCACCGCTGAGCTGGTGCCCAGAGTCACCAGATTCGCGGCCTCATCCTGGTCCCTGGTGTTGCTTCGGGGAAGCCTGACTAGTACTGTCGTAGGACTTCTCTCCTACGCATCAAACGACCTCGTCGCGACTTGCGTCGCGAAGTCCTCCACTGTGCCCGAAGAGGGGGGTTCGAGCCGACCATCGTTCTGTGCCCTTCGCGGGATCGCCGTTCCCGCCTCCGAGCTCACCTCCTGCATGGCGCCCTGCCCGCCATCTGCTTTCTCATCTATGGGGGTCCCATGCGCGTCTCTGTCATTGGTCTTGGATATGTTGGCCTCGTCACCTCCGCGGGGTTCGCGGAGTGGGGGCACGATGTCACGGGTGTCGAGATAGATCCGGATCGACTCGCGACGTTGCGCGCCGGAGTCATCCCATTTCACGAGCCTGGGCTCAATAACATGGTGGCGGCCCACACCGCGACGGGGCGGCTTCGCTTCGTGGGGGCCGCGGAGCTGGCAGTGGCCGATGCTGACCTGGTCTTCATCGCTGTGGGCACGCACGACGGGGATGGGGGCTGGCAGACGCACACGATCGATTCCTGCATCCGCGAAATTGCCCCCCTCATGCCGCGCGACGGCGTCCTCGTGGTTCGGTCGACTCTCCCTCCGGAGTACGTCCAGCACCTTCCCGGCCTCGTCAGCGCGGCTAGGGGGAGTCTGACGACCGCCGAGATCTCGGTCCTCTTGAACCCCGAGTTCACACGCGAGGGCCAAGCTGTCCACGACTTCCTCTCACCTGAGCGCATCGTTATCGGAGTTGCCACCGATTGGCATCACGCAGGCGCGGCCAGACTGGCAGAAGCCTATCGTCACGCAGAGGCGCCGATCCTGACGATGACCGCCGTCGACGCGTGCTTCGCCAAGCTCGGCGCGAACTTATTCCTGGCGACGAAGATCAGCTTCGCAAACGAGCTCGCGAGCTTGTGCGAAGCACACGGCGCTGACATCACGCGAGTCGTATCCGCGATGTCCTTGGACAGTCGCATCGGTGGCGAGTTCCTTCGCGCCGGGATCGGATTCGGTGGCTCATGTTTGCCCCATCAGGTCGCAATGGCCGCGCAAGGCAAGGTTGCAGCGAACGTCCCTACGCCGTTGATGAACGCGGTGTGGGCAGTGAACAACGGCCAGCGCACTCGGTACGTCGACAACCTGGCACGGCTGCTCGGCGGCAGCGTCTCAGATCGACGGATCGCAATGCTCGGGCTCGCCTTCAAGCCCGAAACCGATGACCTGCGTGAGTCGCCGGCACTTGCAATCGCTGAGATGCTGCTCGAGGCCGGCGCGACCGTGGTGGCATACGACCCGATGCCGGACGCGAGGGAGCGGGCCAGATCGCTGGTCCCCGGCCTAGAGATTGCGCCCACTGCCATAGCTGCCATTGGCGGCTCCGACGTCGTCGCACTGGTCACGGAATGGCGCGAGTTCCTCGACCTTGACTGGCGTGCCGCTGGCGAGCTGATGTCGTATCCTCGGGTTCTCGATGGGCGGAACGTCCTCGACGGTGCGATGCTCTTTCATGCCGGGTTCCTGTATTCGGGAGTCGCGCGTCGTGTCAGCTTCGATGAGGAACCGCCCGCGGTCTTGCCCATTTCAATCGGTGAGCCGTCGGGCCTTCCGTTCCCGATCGAAGAGCCCGCGCACAACACGAACGGCAACGGCGGAGCGACTCCCGCGTATGGAGGCGCGTCGAAATATAGCGAGGATGTCGACCACGGTGCATCAAGCATGACGGAGAGCGGCCTTACGCGGTGAGGGCAATCGCGTTCATCGGATTGTCCATGCTCATCCTGATCGGGACCGCAGCAGCGGTGTCGCGCAGCGGACGCCGCATCCCTGCGCCGCTGTTCGCGATGGCGGTGGGCGCGCTCGCCGCGCTCGCGGTGCTCTCGGTGGCGATCGACCTCATTCCCGATGAGCTTGAGATCACCTGGGCGTCCAGTCTGCTGGTGGTGGTGATTGTCTTGTCGGGGCTGATGTGGCTGGCCTCCGGTCAGAGCGAGGACGAGCGTTGATCATCAGTCAGTACCCGGAGCGCGGGCAGCAGCTGGGCTCTGATCAGGGACAATGACGATCGCGGGCCGACGTTGATTCGCCGCATGCGCAACCAATCGCAGCTCCGAATATCGTTCAGCCCGCGTCTGGTCGTGAAGGCGATCTGGACCCCGGCCTTCCTCGCGCGCTCTACCACGATCTCATCGTGATGTCCTGCGGGATACGCCAAAACGGGAGGCGCGTGACCGATTCGTTGCGCCAAATCACTGAGCGAGCCACGGATCTCGCGATCGACGGCGCTGGCCGGTGCCCGGTCTAGGCGCACGTGCCAGCGCGTGTGGGCCGCCAGCTCGACGCCGCGGCTGGCCAGCATCCTGAGCTCCTTCCAGCCAAGGACCGGATTGTCCAGCAAGGGCGGCTCCAGTTCGGCAACCAGCCGGTCAATGGCAGCCATTGAAGCGCCCCACGGGAGGTCGGCAATGAGGCGGTGCACGACGCGGTACTTCGCCAAACGATCGGCGTCAGCGGTACGCGGCGGCAATGCATCAACAACCGCCGAACGGTGGCTGCGCGTGATCGCCTGGTACAGACGCTCCCAGGGGAAGACGGACGTCGGGGCGTCGGGATACCCGGTCGGGACAAAGAGCGTAACGGGCGCGGCGTGACGTTCGAGCACCGGCCACGCATGATCCAGGAAGTCTCGGTAGGCATCGTCGAAAGTGACGAGGATGGAACGCCGTGAGATGCGAGCGGTGCCTTGACGAACGGCGATAACATCGGCGAGTGTCAGGAACCTGAAGCGCGACGCGAGGTACCGAATGTGATCATCGAGCTCCTCGGGCGTGGCGCTGATGAGGCCGGGATCGAGATCGGTGGCGGAACGGGGAGCCACACGATGGTAGGTGAGAACTGGCACCAGGTAAGGGGCCTGGTAGCTGATCCTCTCAAGCATCCCGACCATTGATGACGCCGCGCTATGACGGGAAATTGCTGCAACCGCCGAGCGGAGTCGGGAACGTTCAGTCATCGAGGGACCAGTCCTGTAACGCTCGCCAGAGGGCATCTCCGTGAACGCCTGACACATCGGGGTATGCTCTGCGCCACGTCGGTGAGCGGAGACTGAGGCTTGAAAATTCTCGTAACAGGAGCTGCAGGCTTCATCGGATCACATCTGTGCGAAGCGTTGTTGGCCGCAGGTCACGAGGTCGTCGGTCTGGACTCCTTCGTTCCCTATTACTCGAGAGAGTCCAAGGCACGAAATATCGCGCGCGCGCAGGAGTTCGATACGTTCGCCTTCGTCGAGGCGGACCTGCGAAGCGCGTCGCTTGACGAGCTCGTCGATGTGGACGTCGTGATCAACGAGGCAGCTATGCCCGGGCTGCCGCGAAGCTGGACCGAACTCGAGGCCTACGTATCGTGCAACATCCAGGGCCTCCATCGGTTGCTCGAGGCCACCCGGACGGCTGGGGTTGCGAAGTTCATCCAGGTCTCCACTTCCTCCGTCTACGGTGAGCACGCGGTCGGCGACGAGACGACGCCGACCGAGCCCGTCAGCCCGTACGGCATCACGAAGCTCGCGGGGGAGCACCTTGCGATCGCATACATGCGCTCCTTCGACGTCCCTGTTGTCATCCTGCGGTACTTCTCGATCTATGGGCCCCGGCAACGCCCTGATATGGCGTTTCATGTCTTTATTGACGCCCTTCTCGCCAGGAGGCCGATCACCGTGTATGGCGACGGAGAGCAATCCCGATCCTGTACGTACGTGACCGACTGCGTTGCGGGGACGATCCAGGCAATTCACGGCGGGAAGCCGGGCCAGGTGTACAACATCGGCGGTGGCACGGTCATTTCGATCAACCAGGTACTGCGAATCCTGCAGGAGCTCACCGGGGTCAGGCCGCACATCGAGTGGGCGCCGCCCCGTCCTGGCGACCAACGTCACACACGGGCAGGCACCTCGAAGGCGCGCGATGCCTTCGGGTACGTCCCACAAGTTGAGCCCAGCGACGGACTTGCTCGACAGCTCACCTGGCATCGTGGACCGGATCACCTCGACGCCATCGAAGCAGCTACGCCCCCTTCCGGGACGACACCGACCTGATGGTCAACCACATGAGCCGAATGTCCAGCGACAAGGACATCTCCTCGATGTAACGCACGTCCATGCGCAGGCGCTCGTCAAATGTCGTGGTGTTCCGCCCGAAGACCTGCCACAGACCGGTGATGCCGGGGCGCACCTCGAGGCGAGCCGTGTGCCAGAGCTCGTAGGTCGATGGGGCGAACGATGTCGGTCGCGGACCCACGAGGCTCATGTCGCCCTTGAACACGTTCAGAATCTGCGGCAACTCATCCAGGCTCGTCGCCCTGAGAAACCGCCCCACCCGAGTGATACGCGGGTCATCGACAACCTTGAAGTCAGGTGGCGGCAGGATGCTCAGATGCGCAAGTTCCGCCTTGAGCTCCTCGGCATTGGCCACCATGGTCCGGAGCTTGAACATCCGGAACCGGCGCCCATGCTGTCCTGTCCGCAGCTGCGTGAACACCACAGGTCCAGACGATTCGATGCGGATGGCCAGGGCAAGGGCCAGGAAGAGGGGCAGCGCGACCAACAGTGCAAGGCTGGCGAGCACGAGATCCACGCTCCGTTTGAGGCTCACGTAGGACGCGTCCACGATCAGCACGGCTTGGCCATTCGGGATGTCGCGGACCGTCGGTCCGGCGCGTGTAACTGATCGAGCAAGGCCTCGCTGGTCAACCCATCTTCGGGGAATGAGACGGCCCGCGCGATGAGTGCCGCATCACCTTCCCGCATCCGATCAAATGTCGATGTTGCGGCCTTGGCCGTGGTCTCCGGCATGAGCACGTAGAGCGCCGCTTCGGAAACCCAAACCCGGTCACAGCTTCGTAGGTGCGGCGCAACTGCGTCCAGCCGGAGCCCTGGGTCCGGATCGCCTCCTAACACGAGGACGATCGAAAAGGACCGCTCGAAGCGCCGGGCCCTATCGAGCTCCCTCCGGAGCTCATCCCACCCACTATGACCAGCTCGAGAGGCACCACGCCACGGCCGCGAGCGGTCGATCGTCGATGCTGATCCGGTCGCGATGGCGAGCGCCACCGTGACCACGAGCACTACGCCGGCCAGCACCAGGTCGCCGGCATGGACGAACCAGCCGGCCGTTGCGGCCAGCCCGAGCGCTACCAATCCAGTGAGCAACCGAGGCATCGGGACCACCTTCCTATGGGCCGTAGCCGGCGCAGAGCCAGCCGAACCGATGATCGAGCGGCGCGCCACCGGAGTATACGGTTCGGACCCATCCTCCTCGAACGGACGCATCGGTTGCTTGACCCAGTTGCGGCATCCGAGGCGTTCCGCTTGAGGCGCTCTGCGCGCTGCTGAGCAATCTGCCCCCAGCGACACCCGATCACGACTTGTCGATACAGGCTCGGGCGACCAAGGTCGCTTCCAATCGTCACCGTCATATGCGATACCCTTGGTTGTCCTTGGAGCAGGCACTCGCCTGCTCCGCCGATCGCAACGGGGTAGTCGGTGCGCGTTTCTGGCTATGTCGGTGTAATCCGACGATGGTGGTTGACCGCGACGATCGCGCTCCTCGTAAGCGGAGCCGTCGGATGGGCGGTGGCGTCCAGCGTCCCGCCGACGTACGAAGCCAGCACGCGCTTGCTCGTTGGCCCGGTCAACGCTGACCTGGACACCCTGAGAGCATCCGGCGCCCTGGTGCAGACGTACGCCGAGCTTGCGATCAGCCAGCCCGTCCTCCTCGAGGCAATCGAAGGCCTTGGCCTAGGGCTCGACACGCTGACCCTGCGTGAGGATCTCGCCACCACGCCGAATGAGGCGACCCGGATGCTCACCATCGTGGCGCGGCACCCCGACCGGGCGATCGCCTCAGCGCTCGTTGAGGAGCTCTCGACCTCACTCCGCGAAATCACCGGCGATCGGCCGGTCGCGGGCGCGGTATCGGTGGTGGACCCGACGAGCGTGACGCTGGAGCCCGTGGATCCGGATGTCGCGCTCCTGACGGCGCTGGCGGCGCTCGCTGGGTTGATCGCCGCCGTGGTCATGGCCGTCGCGGTGGAGTACTTCGGCGACTCTATCCAGGATGCCGAACAGCTTGGCGGTGAAGGGCTTCCCGACCTTTTCACGGCCATCCCGAAGACCGGGCGCCGACTCAACGGCTCAACTCCGATCGTGAGCGAAGCACTTCCAGCGTCGCGATCGACGGAGGCATACCGCGTCCTCTCTGCGCGAATCCTGGCAGCGGCGGGCACCGGAGGGAAGACTGTTGCCCTGTTCGGATCCGCGCGCAGCGACGGAACCGGCGAAGTGGCCGCCAACCTTGCGGCCTCATTGAACCGTCGAGGCTTCGCGGTGTCACTGATCGAGGCGAACGGTGACGAACCAGAAGCCACCGAGCTCCTCTCCATCCTGCGCCGCCCAACCCTCGCAGAGTTCGACCTCGGGTCCAACGCGGGCTCGGTGGCCAGGGTCCATCGGATCGAGCTCAACGGACTGGCTGCTGACGCCGACTTCCGGCTCGCAGAAACGAGCGGAGCCCGAGTTCTCAATCCCCGTGACGTTAAGAACTGCATCGCTGGCGTTCGCCATGGCGCGCGAGATGGGCTCGTGATCGTGAGCGGCCCCCCGATTCTCTCCTCCAGGGCGACCAACTGGGCCACGGCTGCAGACATCGTGCTGCTCGTTGGATTGCTCCACAGGACGAAGCTGGGCGAGCTCCGAGAGGCCGTAGACGTGCTGAGGCTGGCCGACGCGGGGGCGGATGGCCTCATCCTGCTCGGTGGTCGCACGAAATTGACGGGTCGATCGCTCCCCTGGTTTATGCGGGCCCGCTCAGCCTCCTGAGTGGATCGCTCCGTCGGCCACGATCGGTGGCGTCGACCCGACGAAGTACTCGATGGTGGCTCGCAAGCCATCGTCGAGCACGGTGCTCGGCTCCCACCCGAGCAGCGTTCGGGCTTTCTCGATCACTGGGCGGCGCCTGCGCGGATCGTCGACAGGGAGCTCCCGATGTTCGATAGCAGAAACTGAGCCTGTGAGCTGAATGATGCGCTCGGCTATCTCCAGAACCGTATGTTCATCAGGGCTACCGACGTTGACGACCTGGCCCGAAGCGCCGTCCGTTTCCATGAGGGCAGTCAGGCCCCGAATCAGATCACCGACATAGCACAACGACCGGGTCTGCGATCCGTCGCCGAAGACGGTGAGTGGCTGGCCGGCGAGGGCTTGAACGCAAAACGACGGCACCATGCGTCCATCGCCGGCCTTCATGCGAGGCCCATACGCGTTGAAGATACGTGCGATCCGAAAGTCGATACTGTAAACCGCCCCATAGTTGACGGTCAGAGCCTCCGCGTATCTTTTACCTTCGTCATAACTCGACCGCGGGCCGATTGGGTTGACATGGCCCCAGTAATCTTCTGGTTGCGGATGCACCTCCGCGTCGCCATAGACTTCAGACGTTGAGGCAAGGAGGAACCGCGCGCCATCGCGCCGAGCCAAGCCGAGGAGGTGCTCGGTGCCGAGGGAATTGGCGTGAAGCGTCTCGAGGGGATTGCGAGCGTAATCGACCGGGCTGGCTGGGCTCGCCAGATGATAGATCCGGTGGTATTGATGTCGGGTCAGCGTCTCTGGTAGGCGTTCGGAGACATCGGCCGTGACCACATCCAACGTATCCGCCGGGTGGTGCGACAAATTCTCGGCGCGCCCGGTAATGAGGTTGTCCGCCACTACCACCGCGTGCCCCTGCTCAACAAGCAGGTCGACGAGGTGAGAACCGACGAAGCCGGCGCCGCCGGCAACGAGCGTCACGAGCCGCATCTTGACATCCGGCGGCGTTTCCTTTGCGGGCATTCGAATCGGGAGTCTATCAGCGGCCCGGGCGTTGTCGCGGGCTACCGCGCCGAGCCGCGGCGTAGCGCGCCGCGAATCGTAGCGCGAGCGGGCTACGACGACCACACTCGACGGACGGCGATGCGACACGGACAATGTGTGCGTGAAGGTCGCATACATCGTCTCACGCTTCCCCAAGCTAACGGAGACGTTCATCCTCTACGAGATGGTCGCCCTCCATCGGCAGGGCGTCGAAATCGAGCTGTTCCCTTTGTTCCGCGCGCGCACCGGCCGCATTAAGGGCGAAGGCGGCTCTGTGTGGCGCAAGGCGGTGGAGCTGCTCCAGCCTGGTGTGCCCCCGAAGATGCATCCGGAGGCTGTCGCGATCACCGAGCAAGCTCACTTCACGCCAATGGTTTCGGTATCTGTCGTGGTCGCCAACGTTCACTGGCTGCTACGGCGTCCGCTCGCATACGTTAAGACCCTCGGCATTCTCATCGTTTCGAACTGGGGAAGCATGAATCTTCTCGTGGGGGGCCTGCTTCTCTTCCCGAAGATGGCGTACATCGCGGACCGCATCGGGCGCCTTGGTGCAACGCACGTGCACGCGCACTTCGCTAATCACCCGGCCGCGGCCGCGTTCGTGGTGGGACGACTGACGGGACTCCCCTACAGCTTCACCGCACACGGGGCGGACTTCCAGGTTGATCAGCACATGCTGTGTCGTAAAGTGCGCGAGGCGCAATTCGTCGTGACGGTGGCGGACGCCAATCGCCGCGCCATTACCGATCACTGCCACCACACGCACGACAAGATTCACGTCATCAGCTCGGGCGTTGACACTACGCACTTTTCGCCGCCGGTCGGCCTCGAACGAGGCAATTTAGCCTCCGATATGTTCACCATCGTGGCCATCGGCACGTTCTACGAGGTGAAGGGCCAGACCTACCTCATCGACGCGTGTCGGCAGCTCTCGGATGAGGGGCTTGCATACCGCTGCCTCCTCGTCGGCGAAGGCCCCCACGAGGCCACCTTGCGAGCGCAGGTAGAGGCTGCCGGGATTACCGAACGAATCGAGTTCACCGGACCGAAGGATCACGGAGAGGTGGCCAGCCTGCTCCAGGAGGCAGATGTCCTCGTGTTGCCCAGCATTCCCACGCAGAGTGGCCGGCGCGAGGGTCTCCCCGTCGTACTGCAGGAGGCAATGGCCTCCGGACTTCCTGTCGTCGCGAGCGGGATATCGGGCATCCCTGAATTGGTAGAGCACGAGCGCAATGGGATCCTGGTTTCGCCGGCCGACCCGCAACAACTGGCGTCCGCCCTCGGCCGGCTGGCGGCCGACGTTGATCTGCGAAAGCGACTTGGCGCGGAGGCACGCCGCACCGTGCTGGAGCGATTCGACCTTCACGCCAACGCGCGTCAACTCGCGGCGCTGTTCTCGGGCACGGAATCGTGACGCGCTTCGTGTTCTGGGTAAGCGCCGGCCTCGTGGCATACACCTACGTGGGCTTCCCGATTCTTCTCATGATCCGTGCCGCCCTCAGCCGACGGTTGGTTCTGCGCGGGGCGACGAGTGCTACGGTCAGTATGATCGTGGCAGCTCACAACGAGGAGGACTGGATCGCCGCAAAGCTCAACAATGCACTGTCGCTGTCGCGTCCTCCCGACGAAGTGGTTGTCGGCTCGGATGGGTCGACCGACCGGACACATGAGATCGTGACGGCCCACCCGGACCCCCGCATTCGGCTCGTCCCATGTCCACGACAGGGGAAGCCGGCAACCCTGAACGCCGCCGTGGCGGCATCCTCCGGCGACATCCTCGTGTTCACTGATGCAAACAGCCTCTTCGATGCGGACGCCCTCGAACGGCTGCTGGAACCGTTCGTCGATGCGCGGGTCGGCGGCGTTGCGGGGGATCAGCGATACGACGGCTCCGGCGAGTCGAACGCCGGGGAACGCGCTTACTGGTCCTATGATCGGCTCCTCAAGCGAGCCGAGTCACTCGCTGGCAGCACCGTGTCCGCCACGGGGGCCATCTACGCGATCCGGCGACCACTATTCCGCAACATCCCGGACGGCGTGATGGATGACTTCGTCATCTCTGCGCGGGTCGTCGAGCAGGGCCATCGCCTCGTCTTCGAAGAGCGCGCCATTTCTCGGGAGCCGGTGGCGGCAACGCTGAGGCGCGAATTCGATCGAAAGGTCCGGATCATCATGGGTGGACTGTACGGCGTCTGGGTGGTCCGGGGTCTCCTCAATCCGTTCCGGCATGGCTTCTACGCCATCCAGCTCTTCTCTCGCAAGGTTCTCCGTCGCCTGGTGATCGGGCCCCTCATCGCGCTAAGCGCGTCCAGCCTCGTCCTGCGGAAGCACGGGTCTGTCTACCGCTGGTCCTTCGCAATTCAGGCGATCGGGTGCGGGCTTGGGATCGTCGGGCTGGCTGCGGATCGACTCGGGATCCGCGTGCCTCGGGTCGTTGCGCTCCCGGCATACTTCGTGGCCGTCAACTGGGCGGCGCTTGTCGCCCTCGGGCGCTTGCTCACGGGGAATCGGGTCAGACGCTGGGACACTCGCCGGCCCGGCGGACGATCCGTGGCGGGGGAGGAAGCGTCGGACGCGTGAGTACCGGAGCAGACGCCGTCGTCGCGGAAGTCGGGCCGCGACACGCGGCGCGCTGGCTGGCCATCCTCGCCGGAGCGATCGCCCTCGTCGCCAGCATTTTCCTACCGTTGGGGTACGTGGTCCTCATGCTCGTGGCTGCCAGTCTGCTCGCTGCCGCGGCGATGCTGCGACCTGATTTCGTGACCATCGTCGTTGCCGCGATCATCTACAGCAACGCCGCCGGGGTCGCAGTTCGCAGCCATGGCGTGCCCGTGCTTATCGCGCTCATGGTGCCGGCGTCGCTCTTGATCCCATTTGTCTTCCATCTGCTGATCCGCCGAGATCAGGTTCGCATTTCGGCCGCGACGCCTTTGCTCTTGGTGTTTGTGCTCGCGAACATTGTGGCCACGGCGCTCGCGGCCGACCCAGCCGTTTCCGCGCAGCCACTCTTTACGCTCCTGACGGAAGGGGCTGCCTTCTACGTGGTCGTCGTCAATATCGTCCGCACGCCCGAGATCTTGCTGAGGGTGACGTGGGCCTTGGTAATCACGGGAGCATTTCTGGGTGGGCTGTCGCTGGTGCAGCAGATCACGGGGACGTTCGAGAGCGACTACGGCGGCTTTGCACAGATCAAGTCACCACGCGGCTTCACTACCGGCGAGGATGCACTCGTTGGTGACATCCGTCAGCTGCGGCTGGCCGGGCCGATTGGCGACTCGAACTACTACGCTCAATTCCTGCTGATGCTGGTGCCTTTGGGAATCGGCCTCCTCGCGGCCGCCAAGAGCAACCTGGCGCGCATCGGGGCCGTGACCAGCATGCTTTTCATTGCGATGGGAATCCTCCTCTCCTTCTCGCGGGGAGCGGCTGTGGCCTTCGCCGTCTTGCTGGTGCTGATGGCAGCAATGCGGTTCCTCCGCCTCCGGGCAGTAGTGGCGGTCGCATGCGTGATCGTCGCGGTGCTGGTGCTCTTTCCGCAATACGCGGTGCGGCTTCAAAGCCTCGAATCGGTGGCGACTGCAATCTCCGGTGACACCGGAGGCGCCGACACCGCGATTGCGGGTCGTGCCGAGGAGAACGCCGCAGCCGTCATGATCTTTGCGGACCATCCGATCTTCGGTGCTGGCCCAGGCATGTATCAGTATCACTACCGCGACTACACGTCGCGAGCCGGCCTGACGACGCACACCGAAGATCGATTCGCCCACAACACGTACCTTGAGACCGCGGCCGAAACCGGAGTCCTCGGCCTTACGGCGTTCCTTGGGATGCTCGGGTTGGTGCTCGTCGGACTGCGGCGCGCAAGTCGCGCATCGGCTGACCCGCGCCTCCGCGCGATGACACAGGCCTACTTCTTCGCGCTCGTTGCATTCATGGGAACATCGATGTTCCTGTCACTGGCCTACGCACGATACTTCTGGTTGGTGTTTGCCCTTGCCAGTGCCGCCTGGCTGATTGCCGACGAAGCCGCGAGTCCTACAGGAGGCGCCCCAAGATCGGAACGCGCCGTACCTCCGGAAAGACCTCGCTCAGCCGCATCAGAGTCCTGAGCCGGAGGATCATGAACACCCAGACAGTGCCAGAGAAGGCGATGGCCACGAGGAACGGCGGCCGAAGGACGACCTGAACCACGAGGAGCCCGGCGATCATGGCCGTGACCAACAGGTAGACAGGCAGATATCTAGGCTCGAACCAGCGTACGGGCGTGAAGCGCGCCACACCGACGTGATACAGCAGATTCTGCAGCAACAGGATGCCGGCAGTGGCCAGCGCCGCGCCAAGCGCACCGAATTCGCGAATGAGCACAAACCCAGCGGACAGGCCCACTGCCGCCGTGATCAAGTCGGCGATTACCAAGTAGCGCACCCGCGCGTAGACGCGGAGCACGAGGCCGTTGAATCCGAGGGCCGCATTCACATAGAAGCCAACGGCCAGGATCGCGAGTACGGACCCCGACGACGCGTACTCGATGCCGTACAGCGTCGTGGCGACAAGGTCGGAGAAAGCGAAGGACGCCGCGAAGAGCGGAAAGGTCAGAATTGTGATCCAGATGGCGGTCTGCCAGTACAGATCATTCAGCGCCGCGTGGTGCTGGCGTGCGAAGAGGCGTGATGCGACCGGGATGAAAAGGATCGTGAGGGCCTCAACCACGATCATGTTCTGCCGAGCGATCGGAAGACTCGCGCGATAACTCGCGACCTCGACCGTCGAGTGCAGCGCCTCGAGGGCGATGACGATGATCGCCCCTCGAAGCACGAAGACGAGATCCGTGGAGAGCAACGGCAGGCTGTACGAGAACAGGGACCTCACCGGAAGTCGCAGTCGGATGCCGTCGGCGAGAATGCCGATCCTAGAGAGCAGCCGCACCAGGATCAGCGAGTACACCACCAGCATCGCAACTCCGGCGATCAGGTAGCCAAGGGCCACGAACTGGACGTCACGCCCGGTCACCACCAGGATCGCGACCGCCAAGAGCTGTGAGCCAGGATCGAGGAGGTAGCGCCGAACGAAGATCGCTCCCGGGCGCGAGAACACCGCCAGTAGGCTGACCTGGAGAGCGCCCAGTGCGCGGATGGGGGCGAGCGCGATCAAGATCAGAAGGAGTCCTGCGGCCTGTGCATCCCGAGTCAGGGCGGTCGCATCATCCGCCTGTAACACTGCCACGATCACGGCGACAGCAGTCCCCACCACGACCATCGACAGCGCCGCCAGAACGATCGTGCCCAGCGCACGGGCGCGGTCGTGCTGTTCCTGATAAATCGGTATGAAACGCGCGGCCGCCTTGTCCAGGCCGAGCACCGAGATGCTCGTGCCCAGCGACAGCACCGATAGGGCGTAGGCGAAGGAACCGTACTGGCCTTTCGACAGGTAGCGGACGAGCAGGACCTCGCTGACCAGGCCGAACACCACGGCCAACAGGCGCCCGGCGAAGACGACGCTGGAGCCTCGCATGTGCCGCGCGGTCTGGACCGAGCTCGATGCGTCCTCCGGCTCCTGCGGATACCCGAGCCGCTCTACCGGCCCGTCTACTTCGGTCAACGCCTAGGCTCGGGTCAGCGCTGGACTGGCTGGACGCCGTAGGATCATCCGGACGCCGCCGGACCGTCACCTTGCAGCTCGTGGTGCAAGCTATGCCAGCGCCAGGCCGAGACCATGATGTCGTTCAGGTCGCGCTTCGCGCGCCACCCGAGTACCCGACTCGCACGTGCTGGATCAGCCCAGACGGCAGGGGGATCGCCGGGCCGCCGGCGCGCATGCTCGACGAGCACCGGCCTTGACGAGACTGCCTCGGCAGCAGCAACGACCTCGGCAACGGACGCACCCCGGCCGCTTCCGAGATTCAGCGTCGTCGACGATCCGCCGCCGAGAAGGTAGTCGATCGCCCGCACATGGGCATCAGCCAGGTCATCCACATGAATGTAATCCCGAATCGCGGTCCCGTCCGGCGTCGGGTAGTCCGTGCCGAAGACCCGTACGGGCTGCTCGTCGAGCACGGCCTGAAGCACCACAGGAATGAGATTCCCCGCCCCCGCAATGGGTTCGCCCGTTCGAGCGTCATCCGCCGCACCCGCAGCGTTGAAGTACCGCAAGGCAACGTGGCGCATTCCAAAACACTGGTCCCACCACGCGAGCAGTCGCTCGCTGGATGCCTTACTCTCGCCGTACGGGTTCTCGGGACGCAAGGGTGCGTCCTCGCTGATCGGGACCGTCTCGGGCTGACCGTAGACGGCGGCCGACGACGAGAACACCATGTGCTCGATGCCCGCCCCGCGCATGGCCTCGAGGATTCGCAGCGTCCCGACGGTGTTCACATCGAAATACCGATGCGGATCCGTCATCGAGTCGGGAACAGACTTCACGCCAGCGATGTGCACGACCGCGCGGACCGACTGTTTCGCAAGCACGTCGCGCATGCCATGCAGGTCGCGAACGTCGCCAATGACGAAGCGGCCCAGACTTCCGACGTAGTCGCTGGGCGGTGGACGCTGGTCGATGACGATCACGTCGTACCCCGCCGAGCTCAACGCGCGGAGAACATGCGAGCCGATATATCCCGATCCACCTGTGACGAGGACCGTCCGTTGCGGAGACGCGCGCAGATCGGTCAGCGACCATCCCTCCAGCTACGGCTCGCGACACGATAGCGCTCCGCCGGACGCCATGAACCATCGGAGCCGCCGCCGCACTTCCCCATGGCCGAGGCCTCAGCTACCGATCCGGGGACGAGGCGTGTGGTCGACGAGGGCCACCAGATTCGTGAGAAACCTCGACCGGGCCATCATCGGACCCAGACCAAGGTCGCGCGCGGCGGCGTGTGCGTCGAGGTCGACGTGCGGGCCGAACAGGATGACGCGTGCGCCAACGGCGCGCAGCGCGCGCAACGGTTCGGCCCAAGAGGGGTCGCGAGCAGACCAGTCGACAAGCACGACGAGAGCGTCGGACGGGATCGCCGACGGCTCGTCAACGCGAAGCAGCGGAACGCCCGCCGCGGAGGCGGCGGACTCGATGCGGCTGTAGAGCATGAGGTCGGTGACGACCGCGGCGACCTTCATCCAGCCTCGTCGACGATCGGCTCAGCGGGCGGATCGGCGCTCGGCGCGACGACCGGATGGAAGCCGTTGGTGCTGCCTGCCTGGCCGTTCAACGGCGCCGAGTGGTCGAAGACGAAGCGCGCGATCCGCATCGGGTAGACGCCCACGATGACGGGCGCTCGCACCTCCACCGAGAGCTCCACGCCGACCTCGTCGCGCTGCCACAGGTCCTGTAGCTTGCTCGCCTCGCGCTCGGGCAGGCCGATGAACGCTGTGGTGCCGTTGCGCGAGACGCGGCTCATGGCGTCCGGATCAAGCCCGAAGCGGCGCCGGATGTCGGCGATCGCGATGTACGGGCGAGATGTGAGGTATCGGCGGAGACTCGACGTGCTCGGCCGTTTGTTGGCGGACATGGGCTTGTGTCGGGTAAGTCTACCCCCGCCGGCCCGACCTTTCAGGCGCGCGCTCCCCGAACAGGCTGCGCAGCACGAACCAGACGTTCGTGGGACGCTCGGCCAGCCGCCGCATGAAGTACGGATACCACTCGGTGCCGAACGGGACGTACACCCGCAGGCGCGCGCCGTCGCGGAGCAGGCGGCGCTGGAGGTCGCGCCGGATGCCGTACAGCATCTGGTACTCGAACCGATCCGCACCGATGCCGCGCTCGCGCGCGAAGGCCGCCACGCGCGACAGCATGTCCGGGTCGTGGGTGGCGATGCCGGGATAGGCATCCGCCTCGACCAGTCGAGCGCTGAGCGCCACGAATGCGTCACCGATGGCCGCGCGCTCCTGGAGGGCAACCTCCGGAGGCTCGGCGTAGGCGCCCTTGCAGACGCGGGTGCGCACGCGACCCGCAGCGCCGCGCGCCCAGCATCAGTCGCGGCGCCCGTGGCCCCAGCCGCGAGCGCGCTCCACGGCACGGCGGATGAGCGGCTTGTCCGGCACCGGACCGCCGCCGTAGTCGCGCGCGGCCAGGCCGACCGGTCCGTCCCAGCCCGGGTCGATGTCCTGGCCGTCGATGCGGATCGTCGGCGATCCGCGCATGTCGAGCAGCGCCGCATCGTCGTCCGAGCCGATTGCGATCATCTGGATCGGCGTCTCGAACGCGTCCTCGGTGAGCACCTCGACGAGGTTCTGGCGCGCCGGCATGGCCGCCGGGTCGCCGTCGGCGTAGAGGAGCTCGACCCGCATCGGTCAGCTGGTGGCGAAGAACGCGACGAGCGCGACGACGGCCAGCACGGCGAGTGCGGCCCCGGCGTAGATCCGTCGACGCTCGTCACCGGTCATCCCCTCGCGCAGCGGCGCCCGCGACCCACGCGGCGCGCGGCCGCGCCAGGCGAGGTAGCGCTCCGAGTTCAGGTCGCGCGCCTCGCGGGACCGATAGCTGCGCCACGCGGGCAGCCCGATCAGGTACGCCAGCACGGCCGACACCACGGCCAGCGCCAGCCAGGCGAGTGGCGGCATCGGTCATGCCCTCCGAGCCGCGGCGGCGGCATCGACCAGCCAGGTGACGTTGTCGCCGGTTACGCGGGCGGCGGGAAGGTCCCAATCGCCGGCCTGGACGATCTCGAGGGCGTCGGCCTTGTCGGCGCCGGTGACGACGAAGAGGGTCTCGCGGGCGGCGCGCAGCACCGGCAGCGTGAGCGTCATGCGCCACGCGCCGAGCGACGAGGCGTAGGCGGCCACCACCCAGCGCGACTCCACGTCGAGGGCCGGCGAGCCGGGGAAGAGGCTTGCGGTATGGCCGTCGGGCCCCATGCCCAGCCAGATGAGATCGAACGCCGGCGGCTCGTCGCCGCGGGCGCCGAAACAGAGGCGCAGCTCGCTCTCGTACGACAGGGCCGCGGCCTCGAGGTCGTCGGCCTCGGCCGGCATGCGGTGAATGCGGTCCGGGCGGACCCGCGGCAGCTGCGAGATGAGCATCCCGTAGGCGACGCCGAAGTTCGACTCGGGATGGTCGGGCGGCACCGCGCGCTCGTCGCCCCAGAAGAACTCGACCGCCGACCAGTCGACCGCGTCGCGCCGAGCCGGCTCGAGCAGGAGCGGATAGACCCGCTTCGGCGTGCCGCCGCCCGACAGCGCGACGCGGAACGTGCCGCGCTGGTCGATCGCACCGGCCGCCGCGGCAACGAATCGGTCGGCGGTGGCGCGCGCGACGTCGTCGGCCGAGTCGAGGAGCTCGAACCGCGTCATGCGCTGGCCTCCCGCGCCGATGCCAGCATGATCGCGCCGGCGCGCAGCGCATCCTCGTAGACCGGGTCGACGAGGTCCATGCACAGCTGTGAGCTCAGCAGCTCCGCCTCGCGCGGCGTCTCCATCGCGAGGCGGCGCAGAAAGGCGGTCATGCCGTCGGCGTTGGTGGCGACCACGGCATCCTCCGCGTCGCGGTCGATGATGAACTCGGCCGCACCCGTCTCGCCCAGCGAGCGGAGCCGCACCGACAGCAGCTCGCCCGGCCGGACCCGGTCGGTCTCGATCGGCGTCAGTGCCACGTCCACCATCTCGTGCTTGCCCTCCAGGCGCAGTCGGAAGGCCCCGTCCTCCAGCGGCTCCAGGGTGCGGTCGCGGCGCCAGCCGAGGCGAGTCGCGATCCAGCCGGCGTAGAGGAGTGCCTGCGCCATCGGTGACTTCACGCCGGGCGCAACCTCGCCGGAATCCCGGCCGGGGTGCTGCGCCGATGACGGCGGGACGGCATAGCGGATCTGGAGCCGGCTCAGGTTCGGCAGGTAGCGGCGGAAGCGAGGCGCGTCGAAGAATTGCGCCGTCAGCTCCTGCCACCACGCCAGGCGCTCCCAGCTCATGTCGCCGAGGCCGCTGGAGCGTCGCAGGCTGGCGACGCGGCGCAGCCCGGTCAGCAGGTCGCCGAAGTCGGCCGAGTCGAACAGGACGCGGTCCCCCATCTCGACCAGCTGGTCGAATGTCGGGTCGCTGAAGGGCGGTTCGCCGGGCCACCAGACGTGGGTCGGCAGGTCGTGGATGAGGAGCGGTGCCACGACCCCCGACAGGTGATCGGCGGCCTCGCCGCGGACGGTGAGCACGATCTCCTCGTAGCAGACCCGATCTCCGCCGCCGGTGGCGTCGTTGCAATGCGTGCTGATTCGGGCGTCGAGCGGCTGCCCGCCACCACGGCGCTCGGGGACGAGCACGATCGCCCGCGACGGGTGGCGCACGCCGAGGCCGAGCAGGGTGCGCACGACCCG
>Ga0299907_10000256_pt1 | contig 24332 bp, 25 predicted proteins | sample RVTome_16_FD_198680 | JGI IMG/M metagenome (GOLD analysis project Ga0299907, IMG submission 198680) | Soil microbial communities from uranium-contaminated site in the Upper Colorado River Basin, Wyoming, United States - RVT152D67 (version 2) ...
ATCCCCCCCTGTACATCGTCGCGGACGGGATGGGCGGGCATCGCGGCGGGCAGGTCGCCTCACAGGTCGCCCTGGAAACCATGGAGACGCTCTCCACCGAGAGCCGCGGTTCCCTCGCGGAACATGTCCGCCAAGCGAACCGTGCGGTGTGGGATCGCTCCGAGGAGGACGAGCAGCTCTCCGGGATGGGGACCACGCTGACGGCGGCGCGGATCGAAGGAGGCAGCGCCCTCATCGCCCACGTCGGTGATTCGCGTGCCTACCTGCTCCGCGAAGGTGTGCTCCGCCAGCTCACGACCGACCACACCCTGGTGGCCCGGATGGTGAAGTCGGGTGAGATCAGCGAGGCCGAGGCCGATGTCCACCCGCACAAGAACGTCCTCACCCGAGCCCTCGGCACCGACGAGCAGGTCGAGGTGGACGAGGACTCGATCGCACTGGCGGACGGCGATCGGCTGCTGCTCTGTAGCGACGGTCTCACGGGGATGGTGACCGAGGATCAGATCCAGGCGATCCTCGAGAACAGCGACCAGCCGCAGCAGGCTGCCGACCGGCTGGTGAAGGCCGCGAACCGGGCGGGAGGCGTGGACAACATCTCGGTCGTCGTGATCGACGCGATCGGTGAGGACGGAGAGAGCGCCGCCCGCCAGCGCGTCGCCCCACCCTCCGGGCGGACGCTCGGGCGCTGGGGGCTCCGGGCCGGCCTGACGCTCCTGATCGTGATCGCGCTGCTGTTCGGCACCCGTTGGTGGCTGGATCGCCAGTGGTACGTCGGCCCCACCGAGGGGAGTGTCGCCATCTTCCAAGGCATCCCGCTCACGATCCTCGGCTACGACCTCGGTCATCCCGTGGAAGTGCACGAGGATCTTCCCGCGGGTGAGATCCGCCAGCTCGAGCCGTACCCGACCTTCGACGAGGGCATCGCAGTGACCGACCGTGAGGACGGGACGCAGCTCATCGAGCAGATGGAGGAAGACCTGCGCGAGGCCCGAGCGACAGCGCGAGACGGTGGCGGAGGCGGCCAGTGAGCGCCATCGCACCACACGCGCCGCGCCCTCGGACCGGGCTCCTGCTGCTGCTGGTGTCCCTGGTCGTCTCGGTGGCGGCCTACGCGATGGTCGGCCTCGGGCTCCGCGAACGCGTGCCGAGCGACATCGTCGTCTACGGCCTCTCGCTCGCGGGCGCTTACCTCCTGGCGTGGGCTGTCGTGCGTTGGACCGCCCCGCGCGCGGATCCCGTTCTGCTCCCGCTAGCCGGGATGCTGGGGGGGCTCGGGCTCGCGATGATCTACCGCCTGCTGCCGGCCGACGTCGCGGACGAGCAGGCGCTCTGGCTCCTCATCGGGCTCGCCGCCTTCGTGCTCACGCTCCTGCTCGTCCGCGACGACCGTCAGCTGGACGCCTACACCTACACGATCGGACTGCTCGGTCTGATACTCCTCCTGATGCCCGTGGTGCCGGGGATCGGGTTCGCGACAAACGGCGCGCGCCTGTGGGCGCGCATCGGCCCACTGACGTTCCAGCCCGCTGAGTTCGGGAAGATCCTGGTCGTCATCTTCCTGGCGTCCTACCTGTCGGCGAAGCGCGAGCTGCTGGAGGCGGGCGTCGGGCGGCTCGGTCTCCCGCGGGCGAAGGACCTCGGCCCGCTGCTGCTCGCGTGGGGGGCATCGCTCGCAGTGCTGTTCCTCGAGCGCGACCTGGGCGCGTCGCTGCTCTTCTTCGGCGTCTTCGTCGTGATGATCTGGGTGGCGAGCGGCCGCGTGGGCTACCTGCTCGTGGGAGGTGCTCTGTTCGTGGCCGGAGCCACGATCGGGTATCTCGCCCTCTCCCACGTGCAGGCTCGTGTCGGGTACTGGCTCCACGCGCTGGAGCCGGACAAGGTCAACGACTTCGGGTACGGCCAGCTCGCGCAGAGCTGGTTCGCGCTCGCCTCGGGCGGCCTGGTCGGCACCGGCCTGGGTCGCGGCTCGCCGGACCTGATCCCGTACCCCGCGAGCGACTTCATCCTCTCGGCGTTCGGGGAGGAGCTCGGCATGCTCGGCACGGCCGCGATCCTGTTGCTGTTCATCGGGCTCATCGGGCGCGGACTGCGGGTGGCGCTGGACCGCGAGGACTCGTTCGGGCGGCTCCTCGCGACGGGACTGACGGCCACGATCGCGCTGCAGACGTTCACGATCGCCGCCGGCGTGACCCGCCTGATCCCTCTGACGGGCGTCCCGCTCCCGCTGGTCTCCTACGGTGGTTCGAGCCGCGTCGCGACCTACATCATGATCGCGCTGCTGGTCCGGATCTCCGCAGGCCCGTGGCGGCCCGCTCCCCGGAGGGCCGTCTAGATGGAGCGGCGGATCCGTCGGCTCGGGCTCGCGATCGTGCTGCTGTTCTCGCTCCTGTTCGCACAGCTCGCGTACGTCCAGGTGTTCGCGGCCGACGACATCAAGAGCCACCCCGCGAACTTCAGCCGCCAGCTGATCGCCGAATACAACGTCCAGCGAGGCAAGATCCTGACCGCCGACGGGCTCGTGCTCGCCGAGAGCGTACCGGCGCCCGAGGGCTCGCGGTATCGCTACGAACGACGGTACCCGCAGGGAGACCTCTACGGGTACATCACCGGTTTCTACTCGAGGATCTACGGACGCTCAGCGCTCGAACAGTCGATGAACTCGTACCTGTCGGGCGAGGCGCCCGAGCTCGCCATCTCCACGTTCAGCGACCTCTTCCTCGGCCGCCCGAAGCGAGGCGCCAACATCTTCGTGGCGCTCGATCCGAACCTGCAGGAGGTGGCTCGCACCGCGCTGGGCAGCAACGAAGGCGCCGTCGTGGCGATGGATCCTCGATCCGGCGACATCCTCGCTCTGTACTCGACGCCGGGATTCGATCCCAGCGACCTCTCGAGCGGATCCGACGACCAGATGCGCAGAGCGTGGAATCGATTGAACGCCGATCAGGACAAGCCGCTCCTGGCCCTCTCGCACCAGGAACTCTTCCTGCCCGGTTCGAGTTTCAAGATCGTGACGGCGTCCGCGGCGCTCGAGAACGGTTTCGGACCGGACAGCCAGTGGCCGAACCCGCATCGGCTCACGCTCCCGCTCACGAACGAGCAGCTCCAGAACTTCGGCGACGACCACTGCAACGGCGGTTCGTCGCAGATCACGCTCATCGAAGCCTTCGAGGAGTCGTGCAACGTCACGTTCGCGGAGGTCGGTCTGCGCCTCGGCGCCGAGCGACTCGCGGCGCAGGCGCGCGCCTACGGTCTCTGCGGGACGCTTCCGCCGGAGCGCACGACGTGCGAGGCGCCTCCCGTCACCTTCGAACTCCCGTTCCAGAACGGACGGTTCCCGGAGCCCGAGTACTTCGAGCGGAACGACCCGCTGCTGGCGTTCTCCGCGGTCGGGCTGGACAACGACCTCGTCAACCCGCTGCAGATGGCGCTGATCGCCTCCGCCGTCGCGAACGGCGGCGTGATGCCACGACCCAGGGTGGTCACCGAGGTCCGGGACTCGCAGGGACGGGTCGCCCGGGAGTTCGACGCGAGCGACGTCGGTCGAGCGATCTCCCGGGAGACCGCCGGGGCGCTCACTCAGATGATGATCGCGGTCGTGAACGAGGGAAGCGGCTACCTGGCCGCGATCCCGGGCATCCAGGTAGCCGGCAAGACCGGCACCGCCACGAACGGCGAGGGGCGCGCGCCGAACGCGTGGTTCACCGCGTTCGCCCCGGCGCCGAACCCGCGGATCGCGGTCTCCGTTATCGTCCTCGACGGCGGGAACCTCGGTAGCGAGGCCACGGGCGGACAGGTGGCCGCCCCGATCGTGAAACAGTTGATCGAGGCGTACCTCCGGTAGGAAAGGGAAGCCAAGATGGAGCGGGTCTTCGGCGATCGATACGAGGTGGAGGGACGCATCGGCGCAGGCGGCATGGCCGAGGTCTGGCGCGGCCACGACCGCGTCCTCAACCGCACCGTCGCGATCAAGACGCTCCTGCCGCAGTTCGCCCGGGACGCGAGCTTCGTCGACCGCTTCCGCCGCGAGGCGCAGGCGGCCGCCCGGCTGAACCACGCCGGGATCGTGTCGGTCTACGACTCCGGCACGGACGGCGACGCGCCCTACATCGTGATGGAGTTCATCGAGGGGCGGACGCTGGCGGACTACCTGTCGTCCGGCAAGACGATCCCTCCGATGGAGGCGGCGCAGATCGCGAAGGACATCGCGGCAGCCCTTGCGGTCGCTCACGCACAAGGGGTGATCCATCGGGACATCAAGCCGGCGAATGTCATGGTCACGCGTGACGGCAAGGTGCTGGTGATGGACTTCGGTATCGCTCGGCTCATCAGCGGACCCGAGACCGCGCCGCAGACATCGGCGGTGCTCGGCACCGCCTCCTACCTCTCCCCCGAGCAGGCGCAGGGTCAACCGGTCGACGCCCGGACCGACATCTACGCGCTGGGCGTGGTGCTGTACGAGATGTTGACCGGGCGGCCGCCGTTCACCGGCGACTCCCCGATGGCGATCGCGTACAAGCAGGTGAACGCCACGCCTCCCGCTCCCTCGTCGGCCAACCCCGACGTGCCGCCCGCACTCGACGCGGTCGTGATGCGCGCCCTGTCGAAGAATCCCGCGAACCGATATCAGACAGGGACGGAGTTCGCCGACGACCTGGAGCGTGCCCGGACCGGCGGCCAGGTGATGGCGACACCGCTCCTGCCGGCCAGCGGCGAGGCGACCCAGGTGATCTCCCGGCCCCAGCAGACGTCGGTGCTTCCGCCGGTGCGGGACGAGCCGGGCGGCTCTCGGAAGGCATGGGTCGGGGCGCTGCTCGCGATCTTGGTCATGGCCCTGCTCGCCGCGGGGGCGTATCTCGTCGTCACGATGCTCACCGACGACAGCGGCGGCGACCTCGTCATCGTGCCCGACGTCGTCGACATGACCGAGGCCAGGGCACGTCAGACGCTGGAGGACGCGGGTCTGGTGGTGGACAACGTGAGGCGCCGGGCGACCGACCGTGTGGAGCCGGGCATCGTCCTCGAACAGAACCCTCCCGCCGATCGGCAGGTGGAACCTGAGACCGAGGTCGACCTGATCGTCTCCGCGGCGCCGCGGCCGGTCGTCGTTCCCTCCCTCGAGGGCGGAACCGTCGAGGCGGCAAGGACCGCCCTCGAGAACGAGGGTCTCGAGCTCGGTGATGTTCGCGAGGAGAACAGCGAGTCCGTTCCCGAGGATCGCATCATCAGCCAATCCCCCGAGGCCTTCTCGGAGGTCCCGAGGGGCACCCCCGTCGACGTGGTCGTCTCGTCCGGCCCCTCCGTCGTGATCGTCCCGAACGTGGAATGCAGGCCGCTGGCGGAGGCCGAAGCCGAGCTGGAGGGCCTGGGTCTCGTTCCCCAGCTCGGTGAGGACGCTCCGCCGAACCCCGAGTGCGGTTTCAACCCGAACAACGTCGTCCAGCAGGACACCGCTCCAGGCACGGCCGTGCCACCGGGGACCGTGATCGTGCTCCATCAGCGTGTGGCAGCGTCGCCTTCGCCGTCTCCCTCCCCCTCGCCGTGACGCTCTGGTTCGCGACCGAGGGCTTCACCGAGGACCAACGCGAGGTGCTCGCCCGGCACTTCAGCAACCTCGACGGTCCCGTCTTCGCGCTCGTGAACCTGCCGGAGGTCGTGAAGGGAGCACTGTTCGCGCGGTACTCGCGCACGACGAAGTCGCTCCGCCGTCTCTTCCTGGACGAGTTCGCGGAAGAGGTCGACGACAGTGGTGAGATGACGAGCGTCGGGATCGAACGCGCGGAGAAGCTCTACGACCGGGTGTTCGTGGAGTACGGAGACGACTCCGTGGCGCAGCTCGGTGGTGTCCACCTCGCGTGCGAGCAGGCGTCCCAGCTGCTGGCGAAGGCCCTGGAATGGGGCAGGCTCGCCGCGTACCTTGAGCAGTCGACGCGGTACATGCGCTACGACGACCTGCCGGGCGGACGCTGGCGCGCGACGGTCCCACCAGAGCTGGAGACGACGGCCCTCGAACCGAGCTACCGCCGGTATCTCGATGAGGTCTTCGGCCTCTACGGCGAGATGTTCGATCCGATGTACGCGTGGTACGAGCGGCGGTTCCCTCAGGAGTCCGGCGACTCGGACTTCGTCTACCGCTCGACGATCGCCGCCAAGACCTGCGACACGCTCCGCGTATGCCTCCCGGCTGCGACCCGGTCCAACGTCGGCATCTATGCGACCGCGCAATCCTACGAGCAGTTGTTGATGCGGTTGTCGGTCCACCCGCTCGCCGAGATGCGCGAGTACGGCGCCTTGATGCTCGAGGAACTGCGCAGGGTCATCCCGGCGTTCCTCAAACGTGTGGACGTCGAGGACCGAGGGGTCGCGTGGGCGCGCTACTGGCGCGCCACGCGGGAGGGCGTCGAGGAGCTGGCGGCGAAGCTCGCCAGCTCCGCGACGCCGGAGCCGCGGGACGAGGTCACCCTCGTCGACTTCGATCCCGAGGGTGAAACGAAGGTGGCGGCCGCGGTCCTGTACGCCAGCACGGATCTCCCGGACGACCAGCTCCTTCGCCTGGCCCGCGAGATGTCGCGGGACGAGCGCGAGGAGCTGCTGCGAGCGAGCGTCGGCGATCGGTCCAACCGGCGCCACAAGCCGGGGCGGGCGTGGGAACGCACCGGATATCGCTTCGACGTGCTCTGCGACTACGGAGCGTTCCGCGACCTCCAGCGCCACCGGCCGCTGACGCTCGAATGGCAGCGCCTCACGAGCGAGCACGGGCACGAGACGCCGGGGGCGGTCGAGGAGGCAGGCTTGCTCGATCGGTGGGATCGCGTGATGGCCGCGGGACGAGCGATGGAGCGCACGCTCGTCGACGCGGGGCTCGATGACGTGGCCCAGTGCGCGGTGCCGATGGCGTTCCGGATCCGCTTCGTGATGCAGATGACGGCGCGCGAGGCGATGCACCTGGCGGAGCTCCGGTCGCAGCCGCAGGGGCACCCGACGTACCGGCGCGTCGCGCAGTCGATGCACCGGCTGATCTCCGAGGTGCACCCCTCGATCGGGGGAGCCTTCGAGCACATGAGCTACGAGGACGTGGATCTCGAGCGGCTCGAGGCCGAACGCCGAACCGAGGCGAAGCGACAGGCGGCAGAGGAGCGCTGAGCCGGTCGTCGGGGTTGCGGGTTCCGGTAACCTTCCGGCTCTCATGGACCGGGAAACCGCTCTCCTGCTCGCGTTGGGCATGCTGATCGCCGCTTCGCTCGCGGTCGGCGTCAGCGGGTGGGTGATCCTGATCCGAGACCGCCGCCCGGCGCGGGCGACTCATCATCGCGCCGACGCCACCGAAGGGTCCTGACGTGCTCGAGCTCCTGGACCTGCGCGAGCGGGGGGAGCGACTCGAGGCCATCAGGCCCGAGATCGATCCCACCGTGTTCGAAACGGTGCAGCGCATCCTGCAGCGCGTCTTCGTCGAAGGCGACGAGGTCTTGATCGAGCTCGCGCAGCGCTTCGACGACGCCGATCTCACGCGCACCGGCCTGATGGTGCGCCGGGAAGAGTTCGCGGTAGCCGAGCACGAGACGCCCGACGATCTGAAGTGGGCGATCGATTCCTTGATCGAGCGGATGCGCGAGCTGCACGCCCGCCAGCTTCCGACCGAGTGGTGGGACGATCGCGACGGGGTTCGTTACGGAGAGATCGTCCGCCCGATCCGGGCCGTTGGCTGCTACGTGCCGGGCGGCCGCGCGCTGTATCCCTCTTCCGTGTGCATGACCGTCGTGCCCGCCGTGGTCGCCGGCGTGCCGGAGATCGTGCTCTGCACCCCACCCCGCGCCGACGGCACGATCCACCCCGCCGTCCTGTACGCGGCCAAGCGGGCGGGCACGACCTACGTCGCCAAGACCGGTGGCGCGCAAGCGATCGCGGCGATGGCCTACGGGACGGAGACGATCCCGCAGGTCGACCGGATCGTCGGGCCCGGCAACGCGTACGTGACGGAGGCGAAGCGACAGCTCTGCGGGACCGTGGGGATCGATGCCCTGGCCGGCCCCAGCGAGTTGGCGATCGTCACGGACGGCGACGTCGATCCGGAGCTGGTGGCCCTCGATCTCATCGCGCAGGCGGAGCACGACCCGCTGGCGCGGACGTACCTGATCACGACCGAGGAGGCCGTGATCGCGAAGGTCGGCTCGGCACTCGAGCAGGCCGTCGCGGAGGCGGGCCGACGCGAGATCGTCGACGCCGCCCTCGCGCTTTCTCGTGGTGTCCTCGTCCGCGATCTGGCTCACGCGGCGACCGTCGTGGACGATCTGGCACCCGAGCATCTGTTGATACTCCTCGCGGATCCTGAGGCCTTCCTGGAAACGGTCTCGGTCGCCGGCGCGATCTTCCTCGGTGAGTGGAGCGCGGTCCCCTTCGGCGACTACGGCGTGGCGTCCAACCACGTCCTGCCGACGTCGGGCACGGCGCGCTTCTCCTCCGGGCTTCGCGCCTCGGACTACGTGACGGTGCGCTCCGTGGTACAGATGACGAAAGGGGCCGCGGCGCGGTATGCCGGCGCAGCCGCCGCGATCGCGAACGCGGAACGGCTCGTCGGTCACGCGAAGGCGGTGGAGGCTCGGAGGGACCGGGCGTGAACACGCCGCCAAGCCCCCGGCCCGGCCTCCGCGAGGTCGGGCCGTATGACTCTCCGCAGCTCGACGTCGCCGTTCGCCTGAACACGAACGAGTGCCCGTTGCCGCTGCCCATCGGTTTCTCGGACGACCTCGCCGTCGCCGTGCGCGAACTCCCGCTGAACCGCTACCCCGACGGGCAGATGTTCGCTCTCCGCGATGCGCTCGCCGCCCGCATCGGGCACCCGCTGGACGGTGTCTGGACCGCCAACGGGTCCAACGAGATCTTGACGCAGCTCTTGATGGCGTACGGCGGGGCGGGCCGGCGCGCGGCGGTCTTCGAACCGACCTATCTGCTGCACCGGCGCCTCTGCTGGCTCACGCAGACGGAGATCGCGGAACGCCGCCTGGATCCACCCTTCGAGATCGACGGCGACGCCGTCGCGTGGGCCGGCGCCTCGGATGCACACGTCGTGTTCGTCTGCTCGCCGAACAACCCGACCGGCAACACCCAACCGCTGGACGCGATCCGTTCGCTGGCGTCGAGTTCGCAGGGGCTCGTGATCATCGACGAGGCATACGTGGAGTTCGGCGGTGAGACCTCGCTGCCACTCGTGGCAGAACACCCGAACGTCGCGGTGGTGCGGACGTTCTCCAAGGCGTTCGCGCTCGCGGGCGCGAGGATCGGGTACGTGCTTGCGTCGCGCGCGGTCGTTGAGGATCTCGAACGCGTGCGGCTCCCCTACCACATGAGCGCGCTCACCCAGACGGCCGGCCTCACGGCCCTGCGCCACGCGGACGAGGCGTCCGCCGGCTTGGACGCGATCCGGACCGAGCGCGATCGGATCGTTCGGGCGCTCTCGGGGATCGACGGCGTCACGGTCTTCCCCTCGCAGGCGAACTTCGTCCTGTTCCAACCGCCAGGGGATGCGAAGGAGCTCCACCGAGGGCTGCTGGATCGCGGCGTCCTGATCCGTGATCTGACCGAGGTCGTGCCGAACGGCCTCCGAGTGACGGCCGGAACGACGCATGAGGTCGATCTGTTCCTCAAGGCGCTCGAGGAGGTGCTGACGTAGGGATGCAGCGATCGTCGAAAGTCTCACGCACCACGAAGGAAACCGACATCCGGGTGGAGCTGGCGCTCGAAGGGCAAGGCACATCCGAGGCGGACACCGGCCTGCCGTTCTTCGACCACATGCTGCAGCAGCTCGGGAAGCATGCCGGCTGGGACCTGTCGGTCACGAGCAAGGGCGATCTCGACGTGGACGGACACCACACCGTCGAGGACGTCGGGCTGGCACTCGGTCAGGCGCTCGCCGAGGCGCTCGGCGACAAGGCCGGGATCCAGCGGTTCGCCTCGATCGTCGTGCCGCTGGACGAGGCGGCGGTCGAGGTCGCGCTGGACCTCTCAGGGAGGAACTTCGTCCTGCACGAGGTCGATGTGCCCGCTGAGACGATCGGCACGTTCGACACGGGCCTCGTCGAGGACTTCGTCCGCGCGTTCGCACAGGCGGCCGACCTCACGATCCATGTGCGGCTGCGATCCGGACGGTCCCCGCACCACGTCGTGGAGGCGGAGTTCAAGGCGCTCGCGAGGGCCTTGGGAGATGCGTGCGCGCGGACCGGCAGCGGCGGCGTTCCGAGCACGAAGGGAACGCTATAGGGATCGTGGCCGAGATCGCCGTGCTCGACTACGGCAGCGGGAACCTCCACTCGGTCTCGCGCGCGCTCGCGCACGCCGGCGGCGAGCCTGTCGTGACCGGGGACCCGGCGCGGGTCGCGGCGGCGGCGGCTCTCGTGATCCCGGGGGTCGGCCACTACGGGCACTGTGTGCGGGCGATCCGACAGAAGGGGCTCGACCGAGCGATCGCCCAGGCGGTCGGAACCGGCAAGCGGGTCTTCGGAGTCTGCGTGGGTATGCAGGTGCTCTACGAGCGGAGCGAGGAGGACCCGGAGACGGGGCTGGCGGTCCTGCCCGGTGGGTCACGCCGGCTCCCCGACGACGTCAAGGTGCCGCACATCGGCTGGAACGAGATCGCCTGGCAACGCCCGCACCCCTACGTGGAGGGCCTCCCCGACGGCACGAGGTTCTACTTCGTTCACTCGTATGCGCCGGACGCGAACGAGGACACGGTCGGCGTGACCGAGCACGGACGAAGGTTCGCCGCGGCCGCCGCGCGGGACAACGTGTTCGCGACGCAGTTCCACCCCGAGAAGTCTGGAGAGGCAGGCCTGGCGATCTACGCGAACTTCGTGAAAGCGGTCTCGCCGTGATCGTGATCCCGGCGATCGATCTGCGAGGCGGGCGGGCGGTACGGCTCCGTCGTGGCGACCCGAGCGCGGAGACCGCCTACGACGACCATCCGGTCGAGGTCGCGAAGCGGTTCCAGGAGCAGGGCGCCCGCAGGCTCCACGTGATCGATCTCGACGCCGCGCTCGGCGAGGGCGAGAACCGGGAGGCCGTGAGGGAGATCTGCCGGGCGGTCGTCGTGCCCGTCCAGGTCGGCGGGGGGATCCGCTCACTGGAGGCGACGGCCGCCGTTCTCGAGGACGGCGCCGCACGTGCGATCCTCGGCACGGCGGCGGCCGTCGACGCGACGTTCGTCGAGCGCGCGGTGGAGGAGTTCGCCGAGCGCGTCGTGGTCGCGGTGGACGTCCGCGGCGGGCGGCTCATGATCGACGGCTGGCGGGAGGAAGGTCCGGAGCTCGAGTCCACGCTCCCCGCGTTGAACGACGCGGGGGCGCCTCGGTACCTCGTCACCGCGATCGCTCGCGACGGGACCCTCGACGGGCCTGACCTCACTCTGTACCGGCAGGTGTTGAAGCTCACCGACAAGCCGGTGATCGCGTCCGGCGGCGTTCGGAACGCCGAGGACGTGTGGGCGCTCCGCGACGTGGGCTGCGAAGCCACGGTCGCCGGCAAGGCGCTGTACGAGAAGACGCTGAAGCTGTCGCAGGTGACCAGGGGGTGAGGGGTCGATGCTCGCCAAGCGGGTGATCCCGTGCCTCGACGTCGACACCGGCCGTGTGGTGAAGGGCGTGCGGTTCCAGCAGCTCCGTGACGCCGGTGATCCAGTGGAGCTCGCGGCGCGCTACGACCGGGAGGGTGCCGACGAGCTGGTGTTCCTCGACATCACCGCGACGCTCGAGGGCCGCGCGGCGACGCTCGACATCGTGTCGCGGACCGCGGAGGAGGTCTTCATCCCGCTCACCGTTGGCGGGGGCGTGAAGGGCGAGGAAGACGTCCAGGCGCTGCTCGCGGCCGGTGCCGACAAGGTGAGCGTGAACAGCGCTGCGGTCGGGAACCCGGCGATGCTCTCCCGCTGCGCGGATCGGTTCGGCACGCAGTGCATGGTGATCGCGATCGACGCGAAGCGACACAACGGTAGATGGGAGGTCTACGTCGACGCGGGACACACGGCGACGGGACACGACGCCGTCGAATGGGCGGCGGAGGCCACCGCCCGACGCGGCGCCGGCGAGGTGCTGCTGACGTCGATGGATCGCGACGGCACCGGCGAAGGCTACGACCTCGAGCTGCTGCGCGCGATCACCGGTGCCGTAGCGGTGCCGGTGATCGCCTCCGGCGGTGCCGGCGAGCCGGCGCACTTCGCGGAGGCGCTCACCGAAGGCCGCGCCGACGCCGTGCTCGCCGCATCTCGCTGGCACGACGGCGACCTCACGATCCGTGAGGTCAAGGAGCACCTGGCCGCCCGCGGCATCCCGGTGCGGCTGTGATGGAACGTGTCGACCTCGACGGATTGACGTTCGACGAGCGCGGGCTGATCCCGGTGATCGTCCAGGACGTCGAGAACGGGGACGTGCTGATGTTCGCCTGGTCCAACCGCGAGGCGCTCGAGCGCTCGGTCGCCGAGGGCCGGATGGTCTACTGGAGCCGCTCGCGCCAGGAGCTCTGGCGCAAGGGCGACACGTCAGGTCACGTGCAGCACTGGGAGGAGCTCCGCGCGGACTGCGACGGAGACGTGCTTCTGGCGAGGGTCCACCAGGAGGGCGCCGCCTGCCACACCGGCGAGCGATCGTGCTTCCACCGCTCGATCAGCTGACGAACGTCCCCGCGGGAACCTGCTGCGTGATGCAATGCGGTCCCCCGCCACCGAACGAGATCAACGCGCCGGGAACGCCGACGACCTCCCGGTCCGGGTACGCCTTCCCCAGCAGCTCGAGCGCGGCGTCGTCCTCGGGGATGTCACCGACGGGGACGATCACGACACCGTTCGCGAGGTAGTGGTTCATGTACGGGATCACGATCGGTCCGATCCCCTCGAGCTCCGCCCACCCGTTGACGGGACCGTCCAGCACCTCGAACGAACGATCCCTCGCGTCCTTGGCTCCTTGCAGGATCTCTCGATCCTCCTCGAACCGCGGGGCGTTGGGATCGTCCTCTCCTGCCGCGACGGCGAGCATCACGGCGCCGGGCCGGACGAGCTGTGCGAGACCGTCGATGTGGCCGTCGGTGTCCCGGTCCTCCACGAGGCCGTGCGGGAGCCAGACCACCTCGTCCACGCCGAGGAACGCGCGGAGGCCGTCCTCGATCTCCTCGCGACTCATCGACGGGTTCCGGTTCGGGTTCAAGAGGCACTGTTCCGTCGTGAGCAGCGTTCCCTCTCCGTCGACGAAGAATGAGCCACCTTCCAGGACGAACGGCGCGCGGTATCGGCGGACGCCGAAATGAGATGCCAGCAGCTCCGGGAGCCGTGCGTCCTTGTCGTAGGGCAGGTACTTCTCGCCCCATGAGTTGAACTCGAACTGGACGAGCGCGAGCTCGCCCTGTGTGTTCGTCACGAAGATCGGGCCATTGTCGCGGAGCCAGGAATCGTCGATCGGTATCTCGAGCGCCTCGACGCCCTCCCCACATCGGCGACGAACGTCGGCAGCCTCACCTGGCTGGCAGACCATCACGACCGGCTCGAACGGCGCGACGGCCCGAGCTGTCGTCGCCCAATCGTCGCGAGCGGCGTTCAGGTGGCTGCCCCACAGCGAGCGTTGCGTCGGCCATGACATCCACGTTGCTCGATGCCGCGCGAACTCCGCCGGCATCGCGAACCCGTCCGTCCGAGGGTTCTCCATGGTTGTCACCTCCGTCGATCCGACGGGCCTAGGCCCTGAGCGCTTCGTTCTCGGCCTCGAGCTGGGACAACATGTCGGTCACATCGTCCAGATACTCGTCGACTTCGCGCATCTTGTAGCCGCGTCCGAGATGCGCCATCTCGAACTGCCTCGCCTGGACGTCGAAGGGTGTCACTCCCTCTGTGTCTCGCCGTTGGTCAGGGCCCGGCAAGCCGGCTCGGAGACTCGCATTCTCCTGGATGCGCTCCCGAATGGCGTCCACCGCCTCATCGAGGTAGGGATCCACGTCTTCCTTCCGATAGCCCTGGAACCAGGCGACATGAAACCTCCTCCTTCGTACGTCGAGCGCCCTGACGTCGAGCTCGGTGGGACCAGGGTGTGATCGATCGATCAGTTGGCTCATCCCTTCGACGGTGGCTGTATGGCGAGCACGTAGATGCGACGCGGGAGCGCAGCAGCCTCGAACGCGTCGATCAGAACGTTGGAAGGGACACCGTACTGCCGGTGATCGACACGGACACGGCCCTCCCGAGGGGCTCGATATCCCTCGATGCTTCGCACGCGGACCTCGATGTGCTCGGGGATCGGGGCTTCGCCTCCTTCCCCCTGGTTCCACAAGATAGACATGACCGCTTCCCACGGAACCCTCGAGCCGCTCTCGATGAAACCGTCCCTGTCGATCTGGAGCTCCAGGCCTCGACGACCTCTCCGAGCCAGGCCGCCGCGGCGACGACGAGGGGAGCGACGATGCCGATCACGCCCAGGATCCAGGGCTGCCGGCACCCAGGGTAGTCACACTCGACTCCAACGACGAGATCGAAGACGATGAGCGCGCTCGAGAGGATCAGGATCGGAAGCACCGAGCCCCAGGCGGCCCGTCGGAGATTGCCACCCCACGCTTCCAGCACGATCGGATAAGGATCCGCGTCGCGGTCCATCGCTGCATCATGCCACCGCGTGCACGTACACTCCGACCTCACCGCGACCCGAGGTGCACGTGCTCAAGCTCGTCATCCCGAAGGGCTCCCTCGAGGAGCAGACGCTCCGCCTCTTCGACGCCGCCGACCTCCAGGTGCGTCGAAGCTCGAGCAACGACTACCACGGCACGGTGGACGACGATCGCATCGAACGCGTCTCGATCCTGCGTCCCCAGGAGATCCCGCTCTACGTTCAGGACGGTCTGTTCGACATGGGGATCACGGGCCAGGACTGGATCGCGGAGACGGAGGCCGACGTCGAGGTCCTGACGACGCTCTCCTACGCCCGCTCCGGAACCGGGCACGGTACCCAGGTGGTGCTCGCCGTCCCGAACGAGCATCCCGCGAACAGCGCGAAGGAGATCCCGCCAGGGACACGGATCTCGACCGAGTTCTTGAAGCTGACCGAACGGTTCTTCGAGGACCTCGGCATCCCTGTCAAGGTCGTGTGGTCCTACGGCGCCACGGAGGCGAAGGTCCCCGAGATCGTCGATGCGATCGTGGACATCACGGAGACCGGGAACACGTTGCGCGCCCACGGGATGAAGATCCTCGAGACGATCCTCACCTCGGAGCCGGTGCTGATCGCGAACCGTGAGGCTCTGGACGAGCCGAGCAAGCGCGCGGCGATGGACGACCTCCAGACGCTGCTGCTGGGCGCCCTCCGCGCAGAGGGCCGCGTGCTGATCAAGCTCAACGTGAGCGAGGACCGGCTCCAGCAGGTCCTCGCGGTCGTCCCGTCGATGAAAGCTCCGACCGTGTCGCCGCTATCCGAGGGAGGTTTCGCCATCGAGACCGTCGTCGACAAGCGGGGGGTGAACAAGTTGATCCCGGAGCTGAAGTCGGCGGGCGCCACCGACATCCTCGAGCTTCCGATCTCGAAGATCGTGCCTTGACAGTCTCGCCAGAGTACTTGTAGCGCAGGGTGGGCTTGACTCTCTCGGCGCCTCTGTGGAAGCATCAGCCGGTCTTGATTGAACGGCCGTTCAACTTCAGCTCCCGAGTACCCGGCTCCTAGCGGCGCCCTTCGACCGGATCCCGGCGGGGCGCCGGACGACCTCTCGACGAGAGGTCGTTTTCCTTTCCCGGCACCGATCACCGGAGGAGCGAGAGATGGATGACGTTCGGAAGCGGATCGCCAAGGAAGCCGAGGCACTGGAGCGGCGGTGGGCGCGCGACCCGCGTTGGGCGGGAGCCGCCCGCCCCTACCCCGCGGAAGACGTGATCCGTCTCCGCGGATCCTTCCCCGAAGAGCACACACTGGCTGGTCGCGGCGCGGAACGACTCTGGGGCCTCATTCACACCGAGGACCACGTGGCCGCCCTCGGGTGTCTCACGGGCGGACAGGCAGTCGAATGCGTGAAGGCGGGCCTGCAGGCGATCTACCTCTCCGGCTGGCAGGTTGCGGCCGACGCGAACCTCGCGGGCCAGACGTACCCCGACCAGTCGCTGTACCCAGCCAACTCGGTCCCCGCCGTCGTTCGCAGGATCAACAACGCGCTGCGGCGGGCCGACCAGATCGCGTGGTCGGCGGGCACGACGGATCGGGAGTGGCTCGCGCCGATCGTGGCCGACGCCGAGGCCGGGTTCGGCGGGTCTCTGAACGCGTTCGAGCTGATGAGCTCGATGATCGAGGCGGGTGCCGCGGGCGTGCATTTCGAGGATCAGCTCGCATCCGAGAAGAAGTGCGGCCATCTGGGCGGCAAGGTGCTCGTGCCAACCGAGCAGTTCGAAAGCACGCTCACCGCCGCCCGATTGGCAGCCGACGTGGCGGACGTGCCGACGATCCTGATCGCGCGCACCGACGCGCTCTCGGCCACCCTCCTCACATCCGACGTCGACGAGCGAGACCGCCGCTTCGTCACGGGTGAACGCACGCCGGAAGGATTCTTCCGTGTCCATGACGGGATCGAGGCGGCGATCGCGCGCGGGCTCGCGTACGCGCCCTACGCCGACATGCTCTGGTGCGAGACCTCCACGCCCGATCTGGAGGAGGCTCGGATCTTCGCCGAGGCAATCCTCTACGAGTTCCCCGGCAAGGTGCTCGCGTACAACTGCTCCCCTTCGTTCAACTGGAGGCAGCACCTCGACGACGAGGAGATCGCGCGGTTCCGCAAGGAACTGGCGGCGATGGGCTATCGGTTCCAGTTCGTGACGCTCGCGGGCTTCCACGCGCTGAATGCCTCGATGTTCGAGCTCGCTCACGGCTACGCCGAAGAGGGGATGACGGCCTACGTCCGACTCCAGCAGCGGGAGATGGCGCTCGAGCCCGACGGCTACACCGCGACCAGGCACCAGCAGGAGGTCGGGACCGGGTACTTCGATCTCGTCTCGCGGGTGATCTCCGGCGGCGCGTCCTCGACGACGGCACTGGCCGGTTCCACTGAACAGCAGCAGTTCTGAGCGAGGACCCGCGCCGGGCAGGCACCTATCATCGACGGCCGGGGAGGAGGTCGTTCGATGGAGCCAGCGGTGGACGTCGCCGTCGTGGGCGGTGGGCTCGCCGGCCTCACCGCCGCTCGGGAACTCGGCCGTCGCGGCCGGAGCGTGCTCCTGCTCGAAGCACGCGATCGGCTGGGAGGGCGAGCGTGGGTATCGTCGTTCGCGGGCGTTGACGTGGAGATGGGCGGTGCCTTCGTCCACTGGACGCAGCCGCACATCTGGGCTGAGATCACTCGATACGGCCTGGGCGTCGTCGAGCTGCCGGAGCCCGACCGGACTTTCCTTCGGCGTAACGCAGGGATCGAGGAGTTGAGCGCGGAAGCGTTCATGGGCCTCAACACGTCTTTCGAGCGCCTGTGCCACGGGGCCGAGGCGCTCATCCCGGAACCGATGTCGATCCCCGAGAGCCCGGATGCTGTCGAGGCAGACCTCCGATCCACGGCCGAGGTACTCGCGACGACCGACCTCGATCCGCGCCATCACGACTATCTGGATGCCATCTGCGCCGGCCTGAGCTCGGCGAGGAACGACCGCGTCGGCTACCTGAACATCGCCAAGACGTTCGCTCTCGCCGGCTTCGTCACAGAGAAGATGCTGGAGACGAACGGGCGGTGGGCCCTGCAGGGAGGGACTCGGTCGCTCGTCGACGCGATGACGGGCGATCTGCGGGCAGACGTGCTCCTGGGAACACGGGTCGAAGAGATCACTCAGGGTCATGCGGGTGTCACGCTTCGGACGTCGGAAGGAGAGCGCACCGCCGCCGCGGCGATCGTCGCCGTCCCGGTGAACACGCTCGGCTCGGTGCGGTTCCATCCCGAGCTCTCCGACACCAAGCAGGAAGCGACGCGGAAAGGAGTCGTCAGCCTCGGCGTCAAGATCTGGGCCAAGCTCGCCGGTGGCTTCCCTTCGGCGTTCTCGGCGGCGCCCGACCGCTTCCCCCTGTCGTTCGTCGAGACGTACGCCGCCACACCTGACGGCGGAACCGTCGTCGTCGCGTTCGGCCCGTCGGCCGCAGCACTCTCGCCTTCCGATCCCGACCCCGTCGCACGAGCCATCGAGGACATGCTGCCGGGGGCGCGTGTGGAAGAGATCGGAGGCCACGACTGGGTGGGAGATCCGTTCGCCCGGGAGACCTGGGCGACGTATAGCCCCGGGACCTGGCTCCGCTGGGTCCCGGAGCTCGAACGGATGGAAGGTCGTATCGCGTTCGCCGGCTCGGATATCGCGCGGGGGTGGGGCAGCTACATGGACGGCGCGATCGAAACCGGGCTTCGCGCCGGCCGCGAGATCGAGGCCATCCTTCCGTGAACGCGGCGCGCGATGCGATCCTCCTCGCGGCGCGCAACCGCTGGCTCGGCGAGCACCTCCCGCGATACCGGTTCGTCCGCGCGATGGTCGCGCGATTCATGCCGGGAGAGCGGATGGATGATGCGGTCGAGGCTGCGGAACGACTCGCCGCCGACGACATCCCCACGACGTTCACGTATCTCGGGGAGAACGTCGAGGATGCGGCGGATGCAGATGCGGTCGCCGAGCACTACCTGGAGCTGTTCGACCTGATCGAGGAACGGGACATAGACGCCGAGGTCTCCGTCAAGCCGACGCATCTCGGCTTGGACCTGGACCCGGAGGAGACGTTCGAGCGACTGCGTCGTCTCGCGGAGCGCTCCGCTGCGATGGGCAAGCACCTGTTCCTCGACATGGAGTCCGCCGCCTACGTCGAGCCGACGCTCGCGATCTACCGAAGGCTCCGTGAGGAGTTCGAGGACACGGGCGTCTGCATCCAGGCCTATCTCCATCGGACCCCGCAGGACGTCGCGGACCTGCTCGCGGCCGGTGCCTCGGTGCGCCTGGTGAAAGGCGCCTATCGGGAACACGGCGACGTGGCGATCCACGGCCACCGGCGGATCCGAGCCACCTTCGAGAAGCTGGCTCTCGAGTTCCTCCGGTGGTCCGGCGGCGGCCGCTTGGCCCTCGCGACACACGACGTCCAGCTGCTCACGGAGATCGAGCGGAGGGCGGCCGCCGCCGGCTTCGATCGAGACGCTTACGAGATCCAGATGCTCTACGGGATCCGCTCCGCGGACCAGCGACGGCTCGCCAGCCAAGGTTTCCGCGTTCGCGTGTTGATCAGCTACGGGGGCCACTGGTATCCCTGGTTCATGCGGCGCCTGGCGGAGCACCCGGGGAGGAACCTGTGGCTCGCGATCCGGAACGTGCTCGCCCGGCACTAGCTATCGCCGGCGTCGATGGCGTCCCCCGCGGGATGTCGTGCGTATCGCCCTACGTCGAAAGAGCCGTCACGGCGGTCCGCTCCTCGAGTGTGAGGCCGCGGAGGGGTGGTCGGACGTCTGCATGGAGCAGCACCCCGCGATCAGTGAGCACCTGCTTCAACGCCGCATGAAAGGGGATCCCCTCGAGCCCCTCTCGAAGCTCGGTGACGCGGAGGTGCGCTTCGGGACTGTGGTCGTGCACGAGGGCGGCCACGACGTCGGGCCATGCCGAGGCGAGTCCCGAGACCGCGCCGACCGCGCCCCGCTCCATCCCGGCACGCACCAAGGGTTCGGAGCCGATGAACACGTCCATCTCGTCGACGAGGTACGGCTCGATCGCGTCGAACGGGGTGTCACTCACCTTCAGCCCAACGACGTTCGTCTGCTCGCGCCGGAGCCGCTCGACGACATCCACGGGGATCGCGTATCCGCTGCGGGCGGCGAACTCGTAGACGTAGAAGGGCAGGGGGTCGCAGGCGTCCGCCGCGGAGCGCAGATGGTCGAACAACTCCCGCGCCCCGAGCGGGAAGTACGGCGGCGCGATCACCGCGACGGCGTCCGCACCGATCTCGCGCGCTTGGGCGGCGAGCGCGACCGTGTCCCGTGTGGTCTGCGCCCCCGCGTGGATCGCGACCTGGAAGCCGTCCGGCCGCACGGCGAGGAAACCCTCGGCGACGTGTCGGCGTTCGTCGAGCGACAGGAGGACCCCCTCCCCGGTGGTGCCGCAGGCGAGGAGGCCGTCGACACCTCCATCGGCGAGGAACCCGACGAGCGACGCGAAGGCATCGGGGTCGAGCGACCGCCCTCCGTCCTTGAGCGGCGTGACGGCGGCAGCGATCGCTCCGTGCAGGCGCTGCATCGTCGGGATGCTACCCGCGGCGTATCATGGACATGCGTGCCGAGGAGGTGATGTTCATGCGTCGCTACTTGGTGGTCGCGAACCAGACCCTCGGCGGAGACCACCTGCTCTCGCTCCTGCGGGACCTCGGGGACGAGCCTTCGACGTTCCACGTGCTCGTCCCCGCGAGCCCTCCCGGTGACCATCTGTGGACCGAGGGGGAGGCCATCGCGCTCGCTCGCCGGCGGCTCGACCTTGCGCTCGAGCGTTTCAGGAACCTGGGGATCGAGGTGACCGGCGAGGTGGGAGACGGGAGGCCGCTGCAGGCGATCGACGATGTTCTCTCGCGGGATTCCTTCGACGAGATCGTCCTGTCGACGCTCCCACCGCGGCTCTCGAGATGGCTGAAGCTCGACCTCGTCCATCGGGTCGAGGCCGCCTATGGACTACCCGTCCGCCACGTGATCGCGCCCGCGGAGACGGTCGAGATCTGATCGAACCGCAGGAACGCATGAGCGGGTCCGAAGGCTTGACGGTGGGGCCAGCCGCCCGCTAGCTTCTTGCACCTGCAACTCCGACCATCCAGATGGGATCCGACCTGATGATCCGGACGCGAACGGCAGGGCAGGTGGCGGCGATGATCCCGGACCGTCTGTGCTGCTGTTCCGAGGTGACCACCGAGGCCGGCGTCGGCCTCGAGCCCCTCGCACGGCCGTAGCGCTCCGACATCCGCAGCACCAGCCGGCCGCCGTGAGGCGGCCGTTCCCATCTCCGGAAGGCATCGTCGATGGCACTCACCGAACGCAAGGCCCCTCGCCCTCGTGGACAGGGACAGTGGGCCCTCGGCTACCACGAACCCCTGAACGGCGCCGAGCAGATCAAGAAAGAGGCCGAGCCGCTCGAGGTGCGAGAGCGGATCGAGCGGATCTTCGCCCCGGGCGGGTTCCGCTCGATCGGCAAGCAGGACCTGCGCAACCGGATGCGCTGGTGGGGCCTGTACACCCAGCGGAAGCAGGGCGTCCCCGGCGATCGGACGGGCAGCGCCGAGCTCGAGGAGCTCGAGGACGAGTTCTTCATGATGCGGATCAGGATCGACGGCGGACGGCTCACGTCCGAGCAGCTCCGCGCGATCGCCTGGGCGAGCGAGACCCACGGCCGCGACCTCGCCGACGTCACGGACAGACAGAACGTCCAGCTGCATTGGATCCGGGTCGAGAACGTCCCCGCGATATGGGAGCGACTCGAATCCTCGGGGCTCACGACCGCGGAGGCGTGCGGAGACACGCCCCGCGTGATCCTCGGGTGCCCGCTCGCCGGCATCGCGGCCGACGAGATCGTGGACGCGACGCCCACGATCGCCGAGATCCGAGACCGGTTCATCGGGACGACGGAGTTCTCGAACCTGCCGCGCAAGTACAAGTCATCGATCAGCGGGTGCGCCTCTCGCTGCACCGATCCCGAGATCAACGACATCGCGCTCGTCGGGGTCGAGCACCCGGAGCTCGGTCCGGGCTTCGACCTGTGGGTCGGCGGTGGGCTCTCGACGAACCCGATGTTCGCGCAACGCCTCGAGGCGTTCGTCCCGCCCGAGCGCGCGCCGGAGACATGGGCGGGTGTCACCAGCCTCTTCCGCGAGTACGGCTACCGTCGCTCGCGGAATCAAGCCCGACTCAAGTTCCTGGTGAAGGACTGGGGCGCCGAGGAGTTCCGGCGTGTCCTCGAGAAGGAGTTCCTCGACTCGCCGCTCCCCGACGGGCCGGCACCGCCGCCCGCTCCGATGCACGGGCGCGACCACGTCGGCGTGCACCCACAGCTGGACGGGCGCGCCCTCGTCGGCTTCGCCCCGAGGGCCGGACGACTGAGCGGGCACCAGCTGCGGCTGGTCGCCGACCTCGCGGATCGGTTCGGCAGCGGGCGGATCCGCACGACCGCGCGTCAGAAGCTCGTGATCGTCGACGTCGAGCAGGCCGCGACGGCCGAGCTCGCGGAACGCCTGGACGAACTCGACCTCCCCGCATCCCCGAGCCCGTTCCGCAAGGGCGTGATGGCCTGCACGGGGATCGAGTTCTGCAAGCTCGCGATCGGGGAGACGAAGGGTCGAGCTCGCTGGCTCGCCGAGGAGCTGGACCGGCGTCTCCCGGGACTCGACGAGGAGATCCGGATCCATGTGAACGGCTGCCCCAACTCCTGCGCGCGGTTCCAGGTGGCCGACATCGGCCTGATGTCCGCGCTCGCGCGACGGCCCGACGGCACGAAGTCGGATGCGTTCCTTGTGCACCTGGGAGGAGGCATGGGTGCCGGTGACGGAGGCGACGATGCTGCTTTCGGACGGAAGGTGAAGGGCGTCCGTGTCTTCGCCGAGGACGCGGCCGACTACGTCGAGACCCTGGTCACGCGGTACCGCGCCCGGCGAGGGCCTCAGGGACCGAGCTTCACGGAGTTCGTCCGAGGGATGAGCGAGGACGAGCTCACGGTGTTCGCGACGCCGGAGAGAGGCCGATGAGCTCCGTGACGCCACGCGCCGTGCCGTTCTACTGCCCGTTCTGCGGTGAGCAGGAGCTGCGTCCCGCCGACCCGTCGGGGTGGCGGTGCGAGGTCTGCGAACGCACCTTCGAGCTCCAGCTCCTCGCGGTGGGAGGTGACGCGTGATGGCAGATCGGGATCCGGTCCAGCCGATCCACCGACCCGTCCTCCCCGTGTTCGACGAAGAGGAGGTCTGGGTGCGGCGCGCGGCGGAACGGTTCGAGGACGCCGCGGCCGAGGAGCTGCTCGCGTGGGCGCTCGAGCGCTTCCATCCACGTCTCGCGATCAGTGCCGCGGGAGGTGTCGACGGCATGGTGCTGGTCGACATGGCATGGCGGCTGAACCCCGACGTGCGCGTCTTCACTCTGGACACAGGCCGCCTCCCGGCCGAGACGTATGAGCTCTTCGAGCGGGTTCGAGAGCGCTACGGGATCGCGGTGGAGTTCGAGTACCCGGAGACGGACACCGCGGCGGCGATGGTGACCGAGCACGGCCCGAACCTGATGTACGGAAGCGTCGATCTGCGCCTTCGCTGCTGCGAGGTCCGGAAGGTGGAGCCGCTCAAGCGGAAGCTCTCGACACTGGACGCCTGGATCGCGGGGCTCCGCCGGGAGCAGTGGCGCAGCCGGGGGAACATCGCGAAGGTGGAGCTGGACCGCGACCACGGTGGGATCGTGAAGCTCAACCCGGTGGCGGATTGGACGCTGGATCGCGCGTGGGATTACGTGCGCGAGCGCGAGGTCCCGTTCCACCCGTTGTTCGACCAGGGCTACACCTCGATCGGCTGCGCGCCGTGCACGCGAGCCGTCGCCCCCGGCGAATCCGAGCGCGCAGGACGGTGGTGGTGGGAAGAGGAGACCGACAAGGAGTGCGGGATCCACTGCTCGGTGGGGCTGCTGGGATCGGCATCGGACCGCGACCGAGAGGACCGGGAGCGAGAGGAGGCGACTGGATGAGCTTCGGTTACCCGGTGATGCTCGAGCTCGCCGGCCGACGTTGCGTCGTGATCGGTGCCCAGGCGATCCGGGAGGGCAAGGTGGAAGGCTTGCTGGCCGCCGGCGCCGACGACGTCCTGGTCGTGGAGTCAAGCGTCGGCGACCGGTTCGAGGACGTGGCGGGTGTGCGGGTCGAGCGGCGCGCGTGGCGGCCCGGCGACCTGGACGGAGCGTTCCTCGCCGTGGCCTCGTCGGACGACGCCGCCACGCGCGCCGCGATCGCTCGGGAGGCGCGTGCGCGCGGCGTCCTCGTCAACGTGATCGACGATATCCCTCGATGCGACTGGGCAGCGCCCGCGGTCGTCCGGCGCGGCGCCCTCGTGCTCGCGATCGGCACCGGAGCCGTGTCCCCCGCCGTCGCCAGGCTCGTTCGGGAGCGCCTCCAACAGGAGTTCGGCTCCGAGTGGGCGGAGATTTTGCGTGTCGTGGGAGAGGTTCGCCGGGAGTCGCTCCCCGCGCTCCCCCACCTGGCGGAGCGCGCGCGGCGCTGGCGGGAGGCCCTCGATCTCGACGAGGCCGGCGAGCTGGTGCGTGAGGGACGCGGCCATGAGCTCCACGCGCGACTCCGCGCGCGGTTGCTCGACGAGGTGGCCGCCTCGTGAGGGGGC
>Ga0299907_10000257_pt1 | contig 24329 bp, 27 predicted proteins | sample RVTome_16_FD_198680 | JGI IMG/M metagenome (GOLD analysis project Ga0299907, IMG submission 198680) | Soil microbial communities from uranium-contaminated site in the Upper Colorado River Basin, Wyoming, United States - RVT152D67 (version 2) ...
ATAGCTCTTAGAGATCGAAATACATGGCGAACTCCTGCGGGTGTGGCCGCAGGCGCACGGCATCGACCTCGTTCTCCCACTTGTAGCTGAGCCACGACTGGATCACGTCCTCGGTGAACACGTCGCCGCGGAGCAGGTAGTCGTGGTCGTCCTCGAGGGCGCGCAGCGCTTCTTCGAGCGAGGACGGCACCGTCGGGATCCCGGCCGCCTCTTCCGGCGGAAGGTCGTAGATGTTCTTGTCCACGGCCTCGCCCGGGTCGATCTTGTTCATGATCCCGTCGATGCCGGCCATCAGCATCGCGGCGAACGCGAGGTAGGGGTTCGCCGACGGGTCCGGCGGACGGAACTCGAGGCGCTTCGCCTTCTCCGACTTCGAGTACACGGGGATGCGCACGCACGCCGAGCGGTTCCGCTGGGAGTACACGAGGTTCACCGGCGCCTCGTAGCCCGGCACCAGGCGCCGGTACGAGTTAGTCGTCGGCGCGGCGATCGCGAGGATCGAGTTCGCGTGCTGCAGGAGACCACCCGCGTAGTAGCGAGCCGTGTCCGAGAGCTGCGCGTAGCCGGTCTCGGCGAACATCAGGTTGCGGTCGTCCTTCCACAGCGACTGGTGCACGTGCATGCCCGAGCCGTTGTCCATGAAGATCGGCTTCGGCATGAACGTTGCGGTCTTGCCGCGTGCCCACGCGACGTTCTTGACGACGTACTTCAGCAGCATGACGCGGTCGGCTTGCTGCAACAGGGAGCCGAAGCCCATGTCGATCTCGGCTTGTCCGGCCGTGCCGACCTCGTGGTGCTGCACCTCGACGTTCACGCCGAGCTCGATGAGCTTGAGCATCATCTCGCTGCGGATGTCCTGGTAGTGGTCCATCGGCGGGACCGGGAAGTACCCCTCCTTGTACCGGGGCTTGTAGCCCTTGTTGCCGCCCTCTTCCTCGCGTCCGGAGTTCCAGGCCCCCTCGACCTCGTCGATGAAGTAGTAGCCGGAGTACTGGTTCTGATCGAAGCGGATGGAGTCGAAGAGGTAGAACTCCGGCTCAGGCCCCCAGTACGAGATGTCGGCGATGCCCGACTCCTTGAGGTACGCCTCGGCCTTGCGGCCGATGCCGCGCGGGTCGCGCGTGTACCACTCGCCGGTCACCGGGTCCTTGACGAAGCAGTTGATGTTGACCGTCGGGTGCTCCCGGAACGGATCGATGTAGGCGCTGTCGGCGTCGGGGATCAGGAGCATGTCCGACTCCTGGATCTCCTGGAAGCCGCGGATCGACGACCCGTCGAAGCCGTAGCCGTCGGCGAAGCCGGATTCGGTGAGCTCGTGCGCGGGGATCGAGAAGTGCTGCATCAGGCCGGGGAGGTCGCAGAAGCGCAGGTCGACGACCTGGGCTCCCGAGTCGCTCACGGTCTTCAGAACGTCGCTGGGCTTCGCCATGGATCCTCCTCGCCGATTAGCGCCGCGTTGGGCAAACGCGTGGAAGTGTAGGTGACGGTGGTTGCCGAGTGGTAACCGGATGTTACGGAGAGGTAAACGCGCTGGCCGCGCGCCTCAATATCTCCGAGCCCGCGCCTGGTAGCGTCGGCGCGTGTCCACCGAGCTGGCTCCGGAGTTCCTCGAGCCGCTTCTCGACCTGCTCCGTATCCCGTCGGTCTCGACCGGGGACGGCGACCCGGAGGCGATAGGCCGGGCGGCGGAGTGGCTCCGCGACTTCGTGCTGGCCGCGGGCGGCGAGTGCGATCTCGTATCGACGGAGCGCAACCCGCTCGTCGTCGGACGGCTGGCCGTCGCGACGCCCGGCGCGCCGACGGTCATGATCTACGGCCACTACGACGTCCAGGGACCCGAGCCTCTGGACGAATGGGAGACGCCCCCGTTCTCACCCGTCGTGCGCGACGGACGCATCTACGCGCGCGGAGCGTCCGACGACAAAGGCAACTTCTGGCCGCTGCTGTACGAGGCCTGTGAGATGGCGCGCAGCGGCGACCTCGGTGTGAACGTCCGCGTCGTGATCGAAGGGGAGGAGGAGCGCGGCAGCTACAACCTCATGCCGTGGCTCGAGTCGTGGGACGAGCCGACGGCCGCCTGCATCATCTACGACTCCGGGAGTATCGGCTCGCGAGCGACGATCACGCTCGGTGCGCGCGGTGTGATCGCCGGCTACGTCAAGGTCCGGACGGCCGACTACGACCTGCACTCCGGCATCTACGGTGGTGTCGCGCTGAACGCGCTGCACGTCCTGATGGACGCCCTTCGCCCGATCCTTCCGCGCGAGGATGGACGACTCTCCGAGTCGCTGCGAGCCGGCATCGACCGCATCCCAGACGCCGAACGCAAGCTCTGGACCGACATGCCGGCCGGCGACCGTGCGCTCGAGCGTGTGGGTGCACGACCCATCTCGGAAACCTCGGGCGATCGCTACTACGAGATGACCGGCTGGGAGCCGTCACTGGATGTCGATGAGATCAAAGCGGGTGACCCGCGGACGGTCATCCCGTCGAAAGCCAACGCTTTCGTGTCCATGCGCTTGGCCCCCGGACAAGACCATCGCGACATGACCACGCAGATCGAGCGGCTCGTGCGGGAGGCGGCTCACCCGCGGGCCGACGTCTCCTTCGACTGGCACGGAGGCGTGAACGCCGCCGGGTTCGACCCGGAGGAACCGGTGCTCGTTGCTGCGCGGCGCGCGTACGCCAAAGCCTTCGGCTCCGAGCCCGCGCTGTGGCGTCTGGGCGGGACCCTTCCGTTGCTCGACGTGCTCAAACGCAAAGGGATCCCGACGGTGCTGACGGGCTTCGCGGGTGCGGGAGACAAGATCCACGCACCGAACGAGAGCTATGCACTGGAATCGCTCGCGCGTGGGCGCGTGGGCGCCCGGGCGCTCCTTACCGAGTTCGCTAGCCTTCCCTGAAACGGTTGGTGATCGGCAACCGCCTGTCGCGACCGAAGGCCTTCGACGTCACCTTCGGGCCGGGCGGCGATTGCCGTCGTTTGTACTCGTTGCGATCGACGAGCGTGACGACTCTCATGACCGTCTCGCGGTCGAAGCCCAGCGCCGCCATCTCGTCGACGGACCGGTCCTCCTCGACGTAGGCCTCGAGGATGGGGTCGAGCACGTCGTAGGGCGGCAAGGTGTCCTGGTCGAGCTGATCGGGCTTGAGCTCGGCCGACGGCGGCTTGTCGATCACCGACGGCGGGATGACCTCCATCGAGCTGTTACGCCACCGGGCGAGGCGATAGACGAGCGTCTTCGGGACGTCTTTGAGGACGGCGAAGCCGCCGGCCATGTCGCCGTAGAGCGTGGCGTAGCCGGTCGCGAGCTCGGACTTGTTCCCCGTCGTCAGGACGATCGCCCAGGGCCGGGCGTTGGAGAGCGCCATCATGTACATGCCGCGGATGCGCGATTGGATGTTCTGTTCGGCGATGTCCTGACCCGGCAATCCCTCGATGTGCGGTCTCAATGCCTCCTCGAAGGCGGCATGCGGGCCTTCGATCGGGATGTCGAGGACGTTGATGCCCAGACGGGCGGCGAGCTCGAAGGCGTCCGCGCGCGAGTGCTCGGAGGAGTACTTGGACGACATGACGACGCCGGTGACGGCTCCGGCCCCCAAGGCGTCAACGGCCACGGCCGCCGTCAGCGTTGAGTCCATGCCGCCCGACAGAGCGATGAAGACCTCGCGGAAGCCGTTCTTCAGCACGTAATCGCGTACCCCGAGCACCAGCGCGCCGTAGACCTGCTCTTCATCCGACAGTGGCGGCGCGATGCGCGTCGCCATCGGCGCGCGTTGTGAAGCCTGCTCCCCCGAGATCACGATCTCGCGCTTCACCACGTCGGCTGGTGGCGCCGACACCTTCCGCATCCGTGGGTCGTGCAGCCGTTCGCGCGCCACGGCGTCGATGTCGATGTCGATGACGAGCAGCTCCTCGTCGAAGGCGGGCGACGAGGCCAAGAGGTTACCGTCCGCATCGAACGCGAGCGATGTGCCGTCGAAGACCAGCTCGTCCTGGCCCCCGACGAGGTTCACGTAGCCGAGCGCGACGACGTAGTCGGCGGCCCGCGTCGCCAGCATGCGCCGGCGCGACTCGTGGACGCCCAGACGGAAGGGCGACCCGTTGATGTTCACAACCAGCTCGGCACCGACCCACGACTGCCATTCGGCCGGCCCGGACGGGTACCAGATGTCCTCACAGATGCAGATGCCGACACGCGTGCCGGCGACAACGAAGATCGGAGCCTCCGACGCGCGGCGGAAGTACCGGTCCTCGTCGAACACGCCGTAGGTCGGCAGATAGTGCTTATGGTAGACGCCCTTGACCTCGCGGTCCGCGCAGACAGCGGCTGCGTTGTAGAGGTCACCCTCGAGATGCGCGAACCCGAAGACGGCCGTGATGCCGTCGATCTCCGACGCCACCTTGCGCATCGCCTGTTCGTTCGCTCGTATGAACGAAGGCTTGAGCAGAAGGTCCTCGGGCGGGTACCCGGGGATCATGAGCTCGGGGAAGGCGACCAGGTCGGCGCGGGCTTCACGGGCGCGGTCGGTCCACTCGAGGATCGTTGTGGCGTTGCCCTCGAGTTCGCCGACCGTCGCGTTCACCTGGGCGAGCGCCAGGCGGAACGTCCTCACGCGTCCATCGTAGGAGATGTCTGCTACGCGCTGGTGCGGTGCTGCTCCGCGATTGGAACCACACGCGGCTCGAACGGCAGTACGGTCTCTTGGGCCCCACGCTCGGCTTCTTCATCCAGCGCATCCATGATCGGCAGCACGCCGTAGGGGTCCAGGACCGTCGGCGTCCACGAGCGAAGCGCCCGGCCCTCGCGCACGTGCTCGAACGCACGCGCCAAGCGGGCTAAGAGCCTGGTTCCCATCGGATCGCGAAGACGAGGTGGGGGCCGAGACCCTTCAAGTGGGCGATGCGGCCGCCGTCGAACCTGTCCCACTCGTGGCCGGTCGCCCCCAGGACGTCGACGACGTCGGCCGAGGCAACGACTTCACCGGGTCCGGCTTCGCGCGTGATGCGTGACGCGAGGACGACGTCCTTACCGACGAAGTCGTCGTTCTCCGCAAGTGCGCTACCCGTGTGGATCCCGATGCGCACTCGAAACCCTTCTGGTGATGGATCCTTCGCGAGCTCGCGCTGGATAATGACGGCGGCGTCGACGGCGTCCCGCGGGCAGTTGAACGTGACCATCCAGCCGTCCCCGAGGAACTTAAGCGTGCTGCCACCGTTGCGATCCACGGCTTCCTGCACGACGTCGTTGTGATCGCGCAGCGCGCGTAACCACGTCTCCTCGCCGAGCATCGTGAGCATCTCGGTGGACCCGACGATGTCGGTGAAGAGGAAGGTCGCCGTCCTCTTACAGGGGGCGCCTCGCGGCGCATCCTGCTGCATACGGACGTCGTCGCGGGAAGGGGCGGGGGCGGCGACGGGCACGGTTAGTCCCGCGACCGCTTTCTCGAAGTGAGCAGGAGGCTGGCGCCGACGAAGAGGAGAGCGCCGGCGCCGATCCACTGGAGCATCGATCCGGTGAGGTCGAGCTGCTCGGAGGAGAGCAGGACGGCCAAGCCGACGAAGATGGCGCCGAAGACGAACGAGAGGGCGTCGAAGCCGTGGCGCCTCATCGAGGCGCTCCGGTCTCGGCGGGGACGTCCTCGTCGAAGGGATCGGTATCTACGACGATGCCCGGGATACCACGGAGACGGCCGCGGTCCAGACCGATGTTGATACGTCCTCGTCGGAACTCGTTCAGGTCGGCGGTGTCGCCGGCGCGGCGAATGGTGATCTGGCCGAAACCGACCTGCGCGTCGACGTCGAGCCGTCCGGCTCCGCGCTCGCCGGTTTCACGGAGCTCGTCGTTGACGCCCAGACCACTCTGCGTTCGACGGAACAGATCCGCTTCTCCGGCCCCCACCCGGGCCTCGACGTCCACGGTGATGTCCTTCGGGACGATGACGATAAGCTCGCCGAAGCCCACACGAGCCTCCATGTTGCGCGACCGCCCGGCGAACTCGACTTCGGAGAGGTCTATCAGCAGCTCGCCGGCGCCGAGCCGGTAGTCCGAGCGGACCTGCGAAAGGGACCGTGGTTGCCACAGACGTTCTCCCGCGCCGTCGCCGAGTTGCCAGTCGGGCAGGATCGCGAGCAGAGCGAGCAGGAGCGTCAGGACCAAGCCGGGGATGATCAACCAGCGTGCGCGTCCGATCCACGTGCCGATGACCAGACCGGTGCCCACGATGAGCAGCAGGACGGCGACGACGCCTTTCGGCGTGACGTTGAGCACGTCGGTGTTGTCGAGGAGCAGGGCGATACCGACGGCCAACGCCGCCGCCCCTACGACCGCCCGTCCGAGCAACGAAGGCTCACGGCGGGCGGGGGAGGGGGCAGGGGCGGCCGACGCGGCCGGTCTCGTCGGCGGGAACACGGGTGGGACGGGGGGAAGCGGTGTGGTCGGATTCGTCCCGACGGCAGAGCTCGAAGGCGGTGTCGGGGGGACGGGCGGGATCGTCGGTCGATCGGGCCGGTCCGAACGCGGCGCGAGCTCGCGCCCCCACAGAGCGATGCCGAGGCCCACGAGCAGGAGCCCCCAGAAGATGCCGCCCCTGAAGTCAAAAACGTTGTGGAACAGGACGATCGCGCCCAGCACGATCGCCCCGATGCCGATCCATCGGCCGATGTTCGAGTCGTCCCTGGGCGGAAGGCTGACGATCGGCTCGCCTTCGGGAGCCATAGGCATGACGAGCCACGCGATGACATACGCGACGAGACCGACACCGCCGCCGAAAACCGCGAGCAGGACGGCCGCCACGCGGACGATAACGGGATCGAGGCCGAAGTAGGCGGCGATCCCCGAGCACACACCGGCGATGATCTTGCCCTCGGGGCGCCGGACCAAGCGGCGCTCGGCCGGGAATGGGGGAGGCGGCGCCGCGACGGCCGTCGCCGGAACCTTTGCTTCTCGGGTCGGTTCCGTCACCGGTTCGTCCGGAGCTTCCTCGGCCGGTTGATCCGTGCGCGCCGCGTCCTCGACCTCGGGCTCCTGCTCCGGCCCGGCCCCCTCCGGCTCTACTTGAGCCTCGGGTGCCGCGCCGGTCTCGTCGTGCTTCTCGTCGCTCATAGGAGCATCGTGGCCCCTCGGGCACGAGGGGACAATCGGGAACGTCCCTGAATGGACCCTGGTGTACGGGGGGCGTATCAGGGTCGTTCCCGATATCTCGCACCGCCCCGGCGTGGGAACATCGATGCAGTGGACCGCACGGCTGAAAACGCCTCCCGCGAGACGAGATCACCGCCAGGTCGCCCCGGATGGGTGCGGCCGCTGACCCGGCAGCCCCTCCACCGGCTGCGTTTCGCGCGCAGCCGGGAGGACGCATTGTTCGGCGGCGTCGCCGGCGGGATCGGCGAGCGGCTGGGCGTCGACCCCGTCATCGTCCGGATCGCCTTCGTGGTGCTGTCCTATGCCGGCGCCGTCGGCGTCGTCGCCTACCTCCTGGCGTGGTCGCTTTCGCTCGACCCGCGCGACCCGCGTGCCCCTAAGCGGCGGGAGCGTTCGACAGGACAAGCCGTCGCGTTCGGCTCGATGGTGCTCGGGATCGTCCTCGTGTTTCGGAGCTCCGGGTTGTGGCTGGGCGACGCGGTCGGGATCCCGCTGCTCATCGCCGCAGTAGGGGCCGGCGTGGTGTACGCCGGGACCGCGCGCGAAGGACGAACCCGGTGGCGGCCGGCGTCCTTCCGCGACTCACCGTTCGGTAGACCGTCCCTCATCAGCTTGTTCGCCGGGGGCGCGCTCGTCGTCGGTGGCGTGGTGTGGTTCCTGACCATGAATCGCTCGTTCCAAGGCGTCTATGCGGTCGCCCTCGCCGTCGGCGCGACGGTGGCCGGGCTCACGATCGTTTTCGGCCCGTGGGCCTATCGCCTCGTGAACCAACTCGGAGAGGAGCGACGGGACCGCATCCGCTCCGAGGAACGATCCGAGCTCGCGGCGCATCTGCACGACTCCGTCCTGCAAACACTCGCCCTCATCCAGCGGAATGCCGGTAGCCCTCGCAAGATGGCCAGCCTGGCCCGGCGCCAGGAGCGCGAGCTCCGGATGTGGTTGTACGGACCTGCCACAGCGGGGTGGCCCGGGCGACTGGAGGCAGCCGTCCAGAACATGGCCGACGCCATCGAGGAGGCCTACGAAGTCACCGTCGAGGTCGTCGTCGTCGGCGACTGTGCGCTGGACGACCAAACGAACGCCGTCGTGCACGCGTGCCGCGAGGCCGCCACCAACGCGTCCCGGCACGCGGGTGTCGGCGAGATCTCCGTCTACATCGAGTGCGAACCGGGTCGGGTGACCGCCTTCGTCCGCGACCGAGGGAAGGGATTCGATGTGCACGCGCAGCCCGCCGGACGCGGGATCGCCGACTCGATCCGCGGCCGCATCGAGCGGCACGGTGGGTCCGTATCGATCACGAGTGCGCCCGGCGAGGGGTGCGAGGTGCAGATCACGATGCCGCTGCGCGGGAGCGTGCAGTGACGCGCGTGTTCATCGTCGACGACCATCGCTTGTTCCTGTCGGGTGTTCGGGCCGAGCTCGAAGGACGCGTCGAGCTCATCGGCGAGGCGAGCGACGTCGACGCCGCCATCCAGGGGATCCGAGCCGCCAAGCCCGACGTCGTGCTCCTGGACGTACACATGCCCGGCGGCGGAGGGAAGGCGGTCATCGCCGGCGTGGAGGAGAGCCACCCGGACGTGAAGTTCCTGGCGTTGTCGGTGTCCGACGCCGCGGAGGACGTCATCTCGCTCATCCGGGCCGGTGCCCGCGGCTACGTGACCAAGACGATAGGTCCCGACGAGCTCGTCGAGGCGATCCGGCGCGTGAACGAAGGCGACGCGGTGTTCTCCCCGCGGCTGGCAGGGTTCGTGCTCGATGCGTTCGCCGGGGAGATCGAGGTGGTGAGCGATCCGGAGATCGATCAGCTCACGGCGCGTGAGAAGGAGGTCTTGCGGCTGATCGCCCGCGGCTACACGTACAAAGAGGTCGCGAAGCGGCTGTCGATCTCCGTCAAGACTGTGGAGACACACGTGTCGGCCGTCCTTCGCAAGCTCCAGCTGTCCAACCGCCACGAGCTGACACGCTGGGCGAGTGACCGCCGTCTCGTCTGACTCGCGGTTCGGCTGCATCGTCATGCAGAACGAACCGCTCGACACGCTCAAGGGTCATTGGCGGGCCGTCGAGGATGCCGGTTTCGACAGCTTGTGGCTGATCGATCATCTGATGGAGTTCCCCAAGATGGGCGCGCTGCTCGAAGCGTGGACGACGCTGGCGGCGTTAGCGACGAGCACGTCGCGTATCCGGATCGGCACGCTCGTCACGAACATCACATATCGCAATCCTGCCTTGCTCGCGAAGGAGGCGATCACCGTCGATCACTTGTCGGCGGGCCGGCTGGAGCTCGGGGTCGGCGCGGCCGGGACGCGACCGGCCGATGCAGATGTGGCCGGCGTCGAGGAGTGGAGCGGAGTAGAGCGCGTGGGTCGCTTCGGCGAGTTCGTCGAGATGCTCGATGGACTTCTGGCTGGTCGGATCCAAGCGCACGAAGGGCGTTACTACCGAACGAAAGGCTTCGCGCGCGGGCCCTGGCCCGTCCAGCAGCCGCGGCCGCCGCTGTCGATCGCCGCCCACGGTCCGAAGACACTGCGCATCGCTGCACGGTTTGCCGACACGTGGAACGTGATGGCCGGCTTCGGCCGCTCGGGCGAGGGTCTCGTCCGCTTCCTGAGCGAATGCAACGCGCGACTGGACGAGCTTGCCGAGAAGAATGGGCGGCAACCGGGCGATATCCGCCGGTCGGTGCTCGTGCTCAACAGCGGGTTCGGATGGTGGAAATCGACCGAAGCGCTGAGCGACTTCCTCGGAACGATGCGTGATACGGGCATGCAGGACTTCGTTTTCTACTACCCGCCGTACGGTGAAGCAGCGGGCGCGATCGACGCATCAGGCCTGCTCACGCTGCTTGCCGACGTCGCCCTGGGGGGTCGCGTAACACCCACGTAACCTGTGCGTGGGAGGCTTTCGCCCATGGACGAAAAGCAGAAGGCCTACGTGCTTCGCACGGTCGAGGAGCGCGACGTGCGCTTCGTCCGGCTGTGGTTCACGGATGTCTTGGGTTTCCTCAAGTCATTTGCCGTCCCGTCCGAGGAGCTGGAAACGGCTTTCGAGGAGGGTGTCGGCTTCGACGGCTCGGCCATCCAGGGCTTCGCCCGCGTTCAGGAAGCCGACATGATCGCCAAGCCCGACCCGACGACGTTCCAGATCCTGCCGTGGCGTCCCGAGTCCCAGGGCGTGGCCCGTATGTTCTGCGACATCGCCAACCCCGACGAGACACCCTTCGAGGGCGATCCGCGCTGGGTGTTGCGCCGCAACCTCGAGCGCGCGCACGAGCTCGGGTTCACGTTCAATGCGAACACCGAGATCGAATTCTTCCTGTTCAGCTCGTCGGAGAACCCAGAGCCGCTCGACCACGGCTCGTACTTCGATCTCACGCCGCAGGACATCGGTTCGGAGTTCCGGCGGCATACGATCCACTATCTGGAGCAGATGGGGATCTCCGTCCACTCCTCGCACCACGAGGTAGCCCCATCCCAGCACGAGATCGACCTACGGTTCGCGGACGCGCTGACGATGGCGGACAACATCATGACCTTCCGGCTGGCCGTCAAAGAGGTGGCTCAGGAGCACGGCGTCTACGCGACGTTCATGCCGAAACCGCTCGAGGGTGAGTGGGGTTCGGGGATGCACACCCACATGTCGCTGTTCGAAGGAGACCGCAACGCATTCTTCGACGCGGCCGACGAGTACCACTTGTCGAAGATCGGCCGATCGTTCATCGCCGGGATCCTCGCTCATGCTCGCGAGATGGCAGCGGTGACGAACCAGTGGGTGAACTCCTACAAGCGGCTGATCCCGGGCTACGAGGCCCCCGTCTTCGTCGTCTGGGGCAGGCAGAACCGCTCGGCCCTCGTACGCGTTCCGATGGCCAAGCCGCAGAAGGAAGAATCCACGCGCATCGAGTACCGGGCCCCCGATCCCGCCTGCAATCCGTACCTGTTCCTTGCCGTCGCACTTGCGGCGGGCCTCAACGGGATCGAGCGGGAGCTCGAGCTGCCGCCGGAGGCTCAAGACGACATCTACGCGATGTCGCTCGAGGAACGCAAGGCCCTCGGACTCGAATCCCTTCCGGACACGCTCGAGGATGCGCTCCACCTCATGGAGGGCTCCGAGCTGTTGGCCGAAGCGCTCGGGGAGCACGTCTTCGAGTGGTTCCTGCGCAACAAGCGCGAGGAATGGGAGGAGTACAAGGCGTACGTAACGCCGTTCGAGCTCAACCGCTACCTTCCGATGCTCTAGGGAGATGAAGACCTGTCACCTGTACGCCGCCGATCCGGAGGAGATCACGGGGATATCTCGCGACCTCGGACTGCTCGGCCTATCGGCCGAGGCATTCTCCTTCGCCGACGGCGGCTCGGAGGATCGTGCCGATCTCGTGTGTGTGTGGGCGGGCGACAACGCGCCCGAGGCGCTTCAGTTCTGTCAGATCCTCGGTAAGGAGGAGACGATGTCGGGCGTTCCGCTCATGGCGCTCGTCCGCGTGGAGCAACTCCGCGAGCTCTTCCTGCGCGAGGGTGCCTTCGACGATTTCCTTGTCGTGCCGTATCAGCTCGCCGAGCTCGATGCCCGCTTGCGTCACCTGCTCTGGCGCGCGAAACAAGGCGAGCAATCCGATCTGCTCAACCTCGGCCCCCTGGTCGTGAACTTCGCGACGTACCAGGTGCACGTCGACGGGGAACCGATCGACCTCACCTACATGGAGTACGAGCTGCTGAAGTTCCTCGCCACCCACCGTGGACGGGTGTTCACGCGCCAGACACTGTTATCGCGGGTGTGGGGATACGATTACTTCGGTGGCACGCGAACCGTCGACGTCCACGTCCGCCGGCTGCGCGCCAAGCTCGGCGAGCATGCGAACGTCATCCAGACGGTGCGTAACGTCGGATACAAGTTCGCCGGATAAGTTGACCCGGAAGCACGTCTCGTCCGGGTCGCCGTACGAACCGGTCATCGGCTTCAGCCGCGCCATCCGTGTCGGAGATCGGATCGTCGTCGCGGGCACGGCACCGATCTGGCCCGACGGCTCGTGTGACCCCGACGCCGAGGCGCAAGCGCGGCGTTGCCTCGAGATCATCGTCGGTGCGCTCGCCGAGCTAGGCGCACGTCCGCAGGACGTCGTGCGCACCCGCACCTACATCGTCGATGTGGCGGACTGGGAAGCCGTCGGCCGTGCCCACGGCGAAGTGTTCGCTGAGGCTCGTCCGGCCTCGACGATGGTGGTTGTCACCGGGTTCCTCGACCCTCGCTGGAAGGTCGAGTTCGAGGCCGAGGCGGTTCTTAGCCCTTCTTGATCAGGTACGCGTAGACGCCGTCGTTCTCGGACGAGGCGACCAGCTCGTGGCCCGACATCTTCGTCCAGTTGTCGAAGTCCGAGACGGATCCGGGATCCGTCGCGAGCACCTCGAGGACCTCACCGGAGTCGAGCTTCTCGATCTCCAACCGCGCCTTCACGACGGGCAATGGGCACGCAAGTCCTTTGGCGTCGAGCGTGGATCTAGGTGTCATAGCCATGTGAACCTCTCGGATAGCTGGCATATTCCAGCGTACCGGCTCTACGTCACCTCGAGGAATCGCGCGAACGCGTACGCATACGCGCGCGTCGCCTGCACGAGCTGGTCGACCTCGACGTACTCGCCGGTAGTGTGCGCCAGCAGCACATCACCCGGCCCGAACACGATCGACGGGATCTTCCCCTGGTTGATGAGGAAGCGCGCGTCGGTGGCTCCGGAGTATCCGATCTCCGAGCCGTCGATGCGGAAGGCTTGGCGTGCTTCGTCGAGCAATGAAACCAGGGTCGTCCCGTCGGGTGTCTCGGACGCTTCGGCGAAGTCGTCGACCTCGATGCGCGTGTTAAAGTCCTCGATCTCCTGATGTAGCGGCTCCAAAGCAGCTTCGAACTCACCGACGACCTCCTCGACGGTTTCGCCGGGGATCGTCCGGCGGTCGATCTCTATCTCGCACCGGTCCGGGACCATGTTCACCTTTTGACCGCCGTGGATGGTCCCGACGTTCACGGTGGGGGAGCCGAGCATCTCGTGGAGCTTGCGGAAGCGCATCCCGTTGACGGCTTCGATAACGCGAGCCATGTGCCCGATCGCGTTGACGCCGAGGTGCGGCGTCGAGCCGTGCGCGGATCGTCCCCGCGTGATGATCCGCAGCCACACGGCACCGCGCTCGGCGGGGACGAGGTGCATCGCGGTGGGTTCGCCCACGAGCGCTTCGGTCACGCCTTCGCAGTAGCCGTTGGCGACGAGGTACTTGGATCCGTGCGTGCCGAGAGCCTCCTCGTCGGCGACGAAGTGCATCAGCAGCTTGCCTTGGGGCCGGACGCCCGCGCGCTGGAGCGCCGATACGGCGGCCAGGCAAGCGGCGATGCCGGCCTTCATATCCGTGGCGCCGCGGCCGTAGAGCTTGCCTTCGGAAACCTCGGCGGCGAAGGGCGGGAACGGCCATTCCTCGGGTTCGGGAGCCGGGACGACGTCGTAGTGGCCGTTGAACAGCAGCGTTCGCGGGCCCTCTCCCCAGGCGGACACGGTGCTGATGCGTCCGGGCAGCGGCTCGACGAAGTCGGCCCCCAGGCCGAGACGGCCCAGCAGTTCGCGCGACGTTTCGGCGACGTTGCGCTCGTCCCCGGGCGGATTCTCCGAGGCCGCACGCACGAGGTCGCGACAGAACCCGACGACCTCTTCCTCGGAGACGTGGTCCAGAACGAGCTTCGCCAGTTCCTCTGACATTGGACCGGGGGCGCTGCGCCCCCCAGGCCCCCCGCCCTGCGCATGTCTTCCAGACATGCGCATCACGTTACCGGTAGTCCACGATGGAGCGGCAATGAGCGAGCTTCCGACGAGCGTCCGCGAGTGGCGCGATCAGGGCCGGTTCATCGATCACGAGGGACAACGGATCTTCGTGGTCGATACGAACTCGCATCCGGGCCCATGCGTCTTCATCCTGCACGGCTTTCCGAGCTCGTCCTATGACTGGCGGATGGTCGTGCCCGAGCTCGCCAAGCGGGTGCGCGTCGTGGCGTTCGACTACCTGGGTTTCGGCCTGTCGGACAAGCCGGTCGAGGCGCGGTACTCCCTCTTCGAGCAGTCGGACCTGGCCGAGGCCGTGGCCGCCGAGGCCGGCATCCAGCGTTGCGTGATCGTCGCGCACGACCTCGGCGACACGGTGGCGTCCGAGCTCCTGAAACGCTCGACGGAAGGGCGGCTGCCGTTCCAGATCGACGCGGCCGTTCTGGCCAACGGCTCGATCTTCATCGATCTCGTGCAGCTCTCGGCCGGGCAGCAGCTCCTGCTCTCCCTTCCCGACGAGGTGCTCCCCGAGCCGCTTCCACTCGACAACTTCGGTCCCGGGCTGCGTGAGCTGTTCTCGCGCGAGCATCAGCCGCCGGACGAGGAGTTCGAGGCGATGGTGGCGCTCTTGCGGAACAACGGCCAGGACCAGCTGTTGCCGCGGCAGATCCGCTACATCGAAGAGCGGCGGGCGAACCAGGACCGGTGGACGGCGGGCCTCGTCGATTTTCCGGGTCCGATCACGGCGCTGTGGGGTGAGCAGGACCCGATCGCCGTACCGGCGATGATGGATCGACTGGCCGAGCTCAGGCCACAGACCGAGATCGTGCGGTGGCCAGACGTCGGTCACTGGCCCCCGATCGAGGTGCCCGAGCGCGTGACTGCCGCCATCCTGGAGCGTCTGTGAGGGAGCGGTTCGTCGATTCGAGCGGCACGCGCATCCATGTGGTCGAGGAGGGACCCGAAGACGCGTCGCCGGTGCTCTTCCTCCATGGGTTCCCCGAGTTCTGGTGGTCGTGGCGACACCAATTGCAGGCCTGCGGGGAGGCCGGGTACCGGGCGGTTGCGATGGATCTGCGCGGGTTCGGAGAGTCCGACAAGGCCGAAGACGTCGCCGGCTACGCACTGGGCAACTCGTTCGGCGACGTCGCGGCGGTCGTCGAGTCGCTCGGCGGCAGGGTCGCTCTCGTGGCGCACGACTGGGGCGGCTCGCTCGGGTGGGGGTACACCGCGCTTTCATCGGCCAACGTCGAGCGGCTCGTGGTGATGAACCTTCCGCACCCGAACACCTTCCGGGGTGTCGCGCACAACCTCCGGCAGCTGCAAGCGTCCTGGTACATGTTCTTCTTCCAGTTCGAAGGCGTCGCGGAAGAGGTGCTGTCGCGCAACAACTACGAGCTCCTCAAAATGTGGTTCTACGAGACGGCCACAGTGAAGCTCGCGGACACCGAGGTAGCCCGATATGTCGAGGTGTTCTCGAAGCCCGGTGCGCTCACGGCCGGTCTGAACTGGTACCGCGCCAACGTCCCGCCGGCCAGCTATCTGAGTGAGCAGCGGCTCGAGCTGCCGGCGATCACCTGTCCCTCGATGCTGCTCTGGGGTCTGGACGACGCGTACCTGACGTTCGATCTCGCCCGCCGATCGGGCGAGTTCGTGGACGGCCCGTTCGCGTTGCACGTGTTGCCGGAGACGGGCCACTGGATCCAGCAGGAACGTCCGGACGAGGTCAACGCGTTACTGCTCGAGTTCTTGGGGGCCGAGTTTTAGCAGGTCGGGGCGGTCCGTTTGTCCGTGAGAGCCCTCGGGTACCCACCGCTTATCGGGAGAACAAGGAGGTAGTGATGCTGCGCGTCCAGGACATCGGACAGGTAGCGGTTGCATTCGGCGAGAAGGTCGTCGGCTTGAGTCTCGAGTTCGCCGGCACGGTGGCGGGCAGCGATCGTCTGCGCGACCGAGGCCGGAGCTTCGAGGAGGCAGGAGACGAGCGTCTGCGCGCTGCCGAGGAGGAGATGAAGGCCGTGGCGCGCCAGGCCGAGGCCAAGACGCACGAGGCCAGGCAGCGCGCTCGGCAGTCCGACGGAGAACGGTCCTCGGATCGTTCGCCCGGTGGCGATCCGTCGGCACCGCGAGCGGCGGCCGAGACGGCCAAGGGCGCCGTCAAGCAAGCAGCCGGCAAGGTGACGGGCTCGGGCCGTCTCGAGGACGAAGGCCGGGAGCAGAAAGAGCGCGGCAAGGACGAGGGAGCCGCGGCGAAGCATGACGCCAAGGCAGCCGCGCACCGTGAGAAGGCCGACGTGCACAGGGAGACCGCCGAACGGCGGTAGCGGACCGATCTGTAAGACGGCTTAGGCGCCGCGGCGCGCGAGCTCGGCGAGCGCGACGTAGTGCTCGGTGACGTGTCCGCCGAACTCAGCCTCGATGAGCTCGCCGATGCCGGCGAGCAGCCGCTCACGGACGTCGGGCTCCAGTGCGGCCTTGTTCGAGTGTGTCGCGCACAGGCCGATGTAGTCGGCCGTGTCGAGCGTCCACCGCCACGGATGGCCGATCTGCCGCAGGTCGTAGAAGAGCTCGGAGCCCCGAAGCGGATGCTCGGGTAGGTCGTCGGGCTTGCGGAATGCGCCCTCGTGCTCCATCCCGGGCGTGTGCTTCCGGTACACGTCCTGAACGCGTACCCAGAAGGCCAGGTTGTCTTCCGGAGTGACCTGGACGTTGTGGATGATCGCCGCCGTCCCGTGCGCGTACAACGCGTCGGCGAACCGCTGCACACGCGTTTCGTCGTCCAGCCAATGCCACGCCTGCACGCACGTCACGAGGCCGAAGGAGCGCGGGTCGATCTCGGCCTCCTCCAGCCGTTCGGTGCGAACCTCGACGTTGTTGTAGGACGCGAGGTTGCGGCGGGCGACGTCGGCCATCGCAGGAGCCGGTTCGATGGCCAGGATCGGATTACCCCATTCGGCGAAGCGTAGGGTTGCTCGTCCCGTTCCGCACCCGACCTCGAGGATGTGATCGTCGGGAGCCAGATCGGCGTAGGCGCGAACATCGTCAAAGAGTGCGGGAGGATAAGTCGGACGGTAGCGTTCGTAGGCCTCGGCCGTGTTCTCGAAACTGCGCCGCTGCCGCTCGTAGACGTCGCTCAGGCTAGGCGTATTCCTTGAGCTTGGCGGGCGCCGACGGGTGTCGCAGCTTCGCCAGCGCCTTGGCTTCGATCTGACGGATGCGCTCTCGGGTGAGGTTGAACTCCTTGCCGATCTCCTCGAGCGTGCGGGGACGGCCGTCGGCCAGGCCGAAGCGGAGCTCGAGCACACGCCGCTCGCGCTCCGAAAGCGTGTCGAGGACGCTGCGCAGGTCCTCCTGCAGCATCGACGCGAGCGCCGAGTCGGCCGGAGCTTCGGCCGTGGCGTCCTCGATGAAGTGCAGCAGCTCGGTCTCCTCGTCCTCGCCGACCGGGGTCTCGAGCGAGACGGGCTCGGGCATGATCCGGAAGATCTCCTGGACCTTGTCGGGCGGGAACCCGGCCTCCTTGGCGATCTCCTCGACGAGGGGTTCGCGGCCGAGCTTGTCCAGAAGCTCCTCCTGGATCTTGCGGACTTTCTGGACGGCCTCGACCATGTGCACGGGGATACGGATCGTTCGTGCCGTGTCGGCGATGGCGCGAGTGATGGCCTGACGGATCCACCATGTGGCGTACGTCGAGAACTTGAACCCCTTCCGCCAGTCGAACTTCTCGACGGCGCGCATCAGGCCGAGGTTGCCCTCCTGGATGAGGTCGAGCAGGGGCAGTCCCATGCCCTGGTAGCGCCGGGCGATCGACACCACGAGGCGCAGGTTGGATTGGATGAAGCGGCGGCGGGCCGCGCGGCCCCCGTCCAGATCGACTTCCATGCGCTCGAGCGACCGGGCCGACATGCGCGCGGCCTCCTTCTCGAGGCGCTTCTTCGCCCGCTCACCGCCCTCGATGGCCTGGGCGAGCTCGACCTCCTGCTTGTCGGTGAGCAGCGGGTACTGGCCGATCTCGCGCAGGTACATCCGGACGAGGTCGGCCTCACCCTGCTCGAAGACGTTGTCGCGATCGCGGCTCCGAGGTGCGCCCCGGGCCGGGGTCACTTTGGGAGCCGGGCCCTTGGCGCGCTTGGCCGTGTCGGTCTGGGCGGTGCTGTCCTTGCCGCTGGGGGCCACGGCCTTGGCTGCCCCCTTCTGGGCCTTGGCCGCCGGAGGCTTGGGCGTGGTGGCCTTGCGGGCCGAGGTCTGGGCGGCGCGGGCGGGAGCCTTGCGGGCGGCGGCGCTCTTCTTGGTCTTGCCGGCCGGGGTCTTGGCCCGGCTTGCCGCGGCGCGAGGGGTGCGTGAGCTGGCCGTTCGCTTCGCAGCGGCCCCGGACGCAGGACGCTTCGCGCCGGGTTGGGCGCGCTTCGGCTTCGGACTCGTAGCCATACGGGGCCGGTCTCCTTGACGTCTTTGGGGGCCGGGATACGGCCGCTCATTGTATCCGGGAAACCCCACGATGTTGAGGTCTCTCGAGCAACTTCGTGGCTGTTACGGGATGTCGATCCGCTCCAGCGGCTCGGCTCGCGGCCAGGGATAGGCGAGCGGCCGGTCGCACGAGACCATGCGTACACCGGACGCCCGATCCAGGCCCGCGGCCACCGCCTGCCGCTCGCTTAAGCCCCCCGAGGCGAGGGCCAGGCCGGCATCGTCGGCCTCCTCGGCTTCTTCGTCGTTTCCGTCGTCGAGGCGTCCGTCGCGCAGCCGGATCGTGCCGTCGGCGGTGTCCAGGTGTATGCGTCCGGCCTCCCTCAAACCCCGGAGCCGGTGAGCCCGGTCGACGACCCGGACGAGGTCGGAGAACGCGTCGCGGTGAGCCGCCGCTTCTTCGAACCGCTTGCCGGCGGCGAGGGTGCCGAGCTTGGCCGCCAGGCGCTCGCGAGCTAGGTGGAGGCCCTGCGCGCCGAGGTCGGCGCGCAGGGCCTCCACGGCTACGTCGTGGGGGGCCACGTCGTTGTCACGGCCCGTGCACGGGCCGTGACACGACCCCAGCGCGTACAGCGCGCACGGCTCGTGGGGGGTTGCATTGAGGCGCAGGGTGCAGGTGCGGATCCCGAACAGTCCGGAGAGCGTGCCGGCGACGGCGCGCGCGCGGGCGGTGGAGCCGAACGGGCCGACGTAGAGGCTCCCGTCGTCGCGATGTTGGCGCGCGACGGCGAAGCGGGGATGACGCTCGTTGGTGAGCTTGAGATAGACGGGTGCCCGCCGGCGGACGCCGGCCCGGTTGTACCGAGGGGCGTAGCGCTCGATGAGCCGGGCTTCGAGGGCCGAGGCCTCAAGCTCGCTCGTGCAGTGCCTGACGCGGACGTTGTCGATCTCGGCCCGGAGATCACCCATCCGCTTGCGCTCGTCGGACGTGAAGTACGAGCGCACGCGCGCACGGAGGTTCGTCGCCTTCCCGACGTAGATGACCTCGGATTGGGCGTTGCAGAACAGGTACACGCCCCGCGTCGTCGGCAGCGACCGGGCGAGCTTCACCTTCTCGAAGTGCGGGTTCGAGCGCACGCTCTGGATCTGGAGCAGATCGGCGAGCGTTGTCACGCCGTACGCGCCGGCCCGCTCGATGAGCGCCCACAGAACCTCCAGGCATGCAGCTGCGTCGGGGAAGGCGCGATGGCACGGGGTGTGCGGCGTCCGGAAATGCGCGGACAGCCGGGCCAGACCGCAGCTACGAACCTCGTTGCGCAGGATGCGTCGGGCCAGGCGCAGCGTGTCCACGATGGGCGCCTCGGAGATCTCGTAGTCGAGACGCCGGCAGGCCGCGTCGAGGAAGGACTTGTCGAAGCGGGCGTTGTGCGCGACGAACACCGCCGAACCGCAGAACTCGACGAAGGCCGGCAGCACAGACGGAAGGGGAAGCGCCTCGACGAGCATGCCCGGGGTGATCCCGGTGAGGAGCTGGATCTCGACCGGGAGATCCGTGGACGGCTGCACGAACGTTTCGAACGTGCCGAGGGTCTCGCCGCCGCGCGACTTGATCGCGCCGATCTCGATGATCTCCCCGTCCCGCCACGATCCCGAGGTCGTCTCGAGGTCGACCGCGCAGAACGTCACCTCGCGCAGGGGGATCTCCAGGTCGTCGAAGCTGCGCTGGCGGGGCGCGGCGAGGGGACGCGCGGGCATCCCCACAGGCTAGCGAACGTATGTTCTAGGTCAAGCCTTCACGGCATAGAGGGCCCACCTACCGGGCACGCCCTTGAGCTCGTGCTCGCCGCGTTCCTCGAAGTGGATCCCCGAGCCCGTGACGAGATCCACGACGGTTCGGGAGGCGAAGACCTGGCCCGGGCCTGCCGCGCTCATCACGCGCGCGGCGATGTGGACACCGATGCCGGCGAGGTCTTCCCCGACGATCTCGACTTCACCGATGTGCACGCCTGCGCGGATGCTGATGTCCAGACCCCCCACCGCGCTGCTGATCCCTACGGCGCAGCGGACGGCATCGGTCGGCATCTCGAAGGTCGCCAAGAACCCGTCGCCTGCCGTCGAGATGCGCCGGCCGCTGTGGCGATCGATCTCTCGCAGTACGAGGTCGTGATACGTCGCGAGGAGCTCGCGCCACCGAAGGTCTCCGAGCCGAGCGGCCTGCTCGGTCGAAGAGACCACGTCGACGAAGAGGACCGTCGCGAGCATCCGTCGTCCGCGACGCGTTTGTCCTTCGGTGAGGAAGGACTCGATCTCCTCGGCCATCGGATGGAAGTCGCCGACCCACCAAATGAGGTCGTTCCCGGGGAGTTCGACGAGACGGGCGGCGGGGATGTGTTCGGCGAGGTAGCGGCCGTGGTCGAGGGGCAACATGTCGATCTCGCTGCGTTGGATGACCAGCGTCGGGGCATCGATCTGGGGGAGCAGCGGTCGCAGATCGAGTAACGTACGGTCCCTCAGCACGGCCGCTGCCATGCCCGGGCTCGCCCGGCGGTGACCGGCGCGTTCCCACCAACGACCGAAGGCGAGATCGTCGGCGACGCTCGGGGCCGGGTCGAACAGAGGACGTTCACCTTCGGGCGGATCCGGATCCACGATGCGCGTCGTGGCGGTCTCCACGAGGTCAAGAGGGAAACCGAAAGGGTAGTCATCTGCCCACATCCAACGAGCGCGGGCGTTGCACAGAACGACGGCGCGCGTGCGGTGGGGTGCTCGCGCCGCGAAGACGATCGCGTCGTGCGAGATGAACGAACACCCGAGCAGCGCTGCTCGCTCGCAGCCGAGCGCATCGAGGACCGCGATCGCGTCCTCCAGCCGCTCATCGAGCGTCGGGGCGCCGGCGCGCCCGAGTTGATCCGACAGGCCCAGGCCCCGTGGGTTGAACGAGATCACGCGTCCGATCGACGACAGACGATTGAGAGCAGCGGCCAGGCGAGGTTCGTCGTCGAGCATGTCGACGGGGATTTCCTCGAAATAGAGCAGATCGATCGGACCTTCGCCCCATGTTCGATAGGCGACGTGCGCGCCCCCGACCTTCGCGAATCGCGTCTGCACCAGCCGAGCCTACGTGCCTGGGTGCTAACGTTGCCGCTGGAGGTGATGCGGGGATGGCCGACAACGGAACGCTGAAGGTGTGGATCGATTTCCTGTGTCCGTGGGCGCGGATCGGCGCCTTTTGGATCAGCAACGTCGAGGCGGCGGGGGCCCTCGATCTCGACATCGAGTGGAAGACGTTCTCGCTCGAGAACGTCAACCTTCCCGAAGAGGCGTCGGCCGACGAGCTCTGGGCGACCGCCACCGAGCGGCGTGGGCTGATCCCGGCGGCAGCCGCCAAGTGGCTGCAGACGCAGAGTCCCGAATCGTTCGGCTCATACATGCGGGCGATGTTCGACGCCCGTCACGTCGACAAGGAGAAGATCGGCAAGCCCGAGGTGACCGAGAAGATCCTCACCTCCGTCGGTCTTGACGGCGCCGCCATCGTGGGCGAGACCACCAGCGATCCGAAGTGGCTCGAAGCCGCACGTGCCGATCACGACGAAGCCGCCGAGCTCAAGATCTTCGGTGTGCCGACGTTCGTGTTCCCCGGAGCCAGTCCGGTCTTCACCCGGTTGCTCGAGGTCACGGAGGGCGATCGCGCCGTCGAGATCTACCAACGCGTGAGAGCGGCGGCCGACGACCCGCTCATCCACGAGATGAAGCGCCCCGGCCTGTAATAGATGGCGGAGGAGCCGCAGCCCGCGCGCTATCGCTGCACGCTCTGCGGCAACCTCACACGCTTCGACGTGATCGAGCGGAAGCGCTCACGCGCCTTCTACCACTTCACGCTGGGCGGCATGCTGTCCATCGACGAGGAGGAAGTGCTCGAGCGCGAGGTCGAGGAGGTCCTGTGCCGGTGGTGCAACTCCTCGGCCCACGTCGAGCAGGTCGCGCCGCTGGGGGTCGAGGAGACCCCGTAGCGTCGGGTTATTCGCCGATCATCTGAACGACGACGGTCCGCTCGCGCGGACGGTCGTCGAAGTCCACGAGGATGATCTGCTGCCACGTCCCCAATGTCAGCTCGCCATCGACGAACGGGACGGCCAGATGGGGGCCGAGCAGCGAAGCGCGCATGTGTGAGTGGCCGTTGTGGTCGCCCCAACGCTCGTGGTGACGGTAGTCGGCCCCCTGAGGGGCGATGCGCTCGAAGAGCTCGGCGAGGTCGTGGACGCACCCCGGCTCGAACTCGATGGTTGTGATCCCGGCCGTCGAGCCGACGACGAAGAGGTGCATCACGCCGTTCCGCAGGCCCGACTCGGCCACGGCGCCCGCGACCTCGGCCGTGATGTCGAGGCAGTCGGTCTCCCCTTGCGTCCCCAGGGCCAGCTTGGCGGTCACGACGGACATGCGGGCGGATCGTAGCTGTCGGTGCGCCGGGGTACCATACGAACATGTGTTCTTCTGGTGCCGTTGGTTCCTCTGGTAAAGGTGAGGCCTGAGATGCTCATCGAGTGCCGGACGTGCGTCATGCAGCACAGCGAGCACTGCCGCGACTGCGTGGTGTCGGCGCTGGCCGAGCCCACCCCGCGACGCGGAGCCCTCGTCGTGGACGCCGACGAGGAGCGAGCCTTGCGCGAGCTCGCTCGGGCCGGCCTGATCCCGGAGATCCTGATGCGACCGAAGCGCCGGACAGCATAGAACAGCAGTTCTTTGTAGGTGCCGCGCCGTCGCAGCTATGCTTTTCGCGCCAAAACACCGGCGGGAGCGTGTCTCATGGTGCGCCTGTATCTTCTCGGCTTCACGCACGACCTCAAGGGTGTCGTCTTCGGTCAGAAACGCGGCGGCAAGACGGCCGCGTTCTGGATCCCGATCGACGACACGTTCCTCGACGCCGTCGACAAGCTCGAGCGTGCCCGCCAGGAGGCCGCCGGTGCCAAGTCGAAGAAGACCGCCAAAGGCAAGGGAAAGGCCCGTCCCACCCGCGCCGAGGAACGCAAGGAGCGCGTGTCCCTGCCGCCCGTCGGCCGTTCACAGTCCACGACCGGCCTGCCCGCCGCCGAGATCCAGCAGCTCCTGCGTCAGGGTCGAAGCGTGAATGCCGTCGTCGAGGCGGCGAAGGCGCCCCGCGCCTGGGTCGAGCGCCTGCTGGAGCCTGTCATGGCCGAGCGGATCGGTGTGGTCCGCCTGGCCCAGCGATCGATGATGGTCCGGCCCCGTCTGGGCCGGTCGGGCATGCAGCTGGGGGACGCCGTCCTCCGCAACCTCGAGGAGCGTCGCGCGCCGATGGACACGATCGAGGGGCTCGACGACGCGTGGGATGCCCGGGCCGGGGCCTCCGGTCGTTGGCGCGTCTGGGTCAAGTTTTACCACCGGGGCAAGCGCCGGACGGCGGAGTGGGAGTTCCGCAAAGACACACGCGGGGTCACGCCACGCAACCGATTGGGTGCCCAGCTGGGGTGGTGGCCGCCCGAGCCCGGAGCGGCGCCGGAGCACATCGAGGGGCTCGAGGCGCCTGAAGGCCAGGCGACCGAGGGGGGCGACGCAACGGCCAAGCGCCGGCCGCCCAAGCGACGCGGAGGCGCGAAGCGCAAGCGCAAGACCGCGCCGAAGTCCCGCGCACGAGCCAAGACCGCGAAGCGGGCACCGGTGCGGAAGCGGGCAAAGGCTCGGCCCGCGCGGAAGCCTCAGCGCCGCCGCCCGTAGGGCGCGACGTCTACGTTACGCTTGAGCTGCGAGCACGCCGGGAATGACCGGCACCGGATCGGAGTTTCTCTCCCCCCAGACGTGAACAACGAGGTGACGTCTTGAGCGAGAACCAGTCCAGAGGTCCCGTCGTGGAGCGGAGGGAAGAGCTCGACCTCGATGAGGTCCGCCGCTACTCGAGGCACCTGATCATGCCCGAGGTCGCGATGGAGGGTCAGACCCGTCTGAAGGCGGCGAAGGTCCTGTGCATCGG
>Ga0299907_10000258_pt1 | contig 24278 bp, 20 predicted proteins | sample RVTome_16_FD_198680 | JGI IMG/M metagenome (GOLD analysis project Ga0299907, IMG submission 198680) | Soil microbial communities from uranium-contaminated site in the Upper Colorado River Basin, Wyoming, United States - RVT152D67 (version 2) ...
GCTTAAAGAAGCGTCTTGCGATATTCAGCGACTCGGGAGCTCCCGTGGTTAGTACGACTGAGGAGGGAAGGCCACTCATGATTTTTAATAGCCCTATCCGGAAATTCCTCAGCTCGTCGTGGAGGTGTCTCACTTCAAAGGGAGACTGTTACCGCCCTGGACTCAAGCTTGAGGAAAGCAGCACTGGCGAACGCGTAGAGACGATCGAAGTTCTCAGGGTCTGTAGTAGGCACGTTACCCACACTCTCCGTAGAAGACGATAAATTGTACTGTCCTCGAGGAGCTATTCGCGGCGCGTTGCAGGACAACTGAGACAGCGCAGCTCGACAGACTCCGTAGGGCAAACGACAGGCCATGCTCCGCAAAGCAAACACATTGCGCGCGGTGACTTCCCCCACGCCCCCTACCTCTTCGTTAGCATGATTGAGCTCAGTCAGCCAAGCGTCGGCTTCTCGCTTCGTTGGAAAAGTCCTGCGCTTTTGCCGACGTCCTCCATTCTCTCGGCGCGGTAGATCGACCACAGCCGTCCAAGCATTACCGCGTTTCCTCTTGATCCTTAGAACTGACCCCTGCATCAGTACCCTCCTCTACTGATCATCTTGTTCTCCGTTCCTGATCAGCCCGCGTCGCGACCACTGAGCCCCTGCCTTGCTCGCCAATCCCCGCGGCTCACGAGACCTCCTCGGTCTGAGTCCTGAGCCACTCGAAAAACGCGTGTGCTGGAACGCGAATCGAGCGACCCAGTCGGATGACCGGGAACCCCTCCTGCTTGACCAGCTCGTAAGCCTGCCGACGGCCGATCCGCAGGAGTTTCTGGACGTCTTCTACCTTCAGGATCGAGGGCATGATCTCGCTCTCGACTCCCGGGCTTGGACTTGCTGAGCCCGTTGCCAATTCCTGTGCCTCCTTCGGCTTCTGTGGCACGGGGGAATGGGTTTCCCGAGGGTCGCGCCTGAAGGACTGGCCCGGGCGAGTCAGCCGGAGAACACCGGAGGCCTGGACGAAGGCTCGGCTCCGACGGGGGCATACAGCGTCCCCGTAACGAAGTAAGCGTCAGGCGTGGCGTCTCAGGGAAGCAGAAATGGCGGGAAGGCCATGGGTTGCTCCTGCGAGCCACATCGTTCCGGTTTCCCGGCTGGCTTTGGCACCTTGGTGGCCTGTCCAGGTTGCCGTGCGCGTCATCGGGCCAGATCCCTCGGCGCAACTCTCTATGTCGAGCGAGAAAGTACTCGTGACCTTGTACCGTGTCAACGGCATTCGGGGGATGCAACGGCAGGGCAGCTCGCGGGCGAAACCGCGCTCGAGGGAGCCCTGGACCCGTGTCTTTCTCGCCCGCTCGGCCCCTGTGACTGTTTGTGACTGTTTTCCAAGGGACTCGGTCGGGATGAACACAATCCCAGCCGCCTAAATGGCGACCGGGCTTGGTGTTGGGAGTGGTCGGGGCGACAGGATTTGAACCTGCGACCACCTGAACCCCATTCCAGTTTGCATAATGCGTAGTCGGGAATCCGTCCCGCTCTCCGCGGGAGCGGCGGGAATCCTTCCCGCTCCGACCGCTTCCACCGGGAATGTTTCCCGGCCGAATAGGTGCACGACCCGGTGCACTCACCGACCGCCGACCTCCCGAATCTCCGCCCCGCCGAGCACGACCGCCAGGGTCGCCTCCTCGTCGGCCTGCTGACGGAACTCGTGCCAGGCGCTCCCCTCCTGCGGATCCAGGCCGGTCAGCTTCTCGGCCCGCCCAGCCACCGGGCCGCCCCGAAAGCGGCTCATCGGCCGCGCAGGGTCCTCCAGCCGATTCGAGGTATGGACAGGAAAGGCGGGCCTCCTCGGGGCCTTCGGCCACACGCACATCATTCAGGCTGGGACGGTGACCGGTACGATCGTCTGGGATCCCAATCGTCTCAATCAACTGGCCGACAGGAAGGGAAGAGGAAGGATGAGCTTTTTGCGCAGTCCCAGCGATGTACGCCAAGGGGATGCATCCAAAGCATCGGGCTGCTGCGCGTGCTCAACCCCCACCAGGAGGGTCAACTCGGAGGTCACGGGCAGCCCCACATTCATCCACCAGCTTGGCTCTCCACCCGCCGACCACCCCCGTGTCGCCCAGGCCCCGCCTGCGAATTCGAATTCACCGAGCATTACAGAGGCCAGCAGATCCGCCCGCAGGCGCCGTGGAGCGCCGCCGGTTTCATACGAGCTCACGCGAAGGGAGACGAATCCAGGATCACCACTCCACCGCAGATCGCCCCGGTGCGATCGGAACGGGTAGGTGCCCTGGGGGTTTTCTTCCTCCCCGATTTCCGTGTTCGCGCTCAAGGAGATCGGACCCAGCGGCAGTCCCAGAGACACCTGCCCAGTGTGGCGAAGGCTATGGCTCGAGGAGTGCGTTTCTCGGCGCTTCCCCTGGACCTCTACCCGCCAGCGCTGGCTGGAGTACCGCAGTCCGAGCGAGCGGTCCGCCGTTGAAGCCTGGTAGTCGGCACCTAAGGTCTGGCTCTCGTACTGATAGGCGCGAGCAACCAGTCGCATCTCACCGATCAAGCGCAGGCTGCCATCCACGGAGAGCTCATCGCCGGGGATATAGACGCCCTGCACAGAGGGAGGCGTCTGCCGCCAGCGGGTATTGAAGGTGGCGCTTCGCGCGGAGAAGGAGTACTGCGCCTCAACGGAGGGGGCGCTCACCCCATCCGCCTGGGCATTCTCAAGCCTAAGCAAGCCCCCGCGCAGTACGAGCCGATGGGCGTGGGCAAGCTGCAGATTGGCCTCCATTCCAACCCCCTGCACGCGAGTCGAGCCGGAGGCCAGCGAGAGCTCTCGCTCGCGCTCCAGCGCTTCCAGGCTGTCGGGATCCAAGGTCGGGTCCAGAATCGGCGGCAACGTGCTGTAACCGCCCTCCGGGCGTTCGAAGTCCGAAGCGGCGAAGCCGAACGTCCCCACTGCGGTCTTGATTCCCAGGTTACCGCGCCAGAGGTGGCCGGCCTCTTCCCCGTTGAAGGTCGTGGGCTGCGCCAGCACTACCTCGCCGGTCATGCGGCCATCCATGCGCCGCAGCGCTACCCCGTCGCCGTTTACGGAGGGGCCGGTGAGAACATTTCCGACGGACGAGATCTGATTGCCGAACTCGAGATTCCAGCCGTCGTGCCGGATGGTGCTACTGAAGTACTTCTCCTCCTGAAGGGAACGGTAGTTGGACAGGCTTTCCTGGGGGCCCTGACGATAAGACAATGAGAGGGTCGTCTGCTGCCCCAGCTTGCCGGATAGATCCACAATGCCCGCCGTGCGTGCGTTTTCAAGTCCCCAGGGCTCCAGCCCGGATGCCGTTAGCGTCGCGGTGCCGGCCAAATGGGCGCTCCCGGCCGTCAATCCGCCACGGTTCAGGATGTGGACGTGCGTCAGCGCCTCAGCCGTGCCGGGTTCCCCCTCTACCTGCGCGGTGAGGCGGATGAGCTGGCGCTTGTCCAGCAGTGCATCCGGGGGAACCGCGATGCGCAGGTCCTCTGTGATGATTTCCCAGGCCTCGAGCAGCCGTTCGCGTTCCACCAGCTCGGCGTCGAGAACGCTCCAGCCCGGAGGAACATCCACCTGTAGCCGAATCCGCGCGACCTCCCCTTCGGCGCTGTACAGGACGTACTTCAGGGTCACCACACCTCCGGGGGGCACGACGCGGCTGGCCTCGGTGATCTCGAGAACGAGATCCTTGGCCAGACCAGTCTGCCGGACGGAAGCCGTCGAGCTTCTTGTCCTGCTGTCCGCGGGGATCTCCCGCTCCGGTGGCTGGGCACTGGGCGCAGGAGATGGATGGAGAGCAATGGCCCCACCTCTGGGAGCGTAGATTTCCAGGGAATCCCGGGTTCCTTCGGGCCATTGCACCCGTCGCGCTCCCGTTATCATGAGGCCCTCGCGCCAGCCCCCAGGGACTTGTAACGCCAAGGGAATCGCTGGGGTCGCCCGGCCTGCCCAGTGAACCCCTTCCGAGGAATACCTCCCGACTCTCACACCGGGGGCCCGGTGAACCCGATAGTCCGGGAAGCTGGAAAGGGTTTGCGGCGCCGCAACGCGAGTTGCAATCACGGTGTCCGTGACGGGCCGCGTGACGAACCGCGTTAGCGGCTGTGCGGCAGCGGAAACGGCCGTAGCTCCAACCGCCGAAGACAGCCCGAGAACAAGAAAGAACAAGACCTTCATCAAGGGAATCGGCTACCTCTCGATCCAGCGGGCGCCCGTGTCGTCTCGTTATCAGATCGGCAGAAGAGTTTCCCGCGGCTGCCTGTCGTGGTCAGAGCTGCGCTTCGGTCGTATCCGCGGGGACGCACCGCAATTACCTAGGTCTCCTTTGCGCGGAGCGGATCGCCAACGGTGAGGACTTCTGACAGCCCCAGATGCGGCATCGCCGGCCGGTGTCCTCCTCCTAGAAGTGGCAATGGCCGGGCTCTTGAGCCCGGCCATTGCCCGTAATCCGTTGTCTTTCACGCGCTAGATGGAGCACATCGCCGTGTCAGAGAGGTTTCCGTCCTCGTAGAGTTCCAGCGTGCACGACGTGAAGTCGAGGCTCACGATGTTGGCCGTCCAACTGGCGTTGGGACAGGTAAAGTTGGGATCTCCGGGCTGGGGATCCGCTACCTCCGCGGTCGAAACCGAGAAGTTGAAGCTACCGTTCCGCGGCGTTGGTTGCGGACCGCTAGAGCCGTCTGCAGTGATGTCCGCATCCTGACCTGGGGCAACCTGACCGCCTGGGTTGGTGCATTCGATTTCTGCAGTGCCGTCGGCCGAAAGCAGGATCTCGAAGGTCGTACCACCGAGGCCGGAGACTTTGCCAGTACACGTGACCCCGTCAGCAGTTTCTGAGCAACGTATCGATCTGTCGTTGAAGTGCCCGCTCTGCGCTTCGGCCGGCTCTGCGAACGCCAGAACGAAAGCGAGCATCGGGAGGACTGCGAGTAGTTTTTTCATCCTGCTGTCTCCTCGGGATGGGGTTTAGCCGGGCTATTCACCGGCGGCTCTTCGGCAGCCCGTCGATCTCCCTGGGAGACCCGGCGCTTTGCGGACCAGCCTCGCGGCCGGGGTGCCTTTTTCGAAGAGACAGCTTGCTTGATTTGCCTAGTTTTTTGGGGGGGCTTAGCACCTCCTCTAGGGCCTGGATTTTTAGTTTAACGCCATACTCGTTATCTTGTCAACTCCATTCTCCCGTAGGAATTCAGCAACTCCCATCTCCCCACTTTCTTGTTTCTTGATCCCGTTACTTTTCCAAGGGATTTGTCTTGCATCTCAGCTCGCACGGAATCAAGCGAGAACCGCGGAAGGACTGCAACCGCTGACGGACCTTGCAGAAGACTTGGAGGAACTCGAGACCCCCGGAAACTTTCCTCCCCGGCCCAACGGGGCAGATAGTACTTGATCGTACTTACAAGCTTGCACTCCAGTTAGTACGAAGCTGTACCATCTCTCTGAGGCTCAAGAACGCTCGGCTTCGCCGCGACATCGGCGGTTTTTAGGACACGGGGGCCTAATCGGGTCAACTCCTGGCGGTCGCCGGCCGGAGTCGATGGCGTGCCGCTCTAGACCCTGGCCACGTCGAAGTCCGCAAGGGCGCGTTCCGAGGATAGGCGAGAAAGGCCTGTCGGAGTGGCTCCGGCAGCCCGGCCGCGAGCGCATCGGCCTCCAGGAACTCTACCTCCACACCGATCGATGCCCCCTGTATCCGATGCCAGCGCCCCTCGAGCAGCCGAGTGTCCGTCTCGACCTCATTGACTTCGAACTCTTGCCGGGACCCGCAGCGCTTCATCGAGGACGGCGGCGACGAGGTCGTCAGCCATCGCACGAAGACAGGCCTCGAACAGGTAAGAGCGTGTCTTGATCCGATTGATCGGCCTCAGAATCCCGATCGCCGCGCCGGAGGAAGGCGTCCAGATGCTCCAGAGGCACATCGATTCGCCCGAGCGAGATCTCACGCCCGGCTCAGTTCTTGTAGGTTGACATAGCGGGCCAGCGACCACCCCATCTAGACGAACAGCTTATCGGCCTACTGCACGGTCTCGATCCCACCTGCCAGTCGCCGCGGGCCTCGATCACGTTCCCAGGTTGATGAGCGTCAAGGAAACGATCTGACGATCGCCGATCGTCTCGGCTATCTCCCTCGGCTGCCGAAAATGCCTTTCCGCGCCGTCCAGATCCTCCCGCAGGTACGCCAACAGATTCCCGATATTGATCAAGCTCCTGGCGATTTCGAGCTTGTCGCCCAGCTGCCGGCGTAGCTCCAGGGAGATCGAGTATTCGGCTAGGGCCTCATCGGGCCGGCGTTCGAAGTAGTGAAGGATTCCGAGTTCGTTGGGCAGGTTCGCGGCAATTCGACCGACATCCGAAGGGAGTTTCGCCAGGCCGCCCTCGTAGAGGGACTGGGAACTTCGTTGGTCTCACCGCAAGACCAAGCGCTGCGACCACAATACTAGAGGCCGCATGCCTCCCACTCGGGCGTCCTCTTGGTTTCGCACAACTGCTGAAGACGCTGAAATCGAACATCAGCCTCCTCGAGCCGGCCGCGATCAAGCAGCACGATCCCGAGGGTCTCTTCAGGTTGCGCCCGCTCGTCGGCCGAACTCAGGACCGCAGGGTTTCCGACGATCACCTGGGCCGCGCGCGACAGGCACTTTCTCGACTGACGCCAGGGAGTGGCGACCGGGCTCGGTCTTAAGGATGGTCGGGGCGACAGGATTTGAACCTGCGACCACCTGAACCCCATTCAGGTGCGCTACCGGACTGCGCCACGCCCCGACCCTTTGTGCGCCAACGGCTTACGTAATCAACGCGCGCTGCCTCCCCGAGCTGAGTACGCGAAAAGTGCGCGGCAGAAACCGTCGGCTTTCATTCGTTCCCAAACTAGCCCGGCCCGTCCATTGAGCCAAGATGAGCCATGACATAATCGACAGTACCCCTTATAGTGCACGACTATCACAACAGAGGAAAGGGGCTCGGATGCCGAAGCACACCGTGAAGTTCACCGTCCCCAAGCGTCCGCTGGGTAGGGCCAACGTCGAGTTCAACATTAAGAGGGGACGGACGGCAGGCCCTGGGCCGGCTGAAAGTGTCCAACGGGACCGTGGTCTGGGTCCCGGCAAGGAGAACATACGGCTACAAGATCGGTTGGAAGGACTTCGACAGCCTGGTGCAGGAGCACGGCCGGAGCGAAAGGTAACAGATCGCCCAACCCCTCTGGTGCATCCCCCGCTAAGCGAATTTCGCAGCCCGTCGAGGGCTGCAGAACAACGCATTGTGGACGTGCCGCTTCGGCGAAACCCCACGTGAGTCTCTCCCGTTGGCGGGGCTTACCCTCAGCACCGAGAGACAGGTGCGATGAGCGAGAAGCGAATGATCGCCCCGAACCTACCGCCACGGGCGGTCTCATTCTGTCCGCCGAATTCCAGACTCCGGCCCCTCCACCCCGAAAGACCTCGAAGCTGTCCCCGGCCCGGAGCCATGCGCTCGACGCGGCACCCCGATCTCGTCCACCACGCCCGCAGTACGCATCGGTGAACGCCCGCCCGCAACCCCTCGTCTTGGCAGCGGAACCGCAGGGATGACGAGAGGCGGGATCCACCGATCCTCAGCACCCTCGAAACGACTTCCAAGGAGGTAACGTGAGGAAACGCTTGACCCTTCTCCCGCTCCTGCTCTTCCCAGCGCTCGCGAACGCCCAGCCGGGCTTTCCGCTTGCCCGCGACGTGGAGTCCATCGAGTCGATCGTCGCCGCCACGTACGAGGCGATCTCCCACGCGCCCGGGGAGAGCTTCGAGTGGGATCGGTGGCGTTCGCTCTTCCTTCCGAACGCGGTCCTGGTGCCCAACGAGGAGCAGACGAACGGGGAACTGCGGGTGATGTCGGTGGAGGACTTCATCGCCTGGGCGGACGGATGGGTAGCGGAGAACGCTCCCGTCGGTGGACCCGACGACAAGGGATTCGAAGAGGCGGAGATCCACTCGAGCGTCCAGCGCTACGGCGACATCGCGCACGTCATGAGCACCTACGCCAGGCGCCCTTGGGGAGCCGACGAGATCCTGGGTCGGGGTATCAACAGCATCCAGCTCGTCCACCGCGACGGCCGCTGGTGGATCGCCTCGGTTGTATGGGACGAGGAGGCCGGCGCGGGGGCCATACCGGCGGAATACCTGCCCTCGAGAGGGGAGTGAGCAGCCGCGTGCGGGCCCGTACTGGTGCGGGTTTATCGGGGCGCGTCGGGGATGGTCAAGGGCCAGAGAACCCTACCCCCTTCAGGTGCGCTACCGGACTGCGCTACGCCCCGACATGATCGAAAGATAACGGCGTCTCAAAGGCGACGCACGCATCGTGCAGGGCCGGGAATCCGGCCGGGTCACGGACGACGTGCCTGCCACGCCGCCATATATTCGGGCTTCACCCGATTCGACACTCTAGAGCGGAGGTAGGGTGCATGGCATACACCTGGGAGGAGATCCACAAGAAGACGGTCGCCGAGCTGCGCGACATCGCGGCCGGGATCGAGGACGACCGGCTCCAGGGCCACACCCAGATGCACAAGGAGCAGATTCTGCCGCTCCTCTGCGAGGTCCTGGGGATCGAGACCCACGCTCACCACGAGGTGGTGGGCATCGACAAGTCCAGGGTCAAGGCCGAGATCCGGGAGCTCAAGACCCGGCGGGACGCGGCACTGGAGGCGCGCGACCACGACGAGGTGAAGCGAGTCCGCCGCCGGATCCATCGACTCAAAGGCCGGCTTCGCCGCGCCACCGTCTGATCGCGGCGGGCTGATACCGCTGTCCGGCGGACGCCTTGACGACATCGAGCTGCTCTCCCGGCTGGTCGCGTTCGACACGACGAGCCGCCAGAGCAACTTTCCGCTCCTCGATTTCGTCGAGGAGTACCTCGACCGCCCGGGAATCCGGCACGAGCGGCTGACTTCCCCGGAGGGTGATAGAGCCAACCTGATCGTGGCACTCGGCCCGAATCGTGACGAGGGCCGGGAGGGCCTTCTCCTCTGTGGCCACAGCGACGTCGTCCCGGCCGCGGAGGCGGGGTGGGAGGGCGATCCGTTCACCCTGCGAGCGGACGGCGATCGCCTGATCGCCCGTGGGGCCTGCGACATGAAGGGGTTCCTGGCCCTGGTCGTCAACCGGCTGGCGGCCGCGGACGGCGACCGGTTGCGATGTCCGCTCGCCCTCCTGGTGACCTACGACGAAGAGGTCGGCACGCTGGGCGCCCGCCACTATGCGGAGGTGGGCGGGGGCTCGACCCCGCTGCCGTCGCGAACGATCGTCGGGGAGCCGACCGGCCTGCGCCCGGTCCGGCTTCACAAGGGCCACCTCCGGCTCCGTCTCGTCACGACCGGCGTGCCGGCCCACAGCGCCTATTCCACCCGAGGGCGAAGCGCGGTCGAGCCCGCCGCGCGGGCGATCGTCGCCCTCGCCGAACTGGACCGTCGGCTCCGTCGGGAGGGCTCTCCTGTCGCCGACCGCTTTCCGGTGGCCCCCTTCTCTTCGCTCAACGTCGGCCGGGTCGACGGCGGGACCGCCGCCAACGTCGTCCCCGACCGCTGCGAGGTCCTGATCGGCCTCCGCCTCCTCCCGGGAGACGAACCCGCCGGGATGACGGGCCGCGTCGAGACGACGGTTCGGGAAGCGATCGGCGACGCGGACTGGTCGCTGAGCACGGTCGGTCTGAGCCCGCCCATGGAGTCCTCGCCCGACTCGGACCTCTTTCGCGCACTGCAAGCCGAGGTCGGCGACACGACCGACGAGGGCGTCGCGTTCGCCACCGACGCCGGATGGCTGGAGCGGATGGGTCACGCTTGCGTGATCTTCGGACCCGGCTCGATCGAGGTCGCCCATCGGCCCAACGAGTGGATCGACTCCGGAGAGCTGGCCCGCGCGGGGGGGATCCTCGATCGGCAGATCGGGCGCTGGTGCGGGGCGACCGGATGAGCGCGGTCGTCGAGGCGGATCTCACCTGGACGGGCGAGCGGTTCGAGTCCGGGGTCCAGGTCGCCGTCGGCTCGGACGGACGGATCGAGGCCGTGGGGCGGCTCGGGCGGGCGGTCGAGCGCCGTCTCCAGGGCCGCGCCCTCCTCCCGGGCCTCGTCAGCACCCATTCCCACGCCTTCCAGAGGGGGCTGCGCGGGCGGGGCGAGCGGTTTCCCGATGGCACGGGGAGCTTCTGGACCTGGCGCGAGGCCATGTACGGGCTGGTGCGGTCCCTCGACGCCGAGCGGTTCCAAGAGATCTGCGCCCTGACCTTCGGCGAGATGTTGGACGCAGGGATCACCGCGGTCGGCGAGTTCCATTACCTGCATCATCCCCCCGACAGCCAGGACCATGCCTTCGACCGGCTCGTCCTGGACGCGGCCGCGCAGGCCGGGATCCGGATCGCCCTCCTCTCGACCTGCTACCAGGTAGGTGGGATCGGCCGGCCGCTCGAAGCCGCCCAGCGGCGGTTCGCGACCTCGGGCGCCGCCTTCTGGGAGAGCGTGGATCGCCTCGAGGAGGATCTCGACCCAACGATCCAGTCCCTCGGGATCGCGGCCCACAGCGTTCGCGCCGTGCCGCTCGAGGAGATCGTCCGGCTCCACGACGAGACCACACGGCGCGGGCTCCTCTTCCACATGCACGTCGCCGAGCAGCGTCGGGAGGTCGAGGCATGCGTCGAGCGGTACGGGAGGCCGCCGTTGACGCTCCTGAACGAGGAACTCCCGATCGACGGCCGGTTCACGGCGGTCCACTGCACGTACGCGGAGCCGGCGGAGCTCGAACGCTTCGTCGCGGACGGTGGAAACGTCTGCGTCTGTCCGCTCACCGAGGCGAACCTGGGGGACGGGGTCCTCGACCTGGCGCCGCTCCTTGCCGGCACCACGGGACCCCTCGGCCGGCTGTGCCTCGGCACCGACTCCAACGCCCGGATCTCGATGGTCGAGGAGATGCGCTGGCTGGAGTACGGTCAGCGGCTCGCGACCCGCTCGCGTGGCGTCCTCGTGGATCGTGACGACGCGGCCTGCGCGCTCCTCGAGATCGCCACCGTCAGCGGGGCCCGTTCACTCGGGATCGAGGCCGGCGAGATCGCGGCCGGTCGACGGGCGGACTTCCTCGCGCTCGATCTCGACCGGCCCGAGATGGAGGGCCTCGACGAGGAGAGCCTCCTGGCGGGATGGATCTTCGGCGCGGGGAACTCCGTCGTGGCCGAGACGTGTGTCGGGGGACGTTGGCGGAGCCGGCGATCCTCGCCCTAGCCCTCCGAGCCGGGCTACTCCCCCATCGGCCTTCGGTACCCGGCCAGCGCCGGATGGAGCGCCAGCGCGGTCGCGATCAGGACGGCCGGCGTGCACGCGAGGGCCGCCGCGCGCGCCCCGAGCATGTCTCCCAGGACGCCCGCCCCGAGGACGCCGATCGAGCCGGTCGCCCAGGCGAGCCCCATCACGATCCCCGAGTTCAAGGCCGCCCGGCCCGGGGCCGCCTCTTGGGCGATGACCACGATCGGCGGCAGGACCGCCATCCCGAGGGCGCCCGCCACCGCCACGAAGACGAGCGAGGTCGAACCCCCGGGCGGGAACCAGAAGGCCAGGAAGTAGGCCGGGAACGCGAGCAGGGTGATCGCGACCAGCAGGTTCCGCCGGTCGACCCGGTCGGCCAGCCAGCCTCCGCTCAGGGTCCCGGCGGCCTGCGCCCCGAGATAGAGGGTCAGCGCCGCCGCGCCGGCGATCTCGCTCTTTCCCGCCCCCGCCATGACGATCGGCTCCATGGTGAGAAAGACCCGCTGGACGAATGCGGTCAGCGCGCTGATCCCGAACACGAGAGCGATCGGACCGGCGAAGAGGGTCCTTGCGCGGCGCTTCAAAGGTGACCGGGAGCCGCGCGCGGCCGGCGCGTGGAACCCGTTGGCGGCACGATCGCGGACCGGATCGGGCGGGAGCGCGAACCAGAGCGCCCCCGCCAGAACCAGGGCCGGCAGCATGGCCAACCACATCCCCTCCAGACCGCGCCAGCCGACCACCAGAACCGCCAGGAGCGGGCCGGCCGCGTAGCCCGCCGCGCCGCCGAACGAGAACACGGCGTGACGGAGGCCGCTCCCCCGACCGGCCGTCACCCGGGCGGCCGTGGCCGCGGCGGCCGGATGGAACGCGGCGCTCCCGAGCCCACCCAGTACGAGGAAGAGGATCAAGGTTCCGAAGCCCGACGCGAGCCCCATCAGGGAAAGGAAGGCGCCGGTGGCCGCTGGCCCGGCGGCGATTAGGACGCGCCTGCCGCGGAGATCCGAGAGGTGGCCGAAGAGGGGCTGGGCCAGGGCCGCCGAGACGGCGAGCGTGGTCGTCAGGACGGCCGCGTCCGCGATCGAGAGGTCGAGTCGCGTCATGAAGCGCGGGAGAAGGGGGTGGAGGAAGGAGGCATAGGCGTCGTTGACGCCGTGGAGGATGGCGATCGCCACGGCCGCGCCGAAGGCACCGCGGCGGATCCTGCGCCCGCGCTCCGGGACAGGGGGCTCGACGGGTGGACAGACGGGGGTGGGCACCTGGGCCCGGCCCGCGGTCAGGGCCTCGGTGGAATCGGCGGGGGTCATCAGGCGAAGCCCCGGTCCGGGGCGGTCTCCTCCCTACAGCTCCACCGCGAGCTCGGTCACGCGCTTATCGATCTGGTCCACCCGGAGCACACGGTCGTGCCCCGTGTCCGCCACGAACAGGAGGTGCCCCGCCGACGCCAGCCCCGTGGGACCGTCGAGTCGCGCGGCAAACGGTTCCACCATCTCGACCCTGCGCGTGCCGGGCTCGAGCATCCGCAGCCGGTCGTGGCCCGAGTCGGCGATCCAGAGGCGGTGATTCCCCTGTCCCCAGGCGAGCCCGGCCGGCCCGCGGAGATCTCCGTGATCGCCATCCGAACCGGCGAGAGCTTCGACCTCCCCGCCCTCCGGTTCGAATGGAATCCGGCATATGGAGTCGGCCGCCGCGTCGGCGACGTAGAGCGAGTGGCCATCGGTCGCGAGCGCCATCGCCGTCGCCTCCCGTGGCTCGCCGCCTTCCGTCCGCGGGGCGTGGAGAGCCAGCGTCCGATCCCTGAGATCCAGCCGCCAAATCTCGCCCGTGCCGGCCATCGTCACGAACAGGTCGTAATCCCAGAGGAGGACGTCCCACGGCGAGTGGAGGGCCGTCTCCAGCGGGTCGCCGCCGCCCCGGACCCCGCCGACAGCGGGCTCGCCCGTGCCGGCCATCGTGTGGACCTCATGCGAGCGGAGGTCGATCATCCGGACGGCGTGGTTGCCGCGGTCGGCCACGATCAGGAGGTCGCCCGAGAGGGCCAGCCCCTGGGGGTCGCGGAACGCGGCCTCGTCGAAGGGGCCGTCGTCCAGCCCGGGCTCACCCCGCCCGACCACGTGTTCGACATCGAACGAGTCTCCGACCGACTGCCCCACGAGGACCCGATCGTGGCCGGCGTCGGAGACGGCCAGCCACCCCTCGATGTCGGCCGCCAGGCAGCCGGGGGCACGGAGCCCTTCGGCCGCGCGGCGATCCAGACCGGGTTCCACCACGTCCAGCTCCTCGTGCCTATGCGCCATCGTCGAGAAGATATGCCGGGTTGCGCTCCCGGCTACCGCTCCGCGACGTCGCCCGGCTCCGCCTCGCCGCGGCGGAATCGCTCGATGTAATCCACCAGCGACCCCAGGTGCTCGGCCATCTCCTCGAACGTGTCCTTGAGCTTCGTCTCCTCGAGCTCGACCTCGAGCTGCTGGCCCTCCTTGCGCAGCTCGTTCAAGCGCTGGCGGGCCCCTTCGATCGTATACTTCTGTTCGTAGAGGAGCGTCTTCACGAGCTGGACAAGCTCGATGTCGCGCTTCCGGTAGGCACGGTTGCCGGCCCGGTTCTTGACCGGCATGAGGGCCTTGAACTGGGTCTCCCAGTAACGCAGGACGTGCGGCTTGAGCCCGGTGATCTCGCACACCTCGCCGATCGAGTAGTACTCCTTCTTGGCGATCGGGGTGAAGGCCATCGTTACCTCCGTTCGAACTCCGGCTTGAACTCCCTCGTCATCAGGTCTTCCACCGAGATGCGTGGGTCCTTGGCCTCGTAGAGCATCGAGTGGACCTCTTCGGTGATCGGCATCTCGACGTCGTGGCGACGGGCGAGATCGCGCACCGAGCGCGTGGTCCGGACGCCCTCGGCGACCATCCGCATGTCGGACTGGATCTCCTCCAGGGTCTCCCCCGCCCCCAGCCGGAAGCCCACGGTGCGGTTCCTGGAGAGGTCGGTCGTGCACGTCAGGACGAGGTCTCCGAGCCCGGTCAGTCCCATGAACGTGATGGGCTCACCGCCGAGCGCGACACCGAGGCGAGCGATCTCCGCGAGGCCCCGTGTGATCAGGGCCGCCCGGGCGTTGTGTCCGGAGCGTAGCCCGTCGCAGATCCCGGCCGCGATCGCGACGATGTTCTTGACCGCCCCGCCGAGCTCGACCCCGACGACGTCGGTCGACGTGTACACGCGGAAGCGGGGGTTCGCGAACAGGTCGCGCGCCCGCTCGGCCACCGCCAGGTCCAGCGCTGCGGCCGTCACCGCGGTCGGGTAGCCCCGCGCGACCTCGATCGCGAACGACGGGCCCGACAGGACCGCCACACGGTCTCCGGCGCCCGCGGGCAGGACCTCGGCGAGGACCCGGGTCATCCGCGCCAGGGTGTCGTTTTCGATCCCTTTGCTGGTCGAGACGACGAGCGTGTCCGGATCCATGCTCACCGCGGCTCGTTCCATGACCTCGCGGGTCGCGTGGCTCGGGACGGCGCTTACGACCGCCTCGGCGTCTTCCACGGCGGCGGCGAGCTCCGAGCCCGGCACGACCTGGTCGGACAGCCAGATCCCCGGCAGATAGAACGGGTTCCGCCGCTCCCGCTCTAGGGTCCGGGCCAGGGCGGGGTCGCGGACCCAGAGCCGGACCTGATGCCCGTTGTCGGCGAGGAGGTTGGCGAGCGCCGTTCCCCACGAGCCGCCGCCGATCACGCCGACCCGGCTCATGCCCCCTTCCCCTTCACGTGACCGGCCGAGATCCGCCTCTCCTCCCCGCGCCGGAGCCGGCGGATGTTCTCGCGGTGGGTCCAGAAGACGAACGCGGCGAGGAGTGTGGTGACGAGGAGCAGCGGCCATGCTCCAGCCTCGCGACCGTACCCCGCCCACACCGCCACGAGCAGGACGACCGCACCGGCGAGAGACGCCAGGGAGACGATCCGCCGCCAGGCCACGACGAGCGCCCACATGAGGGCCGCGGCGAGGAGGGCCACCGGTGCCAGGGCCAGGAACGCACCGGCAGCCGTGCCGACCCCCTTGCCGCCCCGGAACCGCAGGAAGATCGAGAACACGTGCCCGAGGACGGCGGCCAGGGCGAGGAGGACCTGGTAGGCCACCTCGGAGAGGCCGCCCACCGAGAGCCACCCCGGGAGAAACTCGACCGGGACGAACCCCTTGGCGACGTCGACCGCGACCACCACCAGGGCCGGCCCCCACCCGAGGTTCCGGAAGACGTTCGTGGCCCCGTAGTTTCCGCTTCCCACCACGCCCAGGTCTACCCCCCTGGCTCGACCCACCAGCCACGCGGTCGGGAACGATCCCGCCAGGTAGGCCAGCAGGAGCCCGAGGGCGGCCGTCACCCGTTCGCCTCGCGGGGCGCTTCGGCCCGCGCGCGCGATTTCGTCGTGGCGCCCCGGAAGAGGATCCTGAGCGGCACGCCCGTGAACCCGAAGGCGCCCCGGATCCGCCGCTCGAGATAGCGGCGGTAGGTCTCCGGGATTGCCTTGGGCTCGTTAGAGTGGAAGATGAGAAGCGGCGGACCCGTCTCGACCTGGTGGCCGTACAGGATCCGGACGATCCGCCCGGTCCGCTTCCCCTTCGACTGAGGCGGCTGGACGCGCGCCGTCGCCTCATGGAGGACCCGGTTCAGCTCCGGGGTCGGGATGCGCTTCCCCCACTCCTTCCAGACTTCGATCACCACGTCCAGCGCGCGCTGGACCCGCTGCCCCGATTTCGCGCTCAGCGTGACCAGGGGGGCAAACGCGAGCGACGGGACCGCCTCGCGGAAGGTGCGCTCGTACCCCGCGGCCGTCCGCTCATCCTTCTCGATCAAATCCCACTTGTTGACGCAGACGACGATCCCCCGCCGGCGCGCCTCCACCAGGTTGAGGATCCGGGAGTCCTGACGGGTGAGAGGCTCGGCGGCATCCAGCATGACGATCACGATCTGCGCCCGCTCCACGCTCCGAACGGCGCGCAGGTAGGTGTAGTACTCGAGTCCCTCCTCGAGCGCGGCATGGCGACGGATCCCGGCCGTGTCGACGAGCCGGAACCGATGTCCGCCGTACACGAGCATCGTGTCCACCGAGTCGCGGGTCGTCCCCGCGTCCGGCGAGACGATGAACCGCTCCTCGCCGAGGAGTCGGTTCAGGAACGAGGATTTGCCGACGTTGGGCTTGCCGACGACCGCCACCGTGATCGCGTCCGGATCCTCGTCCGGCTCGTCGACGACCTCGGGGAGTGCCGCGACGACCCGGTCCAGGAGATCGCCGGATCCCGTCCCCACCAGGGCCGACACGGGGAGCGGATCGCCCAGCCCGAGCTCGAAGAACTCCCAGATCAGCCGGCGGGCCTGGTCGACGTTGTCGGCCTTGTTCACGGCGAGGAGGGTCGCCCGGCCGCTCTCCCTCAGCAGCGTCGCCACGTCACGGTCGGTGGCCGTGATGCCGGCCCGGCCGTCGACGACCAGCAGGCACACGTCGGCCTGCTCGACGGCGGCGTGGATCTGGGCGTTCACCGAGCGCGCCAGGGCCTCCTGCGACTCCGGCACCAGCCCGCCCGTGTCGACGATCGTGAACCGCCGCCCGCTCCACTCCGCCTCGGCGGCGTGGCGATCCCGGGTCACCCCCGGCCGGTCGTCGACGATCGCGTGCCGCGCCCCCAGAATGCGGTTGAAGAGCGTGGACTTCCCGACATTGGGTCGCCCCACGATGGCCACGACGGGCAGCCTCAGACGACCTCCTCGTCGACGACGTCGTCGGCGTGCCGGTAGTAGACCGAGCTCCGGTAGCGCGCCACCGTGCGGCCGATCAGGAGCTTGATCAGGACGGCCAGCGGAATCGCGATCAGCAGCCCGACGAATCCGAAGAACGAGCCGAAGGCCAGGATCGCGAGCATCACCCAGACCGGGTGCAGCCCGACCCGGGAGCCGATGATGCGCGGTGAGAGGAGGTACCCGTCCAGTGCCTGAACCGTGAAGAAGACGCCCGCCACCTTGAGCAAGGAGAGCCACAGGGGCGGGCTCAGGACCGCGATCAGGAGGGCTGGGATGAGGCTCACGATCAGCCCCAGGTACGGCACGATGTTGAACACGCCCGCCACCACGCCGAGGAGGACGGCGTTCGGGAAGCCGACGATCCAGAACCCCAGTCCCGTGGCCAACCCGACGAATGCCGCCACCAGGAGCTGGCCACGGAGGTATTCGCCCAGGAGCTCGTCGTACCGCGAGAGGAAGGCCAGCGTCCTCTCACGCTGGTCCTCGGGGACGAGCCGCGCCGCCCACCCCTGGAGGCTCGGAAAGTCCCTCAGGATGTAGTACGTGAGGACCGGGGTGAGGACCGCGTAGCCGAGGATGGTCAGCAACATCTGGAGGCCGCGCCCCAGCCCCATGGCCTCCTCCCACCCCAGGCGCAGCTCCCGGAACCGGTCGGCCAGATAGGTCTGCACGTCCCCCGTGTCGATCTCCAACGCCCGATCGAAGCGGATGTCCCGCAGGAGCGGCAGTTCGCTGGCCTCCAGACGCGCGATCTGAGTACGGTACCAGGCCTGGAGATCCGCGATCATCTCCGGAAGGTCGCGGCCGAAACGGGTGGCCTGATCGACCACCATGGGGACGAGAAGAACCAGGGACAGGGCGACGAGGAGGATCGCGACCAGGAGGACGATTCCCGCACCGTACGCCCGCTTCACCCCGCCCCGCTGGAGGCGGTCGACCAGCGGGTCAGCGACATAGGCCAGGACCAGCGCCAGGACGAAGGGCGCCAGGAAGGAGCCCGCCACGTGAAAGAGCCACAGGAAGGTGAGCGCCCCGAGCGTGACGACGACCCGCCGGTACATGTCGGTGCCGAAGAACGGGGTCAGCAGGTAGACGAGGACCAGGAAGAGAACGAGCGGCGACAGGACCGGACGGATCGTCCAGATGAACACCGTCAGCAGGAGCGCCCAGGCGACAAGGAGGAATATGCGCCGCTCGCTCACGATGACCTGCCTGTCGAGAGCCCGAGATCGAGGTTGGTTAAATCCTGTTTCTGAAAATAGATACACGCACGAACTTGAGATCGTACGTGAGATGCGAGTCTAGGCCCCCCCGGCGATCCTTGTCAAGCGCGCGCGAGCTCGAGCGCCGGCAGGACGGCCTCGATCCGGTCCCGCTGGGGCTCGAGCCAGGGCGGCAGGACCAGCTGCTCGCCGAGCTGGGAGGGATCCTCGTCGACGGCGAAGCCCGGTCCGTCGGTCGCGACCTCGAACAGCGCGCCCCCCGGCTCCCGGAAGTACACCGACCGGAACCAGAACCGGTCGATGACCGGGGTCGGTCGAAGGCCGGCTTCCGCGACCCGCTCCTGGACTTCGCGCTGGACGGTCTCGTCCGGGGCCCGCCATGCGACGTGGTGGACGCTTCCCCGACCCCAGGTGCCAGGCCGGACGTCCGCTCGCTGTTTGAGCTCCAGGAGCTTTCCCGATCCCCCTTCCCCCAGCGCGAACCGGCGCCAGCCCGTCTCCTCGCCGACGAGCGCGAACCCCAGGACGTCCGTCAGGAACGCCTCGGTCCTGGCCCCGTCCGCCTCCCAGAGCCGGACGGCGTGAAGGCCCTGGATCTGGAGGTGGGCCGAGACGGGACTTCTCTCCCACGGCGCAAACTCGCGCGCGTCGGCCGTCTCGACGAGCGCCAGCTCGAGCCCGTGCGGATCCACGAGCGTCAGGGTCGTCTCGCCGAACCGTTCCTCCTCCTCACCGAGCTTCACCGTCCGCTCGGCCAGCCGCGCCCGCCAGAACTCGAGGCTCCTCGGCGGGACCGCCAGAGCGACCTCGACCGTGAGCCCGGTCCCCTTCCGGCCCGGACCCATCGACTCCCACGGAAAGAACGTCACGTCCGTGCCGGGGGATCCCTCGGCGTCGGCGTAGAAGAGATGGTAGGTGCCGGGGTCGTCCTGGTTGACCGACTTCTTGACCAGCCGGAGTCCCAGCGTGCCGGTGTAGAATTCCAGGTTCTCGATCGCGCGCCCCGCGATCGCGGTGACATGGTGGAGGCCGGTGATCCGCGCGGACATCCCGAGCAACCTCCGGCTTTCTCGACGGAAGATGGAGCGGGCGACCGGATTCGAACCGGCGACGTCCAGCTTGGGAAGCTGGCATTCTACCACTGAATTACGCCCGCTCGCGCGGCAATGCGGCTAGTCTATTCCCGGGCCGCGGGACCGTCAAACGACCCACAAACGCCGAACGGCGGGCCCTTGCGAGCCCGCCGCCGAAAACTCCCGGAAAAACACCACGCCGTGCTAAGGGCGTTTTCAACGCCCGTCTAGAGGATGTCGAACCGGACCCGCGGGTTCTCCGCCTGGCTCGCAAACTCCACCGTCACATTCTCGGCCTGGCCCGCCGCCAGGGGCTGTCCGGCCAGCTCCGCCTCCTTGGTCTCCAGGATTTGCCCATCTCCTGTGACAAGGACGAACTTGATCTTCAGGTTCTGCACGGGCTGTTCGGTACGGTTCGAGAACGTCGCCTCGACCTGCCAGGTCTTGTCGGCCTTCTGGTTCATCCGAATGCCCTCGAGCTGGAGCGGGATCGACTCAGCCTTCCCGAACGCCTCCTGGGCCCCCTCCGTGTCGCCCAGGTCGCGGCGCACATAGCCCAGGTACTCCCAGGCCTCGGGGTTGTCAGGCTCGAGCTCGAGCTGCTTAGTCAGCACGGCCTTGGCCCCCTCCAGGTCCTCCTTCTGGATCTTGACGAACGCCAGGTACTGGAGCGGCTCGGCGCTCATGGAATCGCTCATCGTGACCGCGCTCGACAGGAGCTGCTCGGCCAGGTCGAGCTGCTGCGCGTTAGCCAGCCGGAAGCCGAAGTCCGTGAACACGTCCACGTCCACGCTGTCCGAGTCCATGATCTCCCGGATGATGGGTTCGGCCTTCGCCATGTCGCCCAGGGTCGCGTGGAGCCCGGCGAGCTGGATCTTCACCTCGATGTCCTCGGGGTTCTCCGCCAGGTAGCTCTCGTACACACCGGCGGCTTGGGCGGCGACCTGCTCGGCCTGGGCGGAGTTCCCTGCCGCGGCCGCCTCCTCGGCCTTGAGCTGATACGTCTGTCCGAGGCGGATAAGGGCCTGCTTGTAGGCGGGGTCGATCTCCAGCGCCTTGTTGTACTCCTCGATCGCCTGGTCGTACTCCTTGCGAGCCTGATGGACGGCGCCCAATCCCAGCCGGCCCTCCTTGCCCTCGGGACGGATCTCGACCGCCGCCGTCAGCTTCGCCTGGGCGGCGTCCAGGTCGCCCTCCGAGAGGAGCCGCACGCCGTCGTTCACCATCGGACCCCACAGCGCACGAAAGGCCTGGTCGATGTTGGCCTGGAGCTCGTCCTCGGCCCCCGGGTTGCCGTTCAGGCTGTCCGACACCACGAGCTCGGCGAGCGCCTTCGGCGTCGAGTCGGGGGATACCCGGGCCAGAGTGATGCCGTACAGGTAGCGATACTCGGCGTTGTCGGCGCAATCGCCCGCGTTCTCGCCGAGGACCTGGTTGGCGTCGGCCCACTTGTCCTTCGAGATCCGGGCTTTCGCTCCGTTCACGAAAGCCTGGCACGTCTGACCGTACGTCAGATCGGCCCCGAGCAGGACCAGCGCCGCGGCGAGCAGCAAACGCTTCATGCATATCCTCCAGAAGTAGGATGGGGTGCGGATGACCTCAGATTATACCGCCCACTCCGGAGTCGGTTCCAGTCCATCATCAGGCGGGGGGGCGGAGATCGGCCGCGATCGCCGCCATGACCTCGCGCACGGGCAGGCCGGTCTCCGCGGCGATCCGCCGGCACGCCTCGTATTCGGGCCGGATCTCCACCGTCCCGTCCGGCCGGCGGACCCGCTTCACCTGAACCTCGCCCCACCGCGTGCGCGCCGTGCCCGATTCGCGCGCCAGGATCTCGCGACGGACAGGCCACCAGCGGTACCCCAGCGTGGTCGTCTCCCGGAAGAGGATTCGCCCGAGCTGGGGCACGCGCTCGATCGGCGCCAAGATCCGGACGGTCGTGCCGGGGCGTTGCTTCTTCATCTGAACCGCCGTCCAGTGGACCTCCCGCGCCCCGGCCTCATAGAGCCCCTCGGCCAGGGGCTCGAAGAGCTGGGGGGAGAGGTCGTCCAGATCGGTCTCGACGATCGCCAGGCCCTCCTCCGCGCCCTCCTCGACCGTGCCGACGACGAGCCTGAGCAGGTTCGGCCGGCCCTCCAGCTCGCGGGTCCCACCGCCGTACCCGGTCGCCTCCGGGACGAAGGAGGGCGGCATGCCGCGCCCCGATGCGAGCGTCGTCACCAGCGCCGCCCCGGTCGGCGTCGTCAGCTCGACCTCGATGTCCCCGTCCTCGACCTCCCATCCCCGGACCAGCTCGAGGACGGCCGGGGGCGGGATCGGGATCCGGCCGTGGGCGGCGTGGACCCAGCCCCGGCCGAGGGTAAACCGGGAGGCATGGAGCCGTTCGAGGCCGAGCCGGTCGAGACACCAGACGCCCCCCACCACGTCGACGATCGCATCCAGCGCGCCGACCTCGTGGAAATGGACCTCGTCCGGCGTGATGGCGTGGACGGCGGCCTCGGCGGCGGCGAGCCGGCGGAAGACTTCCATCGCCCGCTCGGCCACGAGGCCTGGGAGCGCCGCGCTTCCGATCCGCTCCAGGATCTCGGGGAGATGGCGCGCCTCGGCCGAGTCCGACACCTCGACCAGACACCGGGTCGCGGCGATCCCGTGACGTTCGATCCGCTCGGCGTCCAGGCGCACCCCTTCCAGGCCGAGAGGGGCCAGGGCCTCCCGGAGCTCGGCCAGCGGCACGCCGGCGTCCAGACAGGCGCCCAGCAGCATATCGCCGCTGACGCCCGAGAACATGTCGAGATAGCCGACCTTCACGGGAGCCAACCTAACCGGGCTCCATGATCGCCGGGTACTTGAGGCCGTGGCCTGTGACGAAGAGGACCACCCGGTCGTCGCGGGCGACGATCCCCCGTTCGAGGAGGTCCGGCAGCGCGGCGACCACGGCGCCGGCCTCGGGGCCGGCCAGGATCCCCTCCTCGCGGGCCAGCCGGCGGGCGCCGTCGAGGAGCTCCTCGTCGGTCACGGCGATGGCCGTGCCGCCCGAGCCGCGGAGGATGTCGAGGATGAGGAAGTCGCCGATCGCCGAGGGCACCCGGAGCCCGCTGGCCACGGTCCGGGGATCGGCGATAGGCTCGGCCTTCTCGAGGCCGGCATCGAAGGCGTGCACGATCGGGGCGCACCCCACCGCCTGGACGGCGATCATCTTAGGTCTCTCCGTCCCGATCCAGCCCAGGGCCTCGAGCTCCTCGAACGCCTTCCACACCCCGATCAGGCCGGTGCCGCCGCCAGTCGGATAGACGATCGCGTCGGGGAGCGTCCAGCCGAGGTCCTCGGCCAGCTCGTATCCCATCGTCTTCTTCCCCTCCACGCGGTAGGGCTCGCGGAGGGTCGAGACGTCGAACCCGCCCCCTTCGGCGCAGAGATCCCGTACCCGACGGCCGGCATCGGCGATCGACCCGTCCACGAACTCGACCGTGGCGCCGTACGCGCGCGTCTCGGCCACGATCGGCGCCGGCGTCCCGCTCGGGACGACCACCGAGCACGGGAGCCCTGCGGCCGCGGCGTAGGCGGCCGCGGCGCTGCCGGCGTTCCCCGCGCTCGGGAGAACGATCCGTTCGGCGCCGAGCGCGCCCGCGCGGTGGATGGCCACGGCCAGGCCCCGGGCTTTGAAGGAGCCGGTCGGGTTCAGGGTCTCGTCCTTGAGGAGGAGTTGGTCGAGGCCAAGGGATGGCCCTACCCTTCGGGAGGGGAGGAGGGGCGTCCCACCCTCTCCGAGCGTGAGCGGCTCTTCGTCCCGGGCGACCGGCAGGACCTCCCGGTAGCGCCACAGGTTACGGCGCCGCACCACCAGGTCCTCCGGTCGCCACTGCTCCGCGAGCGCCGCCAGGTCGTAGCGGGCGAGGAGCGGGCCGCCGCAAGCGCAGAGGTTCTGGAGCCGATCGGTCGGGTGGGCCCGCGCGCAGCGGGCGCACTCGAGGCGGGTGATCACTCCGGGTGACGATGGATCGTCGCCACCGCCATCGCGGCGATCCCCTCCCGGCGCCCGATCGACCCCAGACCCTCCATGGTCGTCGCCTTGACGCCGACCTCGCCCGGCCCGATCGACAGGGCGGCGGCGATCTCCAACCTCATCGCTTCCACGTGTAGGCCGATCCGGGGCGCCTCGGCGAGCACGGTCGCGTCGACGTTCGCGATCTCCCAGCCGGCCTCGCGGAGACGGGCGGCCACGATGCGCAGGAGCTCCCGGCTGTCGGCGTCCTTCCAGCGCGGATCGTCGTGGGGGAAGTGATGGCCGATGTCCCCGAGCGCGGCCGCGCCCAGGATCGCGTCGGCGATGGCGTGGCAGAGGACATCGGCGTCCGAGTATCCGGCGAGCCCCCGCGGATGGTCGATCTCGACCCCACCCAGGACCAGCTGGCGTCCCTCGGCGAAGGGATGGACGTCGAAGCCTATCCCGGTCCGGACGGCGCTTACCACCTGACCCCGCCATGGGCGATGGTGCGCTCCGCCCACGACCAATCGGCGGCGTCGGTCAGCTTCCGGTTGAGGGTCTCGCCGGGGAGCCAGGTCACCGGATACCCGAGCCGCTCACACAGCTCGGCATCGTCGGTGGCCTCCTCGGGACCGGCCTCCTCGTGCGCCCGGCTCAGGATCGCCTGCGGGAACCCCTGCGGGGTCTGGGCGGCCACGAAGTGGTCCCGGTCGCGGGTCCCGATCACCCGCTCTCCGGCCACTTCCTTCAGCGTATCGTGGATCGGCAGGGCCGGTAGGACCGCGCGGCCGGCGGCGGCCCTTCGCGCGACCCGTTCGCAGAGCCCGCGGGAGGCGAAGGGTCGCGAGGCGTCGTGGACGAGCACGGTCCCGGCTTCCGGGATCGACCGGAGTCCGGCCCTCACCGAGTCCCGGCGGCTCGACCCGCCTGCCGTCACCCGGAGACG
>Ga0299907_10000259_pt1 | contig 24177 bp, 31 predicted proteins | sample RVTome_16_FD_198680 | JGI IMG/M metagenome (GOLD analysis project Ga0299907, IMG submission 198680) | Soil microbial communities from uranium-contaminated site in the Upper Colorado River Basin, Wyoming, United States - RVT152D67 (version 2) ...
GTTGTGGGAGGACGTGATCTACCGCGACGAATTGGAGCGGCTGGCCTCGGCCGACCACAGGCCGGAGGTCGTCCATACCTTGACGCGATCCCAGCCACCGGGATGGACGGGGTACGCACGCCGGGTGGACGGTCAGATGCTCGCCGAGACCGCGTGGCCGGCCGCCAGCATGCCGTCGACGTTCGTGTGTGGACCGACGCCCTTCGTCGAGGCGGTCGCCGCCGCCCTCGTGCTCCTCGGATACCCCGCCACCAGCGTGAAGACGGAGCGTTTCGGACCCACGGGAGGGTAGATGGAGACCGACGCGAAGCGTGTCGACGGCAACGCCATGGCCGGGATGCTCGGCGAGGTGTTCGGCCGGGAGATGACGGCCGCCCTGATCGCCTGTGGCGGGTGCGGCAAGGTGGAGCCCTTCGGGGCGGAGCACGTGTACATGCGGGCGCCCGGCATCGTGATGCGTTGCTGCCACTGTGACAGCGTCCTACTCGTCGTGGCCCACACTGGAGAGACGTACCGTCTCGGCCTCGGGAAATCGAAATGGCTCGAGTTCGCCGAACCGGCTTGATTCAAGCTCACCGAACTCGCAGAAGAGCTTCGATGCCGTTGGCGCTCAGGTCAGCTGCGACTACGCGGTGGCCGTGATCTCGTAGACCTCGTCTGTCGGATGACCGGCACGCTCGTGGGTGCGCATGACGGCCTCCTTGCTCGGAGCCTCCGAGAGACAGAAGACGATCCCGGTCTCGGGGTCGCCCCATGCCTTCTTGAAGTCCGCGTTCTCCTGATCCTGGACGTCGAGATCGGCCTGGTGCGCCTTCAATAGATCCTCGGGCGTGATGCCCTTCATGTTGCGGTGCACATCCATGAACTCCGGCATGGTCCCTCCTTCCCACGTGGGTCTGGCATTATCTACTCGGTCGGCTCAGCCCGCACAACTCAGGTTTCTACGATCGATTAGGTCAGGTGGGCGGGGTGGCCTAACGGGTGTACTGGCAGGCGCCGCCGTTCGAGGCTGCTGCGCCTACGCGTCTCGTGACGGGATCTCGGTCTCGATCAGGCGCTTCACGTTGTCGACGCTCCGCTGCATCATCCGCCTTAGGAATTCGAGCTTCTCCGAATCGTTCATCCCCTCGATCCTGGTGGTGACCGTGATGAGGGTCCTGGCCGGTCCCCGCGCCTCGAAGGTGGTGCGCCCCTGGGCGTTCATGTTCCGGTCGTGGATCGAGACGGCAAAGGCTCGCTCCGGATCGAACTCCACGACCTCCATCTCGCCTTCCACCGGCGTGTCCCACCGGGTATTCATTCGGCGGATCCTCGTGGCGAGCCCAATCGGCCCGTCCGACAGCTGCTCGAGGTGCATGTCGGGATCCCAGCGTGGGTGATTGCGGACGTGCTCGGCTGCGTAGAAGCGCCAGACGTCGCCGACCGGGCGATTGACCTCGGTAGAGACCTGTACGTCCCCGGTTCTCTCCTCGATGTACCCGAGATGGCGGACTCTCTGCTGCCCCAGCGCCGGCATCTCCCCGCACACTCCAAGTATCGGTCACCTGGGACTGATCGGTGCCCGCCCGAGCGTGATCTCCTTGGCTAATGCGTCGATCGGTCCGGGACGTCATGAAGTTACGTTTTGGGGGTGTTTCTCCATCCCCCGGCCTGGCAACAGTTTGGCAACAGACCTGGCCGTGAGTCGAGAACAGAACAGGATGGGTTGGGACCGGAACGCGTCCCCGAACAGGCACGACAGCACAACTCAGGACGAGCCCGTTCGTCGCGGTAGGCGAGAAACGCCCCTCTCAAGGTGGAGACACGGGTTCGAACCCCGTTGGGACTACTCGATCTCCAGTAGGAACGAGCGCCGAGCGACGATCCTCGTTGGGCCTTGAATGGGCCAGCCAGGAGGCTGCATTTGGGAAGCGACCGGTCATGTCTGACGAGCAGCGCAGGCGTCTAGCGGTGGCGTGCTCAGAGAACGCTCTCAACCTGATCCGTCCAGTCGGACGTTCTCGTCGCCAGTGGGGCTCTTCCCTACTCGGTGCGGACGATCCGCAATGCTGGGGGGGTCGGTTTCGGGTTGGCCATCGTCAGGACGATCGAGTCAAGTGGCGGTCATCTGTTCCGGTGGCGGCATTCCCGGCGGAACTTCTCCACGCTGCGTGTACTCGAGGTTGCTCAATTCGACCGGGTTGACCTGCACGGAGGCGCCGCGCCGACGCATCACGAGCAAGGCCACCTGAGCCACGACTTCCATGAAGCGGTACAGGATGATCGTAGCGGCCACGCTGATGACCGAGGCCGGTAGCACCAGGAGGCTGTAGGCGACGATCAACCCGAACCGATATCGTCGGCCCCAGATCACAGACAGAAGGAGGGGCGACACCCAAATGAGGGCGAGGACCGCGGCCGAGGAAAGGGCAGAGACCGGCCGCCAGCCGAGGATGGCCAAGAGCGAATCGAGTCCAGCTAGGGCGTAGAGCGCGACCCAAGCGGCGATGAGGACCTTCCACCTCCAGGCCCGCAGGAGATGGGTGGCTAGGCTAATCGCGGCCCACATGACCCAGCGCATCACCAGCGGAACCCGGGTTCCACCCATGGCGTCCCGGAAGGTCGCATCGGCCTTCTCTCGGTCATTCGGATCCATGCCGCTCACGACGAGCTGGTCATGCAGCAAGGCCGGCAATGTGTGGCGGCCATACCGGGGAACGAGCCACGTGAGGAAGCTCGGTACCGAAGCCAGATCTGTCGCGTCGCCTCTTCTGACAACGATGTCCTGATGCCCTGGTTCCTCAAACCGGAATGGCTCATCGAGCTCGAATCCCGTCGCTGACACCTGCCGAAGCAGGATCTCGGCATCGAGTTCGGACCACCGCTTCTTGAAGGGCAGGTGGAGTTGGATGGAGGAACCTCCCACCAGCGATCGGTGCAAGCTGTCAACTGCATCGTGAAGCAGCCGCGGGAGCGGGTGGCCGCTTCGCACGGCCAAGTCCTGGAGCTGACCCAGAGCCTGCTCGTCGACCTCCACCGTGTACGTCACGAACCAATTCTGCGTACGCCACCACAACCGGTCAAGAGACAGTGTGGCGTCCCCCAGGCGGTGCGGGAGCATCACAGGTTCGATTTCAGGCCGCAAGCAGCCAACCAGAAACGGTGATCGAGGCGTTTGCGCTCAGCGAGACGACTCGAAGAACTGCTCTGATTCCTCATGATTCTTACCTCGCTTTGGTTCCCGCTTCAGAACTCACGTCGACCGTTACCCTCCAAGACCTGCTTCAGCTTGCCCAGGTTCTGTGCCACTGCTGCCTTGACCCTGGGGACCGCCAGAGGAGCAACAAGCCTCAGCACGCCCGACGTGGGCTCGAGGTTTACCTCGTTGGTGAGCCCACGTTCGCGGTCTGCGCAACCGGATTCGCATCGACCCTGATGACCCCGGGACGGCGACTCAGAACTTGTTCAACGACGGCCTTCTCGGAAGCGAGGAACATCCCGCCAACGTGGAGCACGGTGGATGCGGCCTTGCCACCCGCGACCGGGTCGATCATGCGTCCCGAATCCCTCATGCCGCGTACTTCTGCGAATCGGACTTGAAGCTGTCGAGGCAGGACTGTGAGCAGAAGTGGTATGTCTTCCCCTCGTACTCCTCGCTCCCCGCGGCCGTCGCCGGGTCGATCTCCATCCCGCACACCGGGTCCTTCACGGTTGCCATGGCTTCCTCCTCCTCGGTTGTCTCTCGCTCGCCGACCTCTACCAGCACCGGTCGGTCGATCGGTCGGGCGCGCGCCTTCAGACTCGGCGCCTGGAAGCCGCGGAGCCGGTTCGCGTTCGTCACCACCGACAGCGAGCTCGCCGCCATCGCGGCGGCGGCGATCATCGGGCTCAGCATGATCCCGAAGAACGGGTAGAGGATGCCCGCAGCGATCGGGATGCCGACCGAGTTGTAGACGAAGGCGAAGAACAGGTTCTGCCTAATGTTGCGCATCGTCGCGCGGCTGAGTGCGAGCGCCGAGACGATCCCCCGCAGCTCGCCGGAGATCAGCGTGACGTCCGAGGCCTCGATCGCGACGTCGGTCCCGGTCCCGATCGCGATGCCGATGTCGGACTGAGCGAGCGCCGGCGCGTCGTTGATCCCGTCGCCGACCATCGCCACCAGCTTGCCCTCGTCCTGGAGCCGCCGCACCTCGAGCGACTTGTCCTGCGGGAGCACCTCGGCGAGGACGCGCTCGATCCCGACCTGGCGCGCGACCGCCTCGGCGGTGCGGGCGTTGTCGCCGGTAATCATGACGACCTCGAGCCCGAGGTCGCGGAGTGCGCCGACCGCGGCAGGTGAATCCTCCTTGAGCGTGTCCGCGACCGCCACGACGCCCGCGGCGCGTCCATCGACCGCGGCGTAGATCGCGGTCTTCCCCTCCTCGGCGAGTCGCGAGGCCGTCGACTCGAGGGCCGACGGGTCGACTCCGGCGGCCTCGAGCAGTCGCTCCCGACCGACGAGCACGCTGCGCCCCTCGACGGTCGCGCGGACGCCCTGGCCGGTGACCGAGTCAAACTCACTCGGTTCGACGAGGGCGATCCACCGCGCTTCTGCGCCCGCCACGATCGCCGAGGCGAGCGGATGCTCGGAGGAGCGCTCTGCGGACGCCACGAGCCGGAGCAGTTCCTCCTCGGCGAAGCCGTCGTTGACGGCGACATCGGTCAAGGCCGGCGCGCCCTTCGTGATCGTCCCGGTTTTGTCGAGCACGATCGTGTCCAGTTTGTGGGCGGTCTCCAGCGCCTGGGCCGACCGGATCAGGACCCCGTTCTCCGCGCCCTTGCCGGTGCCGACCATGATCGACAGCGGCGTCGCGAGCCCGAGCCCGCAGGGGCACGCAATGATGAGCACCGAGACCGCGCTCACGAGGGCGAACGTGAGCGCCGGCTCGGGGCCGAAGTCGAACCAGATCACGAAGGTCCCGATCGCGATAAACACTGCCGCCGGGACGAAGTAGCTCGCGACCAGGTCGGCGAGGCGCTGGATCGGCGCCTTCGACGCCTGTGCCGCCTCGACGAGCTTGATGATCTGGGCAAGCATCGTGTCGCGCCCGACCTTGGTGGCGCGGAACCGGAACGCGCCGGTCTGGTTGATCGTCGCGCCGATCACCTCGTCACCCACGTCCTTGGAGACCGGGATCGGCTCGCCGGTCACCATCGACTCATCCACCGCCGAGCGCCCGCCGATCACCTCGCCGTCCACCGGGATCTTCTCGCCGGGACGGACGAGGATCTCGTCCCCGACCTCGACCTCCCCGATCGGAATCTCCCGCTCCTGACCGTCGCGCACGACCCGCGCGATCTTGGCCTGCAGACCGATCAGCGTGCGGATCGCTTCACCCGTGCCTGCCTTCGCGCGGGCCTCGAGCAGCCGACCGAGGAGGATCAACGTGAGGATCACGCCGACGGCCTCGTAGTAGACCTCTCGGAGCTCCTCTGGGACGAGAGATGGCACAACGGTCACGAACAGGCTGTAGGTGAAGGCCGCGGTCGTGCCGATCGTGATGAGGGCATTCATGTCCGCCGTGCGGTGGCGAAGCGTGAGCCAACCCGTTCGATGGATCGGCCACCCCGTGTAGAACATCACCGGAGCGATGAACGCGAGCTGGACCCACCGGTTCATGATCCAGCCGGGTACCCAGGCTGCATCGAAGAAGTTGGTCGCCATGACAGCAACGACGACGGGCGCCGTCAGGATCGCTCCCACGATGACGCGCCGCGACAGATCTCGGATCTCGGCGCGCCGCTCGATGGCCTCCCGATCCTCGGTCTCGGCCGAGCCAGGTGCAACTCGCTCCTCGACGCGGTAGCCGATGCCCTCGACGGCTGAGCGCATCTCCCCGATCCCGATCTGAGCGGCGTCGAAGTCGACGCTCAGCCGCTCGGCGCCGTAGTTGGCCTCGACGCGGTCCACGCCAGGCAGCCCATCGAGCGCCCCTTCGATGGTCGTCACGCAGGTCGGGCAGGCGACCCCGTCCGCGCGGAGCGCGAATTCCACCCGCTGCGTGTCGCCCACGACTTGCGTCGGACCGACGCCGACGGCACGCGCGGCCTCGTGACGGTGGGTGTCGGTCGACGGTTGCTCGGGAGCCCCCGACACCGCCCCGTCGGGCTCCACGATCAGGGTGCCGTGCAGCATGTTCATCCCGCAGGCGAAGCCGAACTCCCCCGCCTGAGCGGGCATGAGCTCGACGGTGGTCCTGCCGAACGCGGCCAGTGACTTGCTGACTCCGAAGTCGGGGAACACGACTCGCGAGGAGCACTCGCTGTTCTCGTGGCGGTCGAACACCAGGCGCAGCGGGACCCCCCGGTGCACGCGGATCAGATTGGGCGAGTAGCCGCCCTTGACATCGATCTGCACTTCCTGGACATTGCCGCGGAGCTCGGCTCGTCGCGCCTGCTTCGGTCCGAAGAAGAACCAGCCCAGCGCCGCGATCAACGCCGCGCCACCGGCCGTCACCAAGATCTCCGCTTCCGTCACGTCGGTTCGCCCCTTCGGCCGCCACGCGGCACCAGCCGATCGTCGAGTGACGCCGTTCCATTGATACCTATACCCTGGAGGGGTATCATATGTCAACGGAATCTCAAGGAGCAGGAGGCAACCGTGGCAACCCAGACACGCGGATACACGGCGACGAAGCAACAGCTGTTGGATCGTCTGGCCCGGATCGAGGGTCAGGTCAGGGGCGTCGCCAAGATGGTCGAGGAAGACCGCTACTGCATCGATGTCGTGACCCAGATCAACGCCGCGAGGGCAGCGCTCGACAAGGTCGGCCTCGGGCTGCTGGACGGCCACGTCCGTCACTGCCTGATCGGCGGGCACGGCGGCCCGACCGATCCCGACGAACAGGCTCAAGAGCTGATGGGGGCCGTGGGCCGGATGGTCTCCCGTTAGGCATCGGTGAGCGGCCCGCCAGGCTATCTCGAGTCCAAGTCTCGGCGGTAAATGGAAACCACCGGAACCCGAGGGTTCCAGCGGTCTCCGGCCCCGGACCGTAGGGCTCGTTGGGCCCGAGTCAAGACCGGCGTTTCGCGGAGCCGATTGCGAAGCTCAGGCTCGAACGCTCACGCGGACAAGGTACGTCGTGATCAGGATGCGGGTGGTCGCAGGCCCGCCAGGGTGACCGTCACGAGCCGACCGATCGCCGCTCTCGACCGATGCCTGGCGCCCCTCAGGGCTTCGACACAGAAGGCCGCCAGCTCTTCCGGAGGCACGTCGTCCCGGACGTCGCCGTTCCTCGCGGCCTCGATCAACAGGCCCCGGATCAACTCGTGGACCTGCCGCTGCGCTCGCCCGAGCTGATCGGCTCGATGCATGAGCTCCTCGACCCCGGCGCTCTGGTGGCCGCGCGAGTGGCTCGAGAGGAGCGCGTAGGCCCCGAGCACCGCCTCGAGTCGCTCCCCCGCATCGCCTCCCTGGTCTCGGATCTCCGAAAGCTGGGCGAGATGGGCAGTCATCTGGCGATCGTGCCACGCGAGGAGGATCGCCTCGACGTCGGGGAAATACTTGTACAGGGTCGCGCGTCCGATCCCGGTCTCTTCAGCGATCTGCGACATCGTTACGCCCAGAAGCCCATGCTCCGCAACCAGCGCGGCCGTGGTGTCCAGGATCGCCTCGCGCACCTCGCGACGATGCGTCTCAATCGTCTCGGTCCAGAGCTTCGGCACGGGGGTGATCATACGTGATGACCGGCCTCAAGACGTGTTGGTTTGACATAGACAGATTGTCTCGATACCTTTGGTGGCGCGTGACACCTTATCCCGGCACGAGGAGACCGAAATGGCCGACCCGCTCCGCTCCCCCGAGGACGCAGACCGCGCTCGCCGGGGATCGGAGCAGGACGCGTCCAGGGGCACACCGCGGTGGGTGGTCGTCGTCGCAATCGGCCTCGCGATCGCGCTGCTCGGGCTGATCGTGTTCCTCCATCTCAGCGGCGCCATTGGGCCCGGCACCCACTAGGTGGTCGCGCGATGACGGATCCCATCGCCGAACGTGAGCGGTCACTCGGCGACAGCCCCTCCGTCGTCACGGTCCGATCATTGACCAAGCGTTTCGGCGATATCGTCGCCGTGGACGACCTCTCCTTCTCACTGGAGGCGGGAACCGTCACCGGCTTCCTCGGCCCGAACGGCGCCGGCAAGACGACCACGCTTCGCCTGCTCCTCGGGCTCGCGGAGCCGACGGCGGGCGAGGCGCTCGTGTTCGGACGCATCTACCGCGACCTCGACGACCCGATACGTCGGATCGGAGCGGTGCTCGAGTCGAACGACTTCCACCCCGGACGCACGGGGCGCAACCACCTGCGGGCGCTCGCCGCCGCGGCGGAGATCCCGTTCGGCCGCGTCGACGAGGTGCTGGTCCTGGTCGAGCTCGAGGCGGCGGCCGACCGGCGGGTGCGGACCTATTCGCTCGGCATGCGCCAGCGGCTCGGGCTAGCGACCGCGCTGCTCGGCGACCCCGAGCTGCTCGTGCTCGACGAGCCCGCCAACGGGCTCGATCCCGCCGGCGTCCACTGGCTGCGCGGGTTCCTGCGCCGGTTCGCCGAGCAAGGCCGAACGGTTCTCGTCTCGAGCCACATGCTCGCCGAGGCCGCGCTGACCGTGGACGAGGTCGTGATCATCGATCATGGGCATCTCGTCACGACCGGTCGGCTCGGAGAGCTCACGCAGGGGGGACGGACGCTCGAGGACGTCTTCCTCGGACTGACCGGAGCCCGGACGTGAGGGCCCTGCTTCGCATGGAGCTGCTGAAGCAGCGTTCGACCCGGACCACGCTCGGCCTGTTCGCCGCGATGCTCGGCCTCGTGCTCCTCGCCGTGCTCTTGCACGGCCTGCTTCCAGCCCAGTCCCTCCGCAGCCCGAACAACCAGCTGACGATCCTCGGACGGGGGGAGTTCCTCGGAGCCCTCTTCGCCGGGCTGGTGGGGGCGCTCTCGGTCACCGCCGAGATCCGCCACGGGACGATCCGGCCGACCTTCCTCGTCACCCCACGGCGCGCCCGCGTCGTCTGGGCGAAGGTCTGGGCGTGCGTGCTCACCGGGTCGGTGTTCGGACTCACCGCCGGAGCGGTTGCCGTGGCCACCGGCGCGGCGGCGTTTCGAGCGCGAGGGATCGACCTCCGGTTGGACGGCGGGGACTACGTGCTCCTCGTCGCCGGGGCCATGGGGGCAGCCGCCTTGTGGGCGGCGATCGGCGTGGGTGTGGGGGCCGTCGTTCGCCACCAAGTACCGACGGTGGTCGGTATCTGCGCATGGCTGCTGTTCGTCGAGGGCCTGCTGGCCGGCGATCTCGTCGGACTCGGGGACGTCTTCAAGTTCCTTCCCGGCTCCGCCGCAGCGGCGGTCAGCGGGCAGGAGCCGGGGACGTTGCTCGCTCCCGGGCTCAGCCTGGTGCTGCTCGGTGCGTATGCGGCCGCCGCGGCGCTCGTAGGCGCCTTGGCAACCTCCCGCAGAGACGTGGGGTAAACGATGTCTTCGTCCTCACTCCACGAGAGCTCGGACCAGAACGCAGAAGTGGGCCAGCGGAACGACGCCCGGAGCGAGGATCCGCCGTCGAGCGTCCGAATCACGGTGATCGTGCAGAACCGCTACTCGTTCGATACCCACCGGGTCAGAGGACGGCAGATCAAGGAGACGGCGAGCATCCCGTTGGGCTTCGCGCTCTACCGCCGCACGCAGGGTGGGAACGAGCCGATCCGCGACGATGCGCAAGTTGAGCTCCGAAACGGCGACCACTTCTTCGCTCGTCCGTCCTCGAACGCCTCATGAACGCGCGGACTCGACTCCTTGTGATCCTGCTCGGAGCTATGTCCGTGGGCGGCGCGGTCCTGGTCCGGCGGCACGCTCGGAGCACGATGGGCAAGGAGGTACCAGGCGGGATCCTCATCGGCGACGCCGCCCTCTACGACGCGCTCAGCCACCGGTTCCTGCTCGGGTCCCTCTTCGAACGCATCCCGGCCGACATCGCCGCGATTGCTCCGGAAGGCACGCGGCTGCTCGAGGTGGGGTGCGGCCCCGGTCGCCTGTCCACGCTCTTGGCCAGCCGGTTCGGCCTCGACGTGACCGGCCTCGACCTCGACCCGGCCATGATCGAGCGTGCCCGGGCCAACGCCGAGCATTCGGGACCCGGTGGTGGACGTCGTCCATCGTTCCTCGTTGGGGACGTTTCCTCGCTGACTTTCCCCGACGCATCGTTCGATGTTGTCGTGAGCACGCTCTCGATGCACCACTGGACGGACGCGACCGCGGGCTTGAACGAGATCGGCCGCGTGCTGAGACCCAACGGGCGGGCGCTCGTGTGGGACTTCCGTGGCGGATCCGTGCCGCTCCACGGACGTCTGCCCGATCCGGTCGAGCGCGCACGTGGATCTTCGCTTCGCGTGGTGAGCGCGACGCCGTGGCGCTGGCCGTGGAGGCTCACCCTCACCCGGCGAATCGAGATGACCCGGGCCCAGGATGCCCCAGGGTCCGTGGAATCGTAGATCGGCTTCCAAAGGCTCGAGATCCGGGCAGTCGAATGAGTCGAGGCGTTGGGCCTGACGTGCTCGATACCGTGGTCCTCGCCGTCGCCACCGCCTTCGCGGTCGCCGGCGTCGGAGGCCTGATTCTCGATCAGATACGAGCGTCACGAGCCGAGGGGCGACGCCTCAACGACGATCTCGGATGGACGCTCCTGTGGGCGCTCGGCTTGAGCGTCTTGTTCATCGCCGCTTGGCTTCAGTCAAGGCTTTACACCGTGGTCTGAATAGCAGCAAGAGCCTGGGCGTTTCTTCGAGAACGTTTGACTACGAACCATTCCCCGGATACCCTCGCGCCGGCTGCGACCGCAGCCTTTTTCTTTGTGTGGGAGTTGCATGATCGGAGCGCGGCGACAGAAAGCGAAGCGACTCGGAGCCGTTTCGCTGATCACGGTTGTGGCATCAATAGGTGCCACGTCACTCTCTTTCGCTTCCCCTGGCAAGCAGGACGTCGCAGACGCGAAACAGCGCCTTGATTCGCTCAACGGCGAGCTCTCCGTCGTCGTGGAACAGTTCAATCTTGCTCGCATTCGGCTTGTGCAGGCCGAGCAACACCTAGAAGAGACTCGGGAAGAGGCAACCCGCGCTCGCGCGCGCGCTGACGACGCACTCGCCGAACTGAACGACCGCGCCGGTCGTGTGTATCAAGGGTTCCAGTCTCAGTGGTCGAGTCTGCTAGAAGCGAGCTCGATCGCCGACTTTTCCGATCGCATCGAGTTCATGGGGCAGCTGGCCCAGGCGGACGCCGACCTGGCAACCACTGCGTCGAATGAACAGAGAGAGGCGTTGTGGCTGGCAGACGAGCTCGAGAAGACCGTTGAGGAAAGGCGATCGATCCTTCAAGACATCGAGCGCAAGCAGGCCGAGATCCGAAGCCTCATCGACCAGGCTCGAAAGACGTACGAAGAGCTCGACCGGAAGTACCACGATGCCCTCGCCGCGGAGCGTGCGGCGGCAGCTGCCGCGGCCGAGGCTCAGGCGCGTTCAGATATCACGACCGGGATCGCGCCCGGCCCCGTGCCAGTCGTCAGCGGAAGCGTCGACGCCGTCATCGCCGCCGCCGGATCCGTGATCGGAGTACCGTACGTCTTCGGAGCGGCCGACCCCGCCGTCGGTTTCGATTGCTCCGGCCTCACGATGTGGGCTTGGGCACACGCCGGGGTCTCGCTTCCACACTCGTCGTCCTTGCAGTACGCCTCACTCCCCCACATTGATAGCTCGGCTCTGCAGCCGGGCGACCTCGTCTTCTCGAGCTACGGTCGCCTCGGCTCGGGAGTCATCGATCACGTCGCTCTCTACATCGGCGCGGGTCAGACCATCGCGGCCAGCAGTCCCAGCTCGCCTGTCGGCTACAGGGCCATCGATTGGGACGCGGTCGTCGGAGCCGCCCGACCGGGATAGTCAAGCGCGCAAAGTCGATTCATCTACGCCATCGGCCGTGGCGCTTGCCGGCGAGTAGGGCCACTCGGCCGAGCCACTCACGTGGGCGATCGCCCTAACACGTTGATCAGACACGATCAGTCACCTCAAGCACCCGTTAGGCGACCACCCCGCAGTCGCTGACGGAGACAGGAAGGAGGTGACTCGCCTTGGACGGAATCCCGTGGTGTCCGCCGACGCCTGATTGTCCGTGCCCGCCATCCCCAGAGTGCCCGTAGGCAGATGATGCACAACAGTCCATACCGCCACGAGAGGGCTGGTGGGAGCGACCGTCAGTCGACCCTTAGATAACTGGCGGGCGCGGTTCAGTAGGCGAGCGACTTCAGGATGAGGCGAACTCGTCCATGGCCTGCTGATCCGAAAAATGCAGCCAGACCTCGGCGATCTTGCCGCCCTCGATGTGCATCACGACCACCTGGTTCTGCTCGAGCATCTTGCCGCCGCGGGCCGCCCGGGTCTTGTTCAGAACGACCGTGTGGTCGTCGCTGGCCACGATGTCGTGGTTCTCGATCTCGGGCGCAGCGTCGAGTAGCTGCATCTGCTGCTGGAACATCTTCGCCACGCCGTCCTTGCCTCGGTGGTCGCCGGCCATCGGCCCTCGACCGGGGAAGTGCACGACGGTGTCGTCCGTATGCAGGCTGAGGAAACCTTCCATGTCACCCTTCGAAATCGCCTCAGTTGCGCTCCTGGCGATCTCCTCGTTGGGATGTGCCATGGCCCACTCCTTTCGTCGGTCGGCTCGTCGGTCGACCTGGTCGTCCAGAGGCTAGCCCTGCGCGTCGGTCTTGAGCAAGCGGCCCGAAGCCGGGAGGATCGGGGTCCAGCAGGTCGGCGATGGCCGGACGACCTAAACACCTGGGGACCTGAATCTAATAAGACCACTTCCCCGTCCGGCGCTGGACGTGTGCGCTTCAGAACGCGTGCCTCGGTGATCGCCTCGTCGAAACGCGAGAGCGACGTAACCGTCTCGACCACCGCGGGCCTTGACCGCCGTTCCCTCCCGGTGGTTAGTTGGTATCTGCGCGTAACGTGAGCCCGTGAGAGGGAACGCCATGCGGAGATTTCCGGCTGCGCTGATCGTGGCTGTGGCGTGCGTGCTGATCGCCTCCACCGCAGCTTTGGCCACGCCGTCGAACGACGACGAGCTGTTCACGGACGAGCTGCATCGCCTCGCAGAGTCCCAGAAGGTGTACAAGGGCGGACAGCGTGGCTCGGAAGCCCTCAACATGGAGGTGGTCGGCCACAACAACCTCGATGGCCGAGGCTTCAACGCGGACGTCTGGGTCCATGAAGGCTATGCGTATGTGGGTCACTGGGGCTTCACCGATTGGGCAATGGGGAACGACCGCTTCTGCCCGGAGCCGCCGCAGAGCGGCGTGGCCGTGATCGACGTCCGGAACCCCGCCGATCCAACTGTGGTTTCCACGCTCCAGAACCCGGAGGGGACCTCGGCCGAAGACGTCGTCGTGTACACAGCGGAGTTCGGACCGAAGGCAGGTCGTGACATCGCGGCCGCTGGTATCCAGGTCTGTGGTGGGTCTCGCCGGGACACGAGCTTCCGCCGTGGGCTGATGCTGTGGGACGTCACCGACCCGGCCCAGCCCAAGGAGCTGGGGTTCTACGACAGTGGCTGTTGTGCTCGGGGCGTGCACGAGTTCGAGGTGGAGGATCGATCAGATCTCGGCCGGACCTTCGCCTACGCCACGGTCCCCTCCAGCGAAGAGCCCGACGATGCATCCCCAAACGGGCTCCAGGACGAGCAGGGAAGGGGTCCATTCCGTTTGGTCGACATCACCGATCCCGCCAACCCGGTGGAGGTGTCCAGCTGGGGGTTCCTGCAGGAGGGCCTGACTCCCGGCACGGCGCAGGGATGCGATCCGGCCGCGCTGTACGGGCACGGGGCCGAACCGTCTGCCGATGGAAAGCTCGTGTTCCTCTCGTACTGGGACAGCGGGTTCGTGGCGTTGGATGTGACCGATCCCTTGCAGCCGGCGTTCCGTGGCCGGACGGTCTACCCGGCGAACGCGGACGGAGACGGTCACTCGTCGAACTACGACGACGCCCGAAGGCTTCTGTTCACGGCGGACGAGGACTTCTGCAAGTCCTCCGGCGCTGGAATCGAGAAGGGCTTCGGGTACCTCCGCGTCTACGACTACGCGAACCTCGCTGCGCCGGTGCAGATCGGCGAGTACCGAACTCCGAACTCACTCGGCACCGACGACCAGGCGGCCGGCGACTACACGATCCACAACCCCCTGCTCGTGGGGACGACCGTCTATGCGTCTTGGTACACCGACGGCGTTCGGGTGATCGATGTGAGCGATCCCAGCCGTCCCCGAGAGGTCGCCTACTTCGTCCCGCCCGCCGGGGAGAACCCGGTCAAGCCGAGGCAACGATTCGTGTTGCCGAGCACCACGCAGGTGTGGGGAGTGGTCGTCGACGAGGCCACCGGGCTCGTCTTTGCCAGCGATATGAACACCGGTCTTTGGATCCTGCGCCGAACGGATTGACGGGCGACGGAGGCTCGCAGGCGATCTCCGCGCTCGCGAAGCTCACCGTGTAGCCGTCTAGCTCGTCGCGATCGCCGCAGCTGCGGGACCTCCGCCTCCCGCGACTGATGACTGCGATGCCAGTCGGTAACCCTGGGCCACCACACCCTACTTGGGCTTCGAGGCCTTGATGATTACGGCGGTCGCAACACGACCTTGATGATCGACCGAGATCGTCCGCCGCATGACCTCGATGACCTCGTGTGTGAAGAGCGGCATTAGGGCCGCATCCTCGATCCCGAACGGCCGGTGCCCGCCGACCCACACGTTCGCGTACCCGGCTCTTTCGAGCTTCTCGGCGAAGACACGCTCCGCCAGGGCCCCCGACACTCACCCGGCCCAGGCGCTCTGATCGTTGGCCACCTCTGGGGGCAGCTCGCCCTCGACCGTGAGATCAGCCACGCAGATCCGGCCTCCCGGCCTGAGCAACCGAAACATCTCTGCGAGCGCTCGACTCTTCCGAGCCGACAGGTTCAAGACGCCATTGGAGATCACCACGTCGATCGACTCGTCTGGAAGCGGGATGTCTTCCATCTCTCCCGGGACGAACTCGGTCCAGCCCTCGACGCCGGCCTCAGCGGCGTGGCGACGTCCCCGCTCGCACATCTCCTCGAGGATGTCGAGTCCGATGGCCTTGCCCTTCGGTCCGACGCGCCTGGCAGCGAGGATGGTGTCGATCCCTCCTCCGGAGCCCACGTCCAGGACCGTTTCACCCTCCCGGATGAACGCGTAGCGGACGGGGTTCCCCACTGAGAGGGACCACCCAACGGCCCCCGCGGGAACCTCGGCAAGCTCGTCGTCCGTGTAGACGCGGCGGGCCACCACCTCGCCGCCGCCGGTCGTGATCGCCGAATACGCCTGTCGGACGGCGTCCTTGATCTCCTCTTGGAACATGAGGTCCTTGGCCACCGCTCCTCCTACAGCTCCTGGACGAAGCGCTCGAGATGGGCCTTCACGTCCGGTGGGATCTCCTCAACCTCATTCGAGGCAAGGAAACTCCGGAGCTCCTTCGCGAACTCCAGCTCCCCGCAGCACGTGCGGCAGAACGACAGGTGCTTCTCCACCCTCACTTGATCATCGGCCGAGATCGCGTGGTCGAGGTAGTCCCAGAGTTGCTTCACGGCCTCGGAACACGGGATCGAGGCTTGCTGGTCGGTCATCTCCGTACCTCCCCTATGAGGAGACCCGTCTCCTCCGCGTACGCCCACATCTCGGTCTCGAACCGCTTCCGACCTCGGTGGAGTCGCGCCAGGATCGTCCCGAGTGGTGCGTCGAGCATGCGGGCAATCTCCTTCGTCGCGAATCCGTCCATGTACCGAAGCACGAGGGGTGCCCGGTAGAGCTCCGGGAGGCGCATGAGGACATCGCGTACGTCGTCCTTGCCGAACGCCCTCAGGAAGTCCAGGTGCAGGGTGTCCGAGTAGGGAAGCGGATCCACCTCGACCAGGGTCCGGTATAGCGAGAAGTCCTCGACCTCCTCGACCGGAAGCTCCTCCACGGATCGGGCTCGCCTGCGAAGCTCATCCCGGAATACGTTCACCAGGATGGTCTTCAGCCACCGGGCGCCGGCCTCGTCCTCCTTCAGCGCCCCGAAAGACCGATACGCTCGGATCAGCGTCTCCTGCACGAGATCCTCCGCACCGTCCCGAACAAGCCGGCGGGCGAGCGAGTAGAGGGCCGGCAGCTCGCCGACGGCAATGCTCTGGAACGCTTCCTTGGTCCGGTCCTGGACCCCGATGTCCGTCATGACTCGGCCCGTCTCACAGGCGTGCTCACCTCTCAAGACGCTTGAATGGCCGACCTTATTGCATCGCCAGAAGGTGCAATCGGCGTCGGCGGTCAGACGTCTCTAAGGGGCGAGAGGAGGTGCGGGACATGACGAGCATCACGGTGGAGGACACGAGAGCGGGCAAGTCGGTTACCGCTCTTCGAACGGGCTCCTGGCTCATGGGGATCGCCGCCGCGGGGTTCATCGGTTACGCGGTGATCTTCTTCGTCCGCAACTTCACGGACTCGTTCCTTGAGCTCGGGATCGGGCCCAACGAGGTCAACGTGGGAAAGGATCAGATCCAGCAGTTCAGCCCGTCGCTGTTCGAGTACGTGAGCCATCTCCACCTCGCGGTCTCCGGATTCATCGCGGCAACGGGCGTTGCGGTGCTTTTCCTGGTGGCGTACGGGGTTCGACGAGGGGAGCTCTGGGCATGGGTCGGAGCGGTGACCGCGCCGGTCCTGGGGCTCGCGGTTGCCCTTCCGGCGCACTACGTGAACGGTTTCGACACCATCGGCCACCTGGGGCTGATCTATCTCGCGACGGTGATCTTCGTGATCGGCGCGCTCGTGGCCTTGCGAGGCATCATCGCGGCGCGGAGGAGCTGAATTCGCCCGGGCACACGGCGGGGCCCCCCGGCCGAGGGAGCTCGCCGCTTGCCTCCCGGTCGCCATACCGAGAAGGGACGATCCAGAAATGACACAGACGGAGACGCTGACGTGCGCGAAGTGCGGAGGGCCGGGTGAGGGTTGGAAGTGCGCCATCTGTGGATCGGTGGCGAGCGATCACGACGCCGGGCATCTGCACGTCGGCTCCGATCGCTACTGCACGGTCCGATGCGCCGGGTGCGACCAGGCTGACGTCCTCTGCACCTGCGTGTGATCGGGCCGACGAGGTGCCGCGTCCCTGAGAGCCTGGTCTCGTAGAGCTCGATCTCATTCGAGGCCGGCTTCGATTAGATCCGCAGCGGCGATGTCCACTCGAGCATCCGGCATGCGCAGGCGATGAAACCAACCCAGTGCGGCATGGGCGCGGTACAGAGCGTCGCCCACAATGGCACCTCCGCGCGCGATGCCAGGCCACGCTCGTCCCGCATTCGTCCGCGAACGACCGGGAGACGTCAAGAAACGACGGGGACGGCTGGAGCATCGACTCCGCAGTCATCGACCCGTTCCGGCCGAAGCTGGCACCCGACGACGGTTGCCAGGCTCGTAGCAGGGGAACGCTAGGTTCGCGATTGAGGGCGCGCCACCGTTCAAGCCCGTGGTCCTGACAGATACGCGACCTTCGGCCCTGATGCAAGGAGACCGAACGGTGTAGGCGATAGCTCAAGGAGGTGGGGAGCCCATGATGAACGGGTGGGACGGATGGGACTGGGTCTGGATGACCTTCATGATGGTCGCGTTTTGGGGAGGTCTGGCCGCGGTAATCGTGTTCGCCATCAAGTCCCTCGGTGGCTCTCGGCGGCGCTCGGAGACCCCAGCACCCGACGCGATGACCGTGCTTGAGACCCGCTTCGCCAAGGGCGAGATCTCTGAAGACGAGTTCGAGGAGCGTCGCCGGGTGTTGCAGCGATCGTGAAGGTCCTCCTGGTCCTCAACGATCCGCCCTACGGAACTGAGCGCTCCTACAACGCCCTGCGCCTCGCACGGCCCTTGGCTGCGAAGGAGGGCACGGAGCTTCGAATATTCATGATGGGCGACGCGGTCGGATGCGCCGTATCCGGGCAGAAGACGCCCGACGGCTACTACAACCTCGACACGATGGTCCGCTCCCTTGCCCGCAAGCGAGTTCCCATCGGGTGCTGCGGCACATGCATGGATGCCCGCGGCGTCACGGAGGCGATGCTCAGCGACGGGGCCCACCGCTCGTCCATGGAAGAGCTCGCCGAATGGACCGAGTGGGCTGAGAAGGTGGTGACCTTCTAGCACCAGCTGATGAGGTCCTGGAACAGAGGAGGTGTGGACATGCACAACGTCAGGCTTGATCAGATCGAGGAGACGAAGGGGGCCGCAGCCGACGATCCATCGGCTGCCAGGCTCGAGGTGAGGTTGGACGGCGAGTGGCGAGCGGATGAGACGCTCCCCCAGTTCGGCGGCGTGGTGAAGTTCCCTCGAGGCGAGGTCTTGTTCGAAGCGGACTTCCCCTCGTTCCTGGGCGGAGAAGGCCGTGCGCCTACGCCGCTCGCCTACTGCTTCTACGGGGCGATGTGCTGCTACGGGGCCACGTTCGCCACGCAAGCCGCGATGGCGGGGATCCATCTTCAGAGCCTTCGGATCGCTCTCTCGCTGACGGTCGACTTTCACGCGGCCCTCGGGCTCGGAGACATTCCGCCACTCTCTCCCTTCGAGTTCCACGTCGAGGTAGAGACCGACGCATCGGATGAGGACGTTCAGCTGGTGAAGAAGCTTGCGGACGAGCGGTGCCCTGCGATCTGGGCCATGCAGAACCCTGTCGCCTACGCCACGACCGCTCGAAAGGTGTAGCGAGATTCGGACGGAATGCCCTCTTCGATCGACCGACCACTTCGGGTGAAGGCTTCGTCATCGACCTGACTGCAGCCCTCAACTCGCCGACCAGTGCTCGTGCGACGGCCGTCCCATCGCATCGACTCCGATCTCTGAGCGAGAATCACGGGCGATGATCGGCATCGTCCAGCGGTTCTCGACGATCGGGGCTCTGCCCGACGACACCGAGGACGAGCGCATACGCAAGGGCGCGCTCACGCTCGCTTCCGGGATCGTCTCGGCCCTCGCCCCGATCTGGATCATCACGTACCTGATCCTGGGCCTGCCCGCTTCCGCGGCCATCCCCTTCGCCTACGCAGTGATCTCGGTGACGTCGCTGGTCGCGCTCGCCCGCACGAAGCGCTACCGCGTGTTCCGAACCACCCAGCTCGCGTTGCTCCTGGCGCTCCCCTTCACCCTGCAGTGGTCGCTCGGCGGGTTCATCCCGTCGAGCGGCGTGGCCCTGTGGGCGCTGACGTGCCCCCTCGGCGCGCTGACGTTCGCGGGCACACGGCAAGCGGCTCCGTGGTTCGTCGCGTACCTGGCGCTGATCGCCGTCTCGCTCATGCTCGAACCGATCCTGACCCCGGCCGAGATCCCCGAGACCGTCCTGGTGGCGTTCCTGGCCCTGAACATCACCGGCGTGTCCCTCACGTCCTACCTGCTGCTCCAGTACTTCGTCCGCGAGCGCGAGCGCGAACACGAGCGCAGCGAGCGGCTCCTGCTGAACGTCCTGCCCGAACCGGTGGCGATGCGGCTGAAGCGGAACGAGGGGGTGATCGCAGATCGTTTCGAGCAGGCCACCGTGCTGTTCGCCGACATCGTCGACTTCACCCCGATCTCGGCTCGGATCCCGCCCCATGAGGTGGTCCAGCTCCTGGATGCCGTCTTCTCGGACTTCGACGACCTGGCCGAGCGGTACGGCCTGGAGAAGATCAAGACGATCGGCGACGCGTACATGGTCGCCTCGGGCATCCCGATCCCCCGGCCGGACCATGTGCGAGCCGTGGCCGACATGGCGCTCGCGATGCTGCAGGTAGCGTCCTCGCACCGGGACGGCCTCGGCCTGCGCATCGGGATCGACACCGGTCCGGTGGTCGCCGGCGTCATCGGGCGGCGCAAATTCATCTACGACCTGTGGGGCGACACGGTCAACACCGCCAGCCGGATGGAGAGTCACGGTGTTCCTGGGGAAATCCAGGTAACCGAGCGCGTCGCGACCGCCCTCGACGGCGACTACGTGCTGGAAGCTCGGGGAGCGATCGAGATCAAGGGCAAGGGCGCCATGCCGACGTGGTTCCTTCGCGGTCGGGCAGACGACGGCCCCGCTTCCGACTGACTGGCCGGCACGCCTCGCGGGATCCGGCGTCCGATGGCGGAGGTGTCCGGTGGACAAGGTGGTGATAGCCCCCGCACGCGGTTAATCCCGTATCTATCCCGCATGAGGTCGAAAACCAAGGGGTAGCGACCGGAATAGACAGGAAACTGAATCCGCAGGTCAACGCACCTATTCCGCCTCCGCCGCAGGTCACAGACTCGACCCGAACCACGCTCTCAAGGTGGAGACACGGGTTCGAACCCCGTTGGGACTACAAGCAAAAGCCCAGGTCAGACGCGCTGTCGAGTCTGAACCGCCACTCAACTCGGTCGTTCGTCGCGCATTTGGCCCGCGGACGACTGTTGCACGTCACGATCGACCGTCTCATCTCGATGCCTCCTCGTGGCCGAGTGCTGCCCCGTGGTGTGCCCGACGACTCCTCAATCCGGAGCCGAGCGTCGTCAGGACTAGACTGGGGTGATCGCAAGGACGGCGGTCGCCTCGTGTCGACGTCCGGATGGAACAGGCCCTGAAGCGCGCGGATCGGCCTGATGAAGAGCAGGTCGAACCGGTACTTGCGCGCGATGAGTCGCTTGACGTGCTCCTCCTTGGTCGACGGCAGGATCTCGGCCCGGGCCGTCATCGGCTCACTTCGGAGCCGACCGCGGGCCGAGCACGCGGCAATGCTCACGAACGGGTTCCGGCGGATCCGCCTGACCTTGCCGGATCCGAGCGCCGTCATGACGAACAGCCGGTCACTCTCCGTGGCGAACCACACAGGGGTCGCGACACCCGAGCCGTCGCGGCGGAAGCTCGTGATGCTCAGGTACTTGCCCGGGATCCGCGCGACGTGGGCCGCCGCTGGCGCGGCGGCTCGATCCGGCGCGATCTCCCTCTCGGGGCTCCGAACAGGCATCGTGCTCACCTCCCGACCGGCCGGGACTGCCGACCGGTCACCTCTCATCGTCGGCGAACGCCGCCGCCGCGACCTGGGTCGGACGACCCGGTTCCGATAGGCCATCGGGATCCGGTCGGACGCTCAGGAGCCGAAACTGATCCCCGACGTCCGCCGTATTGCCGGACCCGGGGGCAGTCGCGCGGTTCGGCGAGATCCATTGCGCCCGCCGCTCCCCGAGCGCGCGCGCGGGGCGGGCAGCAGTTGACAGCCCGCGTGGTTCCCGTCGAGTACTCCGGACGCCCGCTCGGCCCTGGCTGGGAGGCCGATCGGGAGGGCGTCATGTCGTTGATCTCGAGCGCCTGCCGACTTTGTCGTCGGCCCTGGCGGCCTACTCGGTGACGGCGTGGACGGCGTGCTCGGGATTCCCCCAGATCAGGAGAGCCTCGAGATCGCAGCGACCAGTGTGGCCTCGTCGACCTCGCCAGAGGCGGCGAACCTGACCGTGCCATCGGACGCGACGAAGTAGAGCATCGGGAACCCCGGTACCCCGAGCGCGCGCGCGATGGTTCCCTGGTCGTCGTCCACCGCGACGGGGAACGAGAGGCCGTGGTCGGCCATGTACGCCTCGGGTGTCGGACCGGGACGATCCCCCACCGCCGTCACCAGCGTGACGAATCCGACCTCTGGGTGATCACGCATGACCCTGTCCAGGATCGGAAGCTCGACCTGGCAGTGTGGGCACCAGGGCGCCCACACCGCGAGCAGCGTCGGTTGGTTCGAGAAGACTTCCCACGAGACCGTCCCCCCGTGCAGACCCGGTGCCGAGAACTCCGGGACGGAGTCCCCACGGGCGAGCGGTTCCGAACGGGCCGGACCCGCGGCCACGACCGCCACTCGATCGGACGGACCCACCCCCGGGTCGCCGCTCCCACCGAGGAAGGCAACGACGCCGATCGCGATCGCGCACCCGATGGCGACCACTCCGAGCATCCACCCGAGCCGCTTCCGGCGATCGAGACGCCGTCGGGCCGCGGCCTTGGCGTCAGCTCGTTCGAGTCGACGTTCGCGTTTGGTTCGATCCGCGGTCTTCACCATCGTGGTCCTCCCTCACTCCGAGAAGGTTGTCGAGCTGCAGCGGCCCCACCGGTCGTCGGGCCAGGTAGATCCCCGCGAGGACGATCGGGATGTCGCGGGCGATGTCCCACCAGGTCACCCCGTCTCCGGTGCCGCCGCCTCCGAAGCACCCGCAGTCGATCGCCAGACCACGCGCTTTCGCCTGGACGAGTGCGGCGATGAACACGGATGCGAGCACGGCCGTGGCGATGCCCGCGAACCGGACGAACAGGCCCAGGATGAGGAGGACCCCGACGCCGATCTCGAGCCACGGGAGGAGCGACGCCACGATGCGGACCATGGCGTCGGGCAGGACCTGGTAGGCGTCGACCGCGAGGATCGCCTCCTGCCGGTCGAACGCCTTGCTGAGGCCCGCCCACAGCAACAGGACGGCGGGGACGGCGCGGACGGCGAGCCGCCACGCGACGAAGAGCGGTCGCGAGTTCATAGCACCCCATCGTCCGCTCGGGAGCCGCCGGCGACGGGGGCCGAAAGACCCGTCTCGGCCAGGCCGAGTGTCGGATGTCAGGGGCTCGGCGGAAGTCTCCGGGTCTCGAGCGGCGGGGGATCGTCGGGAATGACAGCGAATGCGGTTGCGTGTCTGTGACGCTGGAACCGTCGACGCGAGAGGTGGATGGTATGAGCGACAGCAAGGCGGGCGCAGCAAAGCGGGGGGGCGCAATGTACGGCCTGGGGATGTTCGGCGCGCTCGTCTATTGCTGGCACCTGGCGGATTCGTTCTGGGAGTACCGCCTCTCGATCTTCCAGGGGATCTTCTGGCTGCTTTTATGCTCTACGAGGTGTTTGAAACCCCTCACCGACTGAACGAGGGGCGAGGAGGGGTCTCGATGCATGATCACGTGTCCGGGATCGAGGTACCGGCGCCGGTCGGCCGGTACATCGAGACGGCGTACCCCGACGGCGTCCCTGGAGTGGACACTGCCGCGATGGAGGGCTCCGGCCGCTTCCGGCAACGCCCGCTCCCCTGGCTCCCTTTCACGAACATCATCTGGCTCCGGCCCGGCGTGGACCGCGTCTCGGATATGTTCGTCCGCCTCGGGCCGATCACGGTGATGAAGGTGCTCGATGCATACGTCGACGGTCGCGGCATCACGAAGTTCCTCAACAGAGCGGACACGGGCCCGCGGGTCGACCAGGGGGCGATGCACCCGATGCTGTGCGAGTCGCTCATGTTCCCCTCGTGCTGGTCGCGGACGCCGGGCTTCGCATGGGAACCCGTGGACGCGGACACGGCGCGCGTGCACACGCCGTTCGAAGCCGGGTTCGAGGTTGCCTCGGTCGGGTTCGACCCGGACACGGGGTTCCCGGCAACCTTCGAGACGATGCGCTTCAAGGGCAAGGACGGACCCAAGGTTCGCTGGCGGATCACGATGCTCGGGTGGCGACGGTTCGGAGAGGTCACGATCCCCGAGCGCATGATGGTCCGCTGGGCCGACGAGCCCGGCCCGTGGCTCAAGCTGCGGTTCGAGCGGGTCATCATCGGGGTCGACCTCGACGAACCTCTGACGCGCGCACGCACCGCGATCGCCACTGCGAGCGCGTAGTCGGCGGCGCGCCCTTACCGTCTCGACCTTGCCAGGTGTGCCGGTGCGACTTGGGCAGCGCAGATCGCGGCGATCCGCCTTGCCATCGCGATGATCGTGAGGATCGGCGGGTTGCCGAGCGACCTCGGGAAGAGCGTGGCGTCGGCGACGTTGACGTTCGCTTGTACACCTTCCTGCCCGACACGGATCCAACCAGCAAAGCCGCAGGCGTATGAAATCCCCGGTGGGTTCCTCGCATGGGAGACAGTTCCCGGGACCGGCCGGAGGTGACTCCGAAACCGCAAGTCGCGGCCACGAAGGCCGCTGACTTCTGACCTGACCGTCCCTCCGGCCGGGACCGGGCCGGCGGAAGTGACTTGATAGAAGGCTGGATCTCAACCCAACGCCTGCTTGTCCTCCGCCAGCCACCATCGTAGGTCGGCCGATGGAAGGAGGCCAGCGTGGAGGTGGCGATCGGGGTCGATCCTTCGAAGAGTTCGCTCGCCGTG
>Ga0299907_10000260_pt1 | contig 24171 bp, 25 predicted proteins | sample RVTome_16_FD_198680 | JGI IMG/M metagenome (GOLD analysis project Ga0299907, IMG submission 198680) | Soil microbial communities from uranium-contaminated site in the Upper Colorado River Basin, Wyoming, United States - RVT152D67 (version 2) ...
GAGTCGAGCAAGCTCCTGAGGAAAACCTGCCCATCGGTGGAGCCGAGGAGCGGGTCGGAGGCACGCTCGGGGTGAGGCATGATCCCGACTACGTTCCCGGCTTCGTTGGCGACAGCTGCCGCCCTCCCTGCAGAGCCGTTGGGGTCTTCGCCGTACTTGACCACGACCCGTCCTGCCCCGTCCGGGCTGACCCAGTTGCCCTCGTAGGAGTTGAGCGGGATGCGAAGCAACTGCCCGGACTCTGCCGCGTTGGTCAGGACCGTCGCGGTGTCGGTGACTTCGACATCGACATAGCGGCATATGAAGGAGAGGTCACGGTTGGCGATGAGTGCTCCGGGAAGGAGTCCGGCCTCACAAAGAATCTGAAAACCGTTGCATATCCCGACCACTGGCTTCCCCTGCTGCGCCATCTCTGCGACTGCGTCCATGATCGGGGAGAAGCGGGCAATGGCTCCGGTGCGAAGGGCGTCGCCGTGGGCGAACCCGCCGGGGAGGATGACGCTGTCGTAGCCATCGAGGCTGGACTCGCGGTGCCACACCAGCCGGGCACTGCCTCCGAGACCGGTGATGGCGCTGACCACGTCGTGCTCGCAGTTGGTCCCGGGGAACACGACAACGGCTGTGGTCACGTCAGCAGCTCGATCGTGAAATCCTCGAGCACCGGATTGGCGAGAAGTTGGTGGCACATTTCCTCGACTTTGGCCCGGATCTCGTCGTCGTTGGCACCTTCTACTTCGAGGTGGAAAACCTTGTTCACCCTCACCTCGGTCACGCTGGCGTGACCCAGGTCGTGCAACGCCCGCTTGATCGTCGTCCCCTCAGGATCAGCGATCTCGGGTCGTCGTATCACCTCAACCCGGACCTTCACATTCTCCCCCCGGAGCGAAGCGACGGGGGGAGTACCCCGAGCGCAGCGAGGGGGGAGGGGGGAGCGCTCCCACCCACCAGTGCCCTGTCCGGCAGATCGTGCTTGTATTTCAACGGCCCTTGTCGCCGCTGGCGGCGTCCTCGTCCTTGATGCACGACCCGGTGCGTCTTCGTCCTGCGTCCTTGCCAGGAACGACAATTACTCGCCGAAATATCAAGCGAATCCACCGGACAGGACACTAGGACTTCTTCCCTAGGTAGTCGTCGAAGCTCTTGCCCGTGATCTTCTCGTAGGCCTCGACGTAGCGTGCTCTGGTCCCTGCCACGATCTCGTCAGGAAGATCTGGCGCCGGGGGGTTCTTGTCCCACGATTGCTGCTCCAGCCATTCCCGGACATATTGCTTGTCGAAGCTCGGGACCTCGGTTCCGGGCTCCCATTCGTCTACCGGCCAGTATCGGGACGAATCGGGGGTGAGCACCTCGTCGATGAGGAGCAATTCGTCCCCAGCGAAGCCGAACTCGAATTTGGTGTCGGCGAGTATCACACCTTTGTCCGCGGCATACTCGGTGGCCCGGGTGTAGATGTCGATCGATCGCTTGCGTAGCTCCTCGTAGAGATCGTTGCCAAGAAGCTCGCGGGTTTGAGCCTCGGTGATGTTCTCGTCGTGCCCGGTGGCCGCTTTGGTCGCCGGGGTAAAGATCGGATCCTCGAGCCTGTCCGCGAGCTTCAGGCCGGGTGGTAGGTGTTCGGTGGTGGGGCCCCCACCGCTGCGATATTCACGCCAGGATGAGCCATACAGATACCCGCGCACGACGCATTCGACGGGTATTACCTTGGCGCGGCGGACGATCATGGCGCGACCCTTCAAATCTTCCCGATCGTCTCCGTCCAGGTCCTCGATAGAGGAGAGGTCGGTGGAGACCAGGTGGTTTGGGGTGTCCAGAAGGTCGAAGAAATGGAGGCTGAGCCCCGTCAGCACCCGGCCCTTGTCGGGGATCAGCTGGGGGAGGATGACGTCGTAAGCGGAGATCCGATCGGTGGCGACAAAAAGAAGGCGTTCCGGGTCGATCTCGTAGATTTCCCTCACCTTGCCGGAGGCGACGTGTGAAAGTGGCAGCACGTATCGGGAGGCTAACAGTCACCCGGCGAGTTTCGGCATCGATGCGAAAACCTTCTGCGCTCAACTACCGTCCTCGTCCATGTCAGGTTTCAACCCCGACCGTGTCGCCGAGTTGTTCGCTGCCGACGCCTATGCAAACGCCCTCGGAGTCGAGCTGATATCGGTCACCGACGACGAGCTCGTTGTAGCTCTCGACGTGGAGGATCGCCATCTCAACTTCCTCGGCGGCGGGCACGGTGGGATGGTGTTCTCGCTGGCCGACTGTGGCTTCTCGCTGGCTTCCAACTCTGCCGGTCCGGTAGCGGTAGCGATCGACACCCATATGGTTTTCACCGCAGCGGCGCGGACCGGCAACCGTCTCACGGCGACTGCCACCGAGTTGTCCCGCGGCCGGCAACTGGCGACGTACCACGTCAAGGTGGTCCGCGACGATGCAAGGGTTGCCGGGCTGTTCACGGGTACGGTCCATATCTCCACGGATTGAGGGATTTGACGTTCTAATCTCCAGACGTTGGCTGTAGTCAAATACGTCGTCTTCCACCCCGTGCGGGTGGCTTTCGCCGTCATTGCCGGGGTCTTGCTTGGCGTGGCGTGCTTTTACGCGTATCAGGTGAGTGTCGCCGTGGCGGCGATCGCAACCGAGGACTTCGATCCCGACGGCGCCCGGTATGGCATCGGCAACGAGGACTCCGATGAGCGCAACATCGTCTTTGTCGAGCCCACCGATATACAGGAGGAGCCTCTGGATATGGTCGCCTTCCAGGAGGAACTGGCTTCGGTTTACGACATCACCAGGCCCTTCGACCCTCGCGAGTTCAGCCCGTATTCCTTCGGCGAGCCGATACCCGATGAGTTCCACGAGGCCTACCTGCTTCTCGGCACCGACGCATCCGGGTTCCTGGCGGATGCCGTCATCCTTGCCCTCAAGCCGGCGGGTGGGGGTCGGCCGATCATGGTCAGCCTTCCCAGAGACCTGTACGTGTGGAATGTGTGCAAGGAGACGTTCACCAGGCTGAATGCGGGGCTCGGCGGGTGCTCGGGTTTTGCCTCGGGTCCTGAGATGATGGCGATTCTGGTGGAGGATTACACCGGGATCCCCATCGACCACCTGGCTCGGATCAATTTCTCGGGGTTCTCCTCCGTGGTTGACGCCCTCGGCGGAGTAACGGTTTGCGTCGACTACCCCACCCGCGACCTCAAGTCACATCTTCTCATCGAGAAGCCCGGGTGCCAGAAGGTCGACGGGGCGACGACGCTGGCCTGGGTCCGGTCACGCCGCGGGGAGGAGCTGCGCGTTGAGGAATGGGTGTCGGTCGGCGGGTCCGACTTCGGACGGCAGGGCCGCCAGCAGGATGTGTTGTTCCAGCTTGCGGGCAAGGCAGCCGGGTTCAGCAGCCCGACTTCCCTGGTCAACAAGCTCGCTGCGGTTACCGGATCGGTCCGCCTCGACTCTTCGTGGTCGTTCTCGTCGGCGGTGTCCACCGCCTGGAAGTACCGCGGCATCTCCAAAGACTCCGTTACCCGGTTCTCAATCAGTGTCAAGAACTACCGCACCCCCGGCGGCGCCCAAGTCCTTCTCCCCACCAAACCCTTCGCCAGCTACCTCCCCTAGCATTGGAGGTGGGTCGGTCCCGAACCGTTCTGTGTCGATTTCTGTTCGGTATGCGGACGTTTCGCGACACAGAAGGGGGAGTGCGTCGGTCCCGAACCGTTCTGTGTCGATCCGCGTGAGGACGTGGTGCTCCAAATCGACACAGAACGAGATTGGTCCTTGACACTTGCATACCCGGTATGTATAACACACACATACCGAGTATGTATCCCCAATGAGGGCGTTCTAGATGGGTCTCAAAGAAGGTTTGCTCTGCCTGTTGGTGAAGGAAGACGCCCACGGGTATCAGCTGAAGTCAGAGCTCGAAGCCACAACGGGCGATACGTGGCAGATAAACATCGGTCAGGTCTACACCACTCTGCAACGGCTGGAGCGGGATGGACTCGTCGAGAGCACCGAGTCGAATGGTGACGGCAGAGTGGTCTATACCGTGACTGAAACCGGTCGGGAGGAGGCGACGAAGTGGTTGACCAGACCTGTCGACCTCGCCGCCTCAGGGCGCGACGAGATCTCGTTGAAGATCCTGATGGCGATGCGGTCCGGAGTCGGAGACCCACGACGTGTTATCGAGAAGCAGAGGGGATCGACAATGGGAATGCTCCAGGACTTCACCGCGCTCAAGTCCGACGCATCAAACCCCGATTTCGCGTGGCAGATCTATCTCGACCGTCTCATATTCAGTGCTGAAGCCGAACTTCGTTGGTTGGAGCGGGTGGAGAGTCGCCTCGAGGAAAACCCACCAACCCCGATCGCCCTTGAAGTCAACGGACCGGTCGAAGAAATGGAGGAGGCAAGATGATGGAGCCGATTCTGTCAATGCGTCGCGTTGGCAAGACCCACGGCGAAGGAGCCCAGCGGGTGGACGCCCTTGTCAATGTCGACCTCGACCTGATGCCGGGAGAGTTGGTCGCCGTGACCGGCCGCTCAGGGTCGGGCAAAACAACTCTGCTCAACATGGCCGGGGCACTCGATATCCCGACCAGTGGTGAGATCATCGTCGACGGCCAGAGTCTCGCCTCGATGTCGAAGAACGACCTCGCCCGCCTCCGCCGCGTTTCGGTTGGGTACGTGTTCCAGCAGTTCAACCTGCTTCCCTCGCTCACAGCGGCAGAGAACATCTCCCTTCCTCTCGAACTCGACGGAATGAAGCCCGACGAGGCGCGCATACTCGCCGAGAATTCCCTGGAAGAGGTAGGTCTGGGCGGAATGGCCGACCGGTATCCCGATCAGCTCTCCGGCGGTGAGCAGCAGCGGGTCGCTATCGCTCGGGGACTTGTCGGTCCGAGATCGGTCCTGCTCGCCGACGAGCCCACGGGAGCCCTCGACGAAGCCACGGGCGAGAGCATCCTGAAACTTCTCCGCACCCGGTGCGACGCCGGCGCCGCTGCCCTCATGGTCACTCACGAACCGGCCTTCGCCGCATGGGCCGACCGGGTGGTTCGTCTCCGCGACGGCAGGGTGGAGAGCATCTCGGAGCGTTCCAAGGTGCCATCGACCACGGCAGATCTGGGATGAGTGGGCGCCGCGCCGCCTACAAGGTGGCCCGGAAGAACGCATTGCGCAATCGGAAGCGCACTATTTTCCTTGTCCTCCTAGTCGCGGTCCCCGTTGCGCTCGGAGTTGTTGTTGCCGGGATTGTCAGGGCGAGTACCTACACCCCGGAAGAGCAAGCACAGCTCCAGTTCGGGACTGCCGACGCCCGGGTCGAGACCTATTCACCTGAGGTGGAGGGAGGAGGCGGCGGAGCTGTCGACTGGGTATACACGACCGTGGGGGAACTGAGCTCGGACCTCGCATTGGTCGACTTCAGGCAGGGTGGGATCACTCTCTCCGATTACAACTACGGAACCATCACCGACATCGATCTGGCCAATCCGCTCACCGAAGGGATGTACGTGCTCCTCGATGGCCGCATACCGACGCAGCCAGATGAAGTCGCAATCTCACCCGACCTGGCTGAATTGATGGAGGTCGAGGTCGGCGACGTAGTTGAGATAGAGGACTACGACCGTGGTGGACTCAATGTAGTCGGGCTGGCTAGTCACCCACTGGCGAACTCAGGTCATCTGGTGCTTGTAGCTCCGGGGGAACTTGACGGAGATCGGGAGTACACGTCCGGGACTTCAATACTGATCGGCGGGGAGAACGCCGAGAGCGTCGGCAACCAACTCAACGACCTCTGGTACTCCGAGGGCGGACGGAGCCAGTTCTGGCCGGAGCCGGCGGTAAGCCCGAAACCTTCCGAGCTCGAGTTTCTCGAAGACGAGTTGTATGTGTTCCTCACCGAGGCCGAGATCGAAGAATTGGTCGAGCTGGCTCGGACTGCAGACCCGGCAGAGGAGGATCCGTATATCGTGATTAGCGAGCGGGCATGGGAGATGGTCTACGCTTCGGGGGGCGGGTTTGTTGGTGTACCCGAGTTGTACGCCGAAACCAGGTCCCTGTTTCTCGATCAACCGCGATTCGAGGAGAACCCAGCCCTGCTCTCGACCGCCGCGGCGGCGTTGCTCTTGGTCGAGGTTGCCTTTATCACCGGGGCTGCATTTGCCGCAGGTACCCGTCGCCGCCTCCGCGAGATCGGACTCCTCGGTGCCCAGGGTGCGTCTGAGAAACATGTCAAGACCACGGTGGTCGGTGAGGGTCTGACTATCGGGATGATTGGATCCGGGGTCGGTGTCGTTCTTGGCATAGCGGTTCTCGTGCTGGCTCGGCCTTTACTCCAGCGGTTTGTCTCCAGATTGATCTCAGGTCCGGGAGTCAGCCTGACCGACGTGCTCGGACCCATTGCCGTTGCCCTGGTCTCCGTGCTGATCGCGGTCTGGATCCCGGCTAAGACCGCCTCCAGGGTCCCGATCACGACGGCCCTCCAGGGCAGGATGCCAGCATCGTCTCCCCGGCGCTGGGTGGTACCGGTGGGACTCGGCTTCTCCGCCGTTGGGGCGCTACTTATCACCGTGGCTCTCGCCTCCACCAGCAATTTCGCCGGAGCCATCGTCGGGGTCGGAGCAGTTCTCGTGGTAGGCGGGGTGGCCATGCTGGCGAGCCCGATCCTGGCCGGTGTGACCAAGTTGTCTGATCTGGTCCCGGCGACGGGAAGGCTTGTTCTCCGCGACTCAGGGCGGAACCGGACCAGGTCAGCCGTTGCGGTGGCGGCGATCATGGTGATTCTGCTGGCCCCGGTCATCTTCCTCACCATGGCCGCAACCGATGAGGAGAAGTACCTGATCTACGGTCTCCCGGCACCGGCAGAGCACCTCGTTGTCAGGGGCGACTTCGGCGATCAGTTTGACGGATCGGCCGCCTCGATCGACGAAGCGGATGTGGCCGCGGTGGCTGCCATCGTTCCCGAGGAGCAAATCGCCACCTTCAGTGCCCTCGACGTACGGATGAAGACGGCGGAGATGTTGCAGGCCGAGGAGAGGAACGAGCCGACCCTGGGCGGCTACGACGACTTTGCGGTCGCCGTGGAATCGGAGGGGCTGCTCAGCGCACTGGCCCACGCCGGGGTGTCGGAGCGAGTCGGCGCCGGAGAGATCGTCGTTCTGGGAATCGAGGACAAAGCGACGAGAATCGAACTCAACGGCGTGGAGTACCCTGCGCAGGAATATGCGGTCCCTGTGGTCCAGTGGGCGATGCCCAGGATCATCCTCCCCGAATTAGTTGCCGCTGAATACTCCGACGCCGAGTCGCGGATGATGGCACTCTTCATCCTGGAACGGCCACTGAATGAACAGGAGCAGCGGGAGATGTGGGGAACGTTGCATCTCGAGATCCAAGGCGGATCCTCATCTCTCAGTCAGTCGGCTGTCTATGGGATCGCAGTGGGTGTCACCCTCGTTGTTGTGCTTATCGTTGTCTCGCTGGTTACTGCCGTGTCGGCTGCTGAGGTCGACGAAGAGGTCAGGACAATTGTTGCCGTGGGCGCCGCCGGGAGTTATCGGCGACGGTTTCTCGGGCTGCTCACCGGGTACCAGACGCTGGTGGCAGTGGCACTGTCCGTTCCCCTGGGTTTAGGTCTGGTCAAGGTGTTCAGCTCGGCAAACGATTACGATCAGCCAGGTATTTTCGGCTCAGTCCATTCGTCTCTCGTCGTGATCCCCTGGTGGCAGATCGGCGCATTTGCCCTTGCTATTCCTGTCGTCATCGGGCTCCTCACCCTGGGCTCGGTCCGTTCTGCCTCGGTAACCCCACCCCGCCGCGCCACATAGAACTCTTCTGTGAGTGTTTACCGACTCAGAGGGTGCGAAAACCTTCACAGAAGGGTTGGGGGGTCAGTCGCTTGGGCCTTCTGCCATCATCCAATCCCGAATTCTTTGGGTGGAGGCATCGGAACTGTCGATCCGTCCTGAACCCTTGAGGCTGGACTGCACCCGGATCTCAGAGTCGACCGCATATGCCATGTGCCGCTTTTCCTCGGCTAAGAAGAAGTCGACGACGTCATCCGGACTGAAGGGCATCGGTTTGATACCCCTCGCTTCCAGGATTCGCAGCGCGTCATCGTGTGCGATTGCCAGAGCCATTGGCTTGGCTCCCCGGTGGTCGTTCGCCAGACTCCATGGGGGCATCGCGATGCCTCCCGAATTCCTGGTCACGATTGTTCGGCCGTCGCGGAACTTGCTTGTTATCGCGATGACGACGTCTGTTACCTGAGCACATTTGGTCTTGTCCGGGGATAGAAGCAGCGAACTGATTACATTGACCCTGCGCATTTTGATCGACACAGCACCCACCTGCTCCCACCCTATCGCCGTGAACTCGTTCACAAACGGAACCGCATGAGGCATCACGGCGTCATCCGCAGCCCTGACGATCGTCTCCGCGTCGAGTTTGATGGGTCGTCTTCGGCTCCAGAGCAGCCAACCGAGGACGAAAACAACGATCACCGCCAAGATGACGCCGGATCCCGACGATACCGGGAGAATCAAGACCGAAAGTCCGAGGAACACGAGCAAAGCAACTGAGTACGGGCTTACCCAGGTCGCCGTAGCGAAGGAAGCGCCCCCAACCACATACCTGAGTGCGGTAACGGTCTCTCCGTCCTGCACCAACGCGATGCCGATCCAACCGGTGACGACCAAAACCACCGTGCTGACAACGCGCAAACCGATGAATACCAATCGCAGGCTTGGCGGCGACGGCGGATACTTGGCCATGGGGACAGAGTAGAACGACCACCCCCGGAATCGTTCTGTGTCGATTTCGGTTCGGTGTGCGCAACTTTCGCGACACAGAACGAGGGAGCCGCCCCCGCTCGAACCGTTCTGTGCCGATTTCGGTTCGGTATGCGGACTGTTGTCGACACAGAACGGTTCGGATCTCCCAGCTCAGTCCAGGGTGAGCTTGTCCAATCGCTCGAAGACCACTCTCGAGGAATCGTGGATTCGGGTCAGGTCGAAGCAGGCTGTCAGAGTCTCCTCATCGAGGGTGACTTCCACGTCGGCGGCGAGGAGATCCCGCAAATGGCCTTCGCCTCCCCAAGCTGCCATAGCGTTGCGTTGCACGATCCGGTAAGCGTCGTCTCGGGTCAACCCGGCCTCCACCAGAGCCAGGAGCACGGGTTGGCTGAAGATCAAGCCTCGGGTTCCTTCCATATTGGCGCCCATCCGCTCCCCATCCACGACCAGGCCTTCCACCAACCCGGCGAACTTGACCAGCATGTAGTGCAGCGCGATGGAAGCATCGGGGAGAACAACCCTCTCCGCGGAGGAGTGGCTGATGTCACGCTCGTGCCAGAGCGCCACGTTCTCGAGACCTACCTGCGCATAACCGCGCAGCAACCGGGCCATCCCGGTCATCCGCTCCGACAGGATCGGATTCCGCTTGTGGGGCATCGCCGACGAGCCCTTTTGGCCCTCGCGAAATGCCTCCCGCACTTCAGATACCTCGGAGCGTTGCAGGTGCCTGATCTCGGTTGCCATCCGCTCGATCGAGGCCCCGATCAGCGCAATGGTCTGCAGCCACTGGGCGTGGCGATCCCGCGCCGTCACCTGGGTCGACGCCGGCTCGATGGCGAGGCCAAGCTGCTCACAGACATACGCCTCGACCTCCGGTGGCACCTGGGCGTACGTCCCGACAGCGCCGGAGATCTTGCCTACCGAGACCGCCTCCGCTGCTGCCTCCAGGCGTCGGAAGTCACGTTCCAGCTCGAATGCCCACCCGGCCACCTTGAGGCCGAACGATGTCGGTTCGGCCCAAATCCCGTGAGTTCTGCCGATCATGTAGGTCCGTTCGTGTTCCCGGGCCTTCGCCTTGACGACCTCAAACAGCTCTGCCAGCCGGGTGAGGAGAATCTCACTGGCTTCCTTCAGCAGAACCCCGCCGGCCGTGTCGAGAACGTCTGAGGAGGTGAGCCCGTAGTGGACCCAACCCGCGGCCTCCCCTCCCGATGCAGATCCGAGGAGGTCGACAAACGCGGCGAGATCGTGGTTGGTGACCTCCTCGCGCTCAACCACCTCCTCGGGCGTCGGGCAGGCAGCGGCGCGGGCGGCTTCAGCGACACCTTCCGGTACCTTCCTTAGACGATTCCATGCCTCGAGAGCCAGGACCTCGACATCCTTCCAAGCAGCGAGCTTTCGCTGCTCATCCCAGACGTCGCCCATCTCGGGGAGGGTGTAACGCTCTATCACAGGGTGTGATGATGGCAGGTCGGCGTGGCGACCCGACGCGGTTAGCCTGCAACCTCTGTGCGGCCCTCTGATGGTCGCCGGTGCGAATGGGAGTAGTGATGAAGAGCCTGATCGGTCTTGCCCTCTTGATGACCCTTTCCGGGTGTGTCCAGAACAATGTCTTCGAATTGGGTGTAGGCGATTGCTTTGATGATGAAGGGACCTTGTCCGACGAGGTGTCCGAGGTGCCCATCGCCAATTGCTCCGAACCACATGACAACGAGGTGTACGCCGTCCATGAGATGTCGGACACCACATATCCTGGATTCGACACCACCGGTGAGCGTGCAGATGATCTGTGTATCGATGACTTCGAACCCTTCGTTGGCACCCCATACGAGACTTCCGAACTGGACATCGGGTGGCTGGTTCCCACCGACACCTCGTGGGCAAATGGTGACCGTGAGATCATCTGTTTCGTCTACCGGGTCGATCTGGACAAGATGACCGGGACCATGGACGGCTCGGGGGCATGAAATAGCGGACGGAAGGCGTCCGGTATTCGCGATACAGTCAATGAAGATGCGACAGATCACCAACAACCAGGCGAGGCGATTCGCACTCGCCGCTCAGGGCTTCACCAAACCACGACCCCAGGGACGAGTCGATGTCAGGCACTTCCGCAAGGTCATCCAGCAAGTCGGGATGATCCAGCTCGACTCCGTCAATGTGTTCAGCCGGACCCACTACATGCCCTTCTTTTCGCGTCTCGGTCCTTACCCCCGGGATGCCCTCGACCGCCACCTCTGGGGCTCGGGTGAACTGTTCGAATACTGGGCTCACGAGGCGTCTCTCATCCCGGTTGAGGACCACCGCCTCTGGCGATGGCTGATGAAACGGGAGCTGCGCTGGGAGCGCTTCGTTGAAATCCAGAAGCACCAGCCGGACTACATCGAAGATGTCCTCGAACAGGTGAGGGCGCTCGGGCCTCTGAAGACATCTGACCTCAAAGACCCGGGAGACCGTGATGGCAACGCGATGTGGGGCTGGTCCAGCGGGAAGGTTGCCCTCGAAGCGCTTTTCGCTCAAGGCACCGTCACAACCGCAGAGCGACCCAACTTCACCAGGATGTACGACCTGACCGAGCGGGTCATCGATGCCGAGCACCTTGGACCTCCGGATCTGACCGAGGACGAGGCTATTCCCAGGCTTATCCTCAAGGCGGCCCGTCATCTTGGTGTGGCCACCATCCAGGACCTCATCGACTACCCGCGGCTCAACCAGCGTCGGGACGGAGTCAAGGCAGGGAGGGCTGCCATCGCCGACCTTGCCCGGCAGGGTCAGCTCGAAGAGGTCGAGGTGAAGGGATGGGACCGCACCGCCTATCTCCACCCCGAAGCGGTGTTGCCGAAGAAGGCGCGCGGTACCGCCTTGCTTTCCCCCTTCGACAGCCTCATCTGGTTCCGGGACCGGACCGAGCGGCTCTGGGACTTCTACTACCGGATCGAAATCTACGTCCCCGAGGCGAAGCGCGTCCACGGCTATTACGTGCTCCCGTTCCTGCTCGACGGCGACCTGGTTGCCCGGGTCGATTTGAAGACCGACCGCAAGTCACGACGCCTGCTGGTGAAAGGCTCGTTCGCCGAACCCGGCGTTGATCGGGTCCATGTCGGTGCCGAGCTGATGAAGGAATTGGAGAAGGTGGCGTCGTGGCTCGACATGGGCGAGGTCGAGATCTTCCCCAACGGAGACCTGGCCCCATTCCTTCGATGACATCACTTCCTCCGCCGACCGAACGGCTCAGATTCAGGGAGTTTCGCGACGACGATCTCGATGATGTCGTGGCCATGTTCGGCGACCCTCAGGCCCGCCGGTTCTATCCGGAGATGGACACTCCCGAAGCGTGTCGCGGCTGGGTCGAGTGGAGCAAGAGAAACTACCGGGACCACGGCTTCGGGCTGTGGGCTCTCGAAGATCTGTCGAGCGGAGAGTTCCTCGGGGATTGTGGTCTCACCTACCAGCCTGTCGAGGGGGATCGGCTGCTCGAACTCGGGTATCACCTGCTCGCTGAGCATCGTGGCAAGGGGTTGGTCACCGAGGCGGGTCGGGCCTGTCTTGACTACGCATTCGGACAGCTCGCCGCCCCGATGGTGTGCTCCACCGTCCATCCAGAAAATGCTCCGTCGATGGCGGTGGCGGGCCGGCTTCACAGCTCCCAAAGGACCTATCTCAAAGACGACGGGCAGATCCGGATGCTGTTCTGGACGGACGCGGAACCCACTACCTGAAGAACGAATGTCGGGAAGAATTCGGTTGAAGGTTCACCTTTTGGCGACGCGGACGTATTCCGCTGAGTAAGTTTCAAAGTGGATCCCGGGAGGGTCCGGGACCACGTTGAGGAGGTCCCATGTATCCGAACCAGTTCGAATACCTGGCCCCGACGACACTCGATGAGGCACTCTCCGTGCTTGCCGAACGTGGCGACGAGGTCAAGGTTCTAGCCGGTGGCCAGAGTCTGATCCCGATGATGAAACTCCGGCTTGCGAATCCGACGACGCTATTGGACATCAACAGGCTGCCCGACCTGAACAACATCGGAGAGTCCAACGGGCATTTGACTTTCGGAGCCCTGGTCAGACACAACGACGTGGTCAAGTCGGAGCTCGCGGGCCGTTCGAACCACACTGTTTTCGCCGCCGCGCCGTGGATCGCCGACCCGATAGTCCGCAATCTCGGGACCGTCTGCGGCTCGCTTGCTCACCACGATCCCGAAGGTGACTGGGCTTCGGTGATGCTGGCTGCAGGAGCCGAGCTGGTCCTCTCCAATAGCGAGGGGGAACGGGTGGTGCCGATCACCGAATTCCTCGTCGACATGTTCTCGACGTCGTGCCAGCCCAACGAGCTGGTGACCGAGGTCCGTGTCAACAAGCACACCACCAGGGGTGGCGGCGACTACCAGAAGCTGGAGCGCAAGATCGGTGACTACGCAACGGTGGGAGTCGCCACCTCGCTCGAGCTCGGCGACGACGGAGCCATCACTGGCGCCGGGATCGCACTCACCTCGGTGTACCCGTACAACCTCAAGGTCACGGAAGTCGAAGATCTGCTCGTCGGTAATCAACCTGGCGACGACCTGTTCAAGGAAGCGGGAGCGATTGCCGCCGCCGCGTCCGACCCCGCCAGCGACCACAGGGGGAGTGCCGACTACAAACGTCATGTAGTGGGCGTATTTGTAGAGCGCGGCCTCGCCAACTCGCTCGCCACCGCCCAGGGAGGTCAGTCATGAAGGTAACCGTCACCATCAACGGGTCGGACCGGTCTGCGGAGGCCGAACCGCGCCAGCTCCTGGTTGATTTCATCCGCTCCACACTCGGCCTGACCGGAACCCACATCGGGTGCGACACCACGAGTTGCGGGGTGTGCACGATCCTCGTCGATGGCACCCCGGTGAAGTCGTGCACCATGTTCGCCGTTCAGGCGGACAGGCGCAGCATCACCACCGTGGAGGGCCTCAAGCAGAACGGCGAGCTGTCCAACATGCAGAAGGCATTCCACCAGGAGCATGGTCTCCAGTGCGGATTCTGCACACCGGCAATGATGCTCGTCGGATCTGCATTCCTGGAGGAGAACCCGAACCCAACAGACGAGGAAATTCGCTGGGCGATTTCGGGGAACCTGTGCCGGTGCACCGGGTACATGAACATCGTCAAGTCGATTCAAGCCGCAGCCGCTATGAACAACGAAGAGGTGTCAGCATGACAACGACACAGGATGCCCCGAGAACGACTCCCGAAGTGGGAGGCCTCGGCCACAGCCGCAAGCGCGTCGAGGACGCCAGGTTCATCGAGGGGAGGGGCAACTACGTCGATGACATCATCCTTCCCGGGATGCTCCACATGGCGATCCACCGCAGCCCTCTCGCCCACGCCCGGATCGTGTCCATCGACACCTCCGAGGCCGAGGCAGTCGAAGGAGTCATCGCGGTGGTCACAGGCGAGCTGCTCGCCGGGTACAACCTCGCCTGGATGCCGACTCTGAGCGGTGACACCCAGGCTGTGCTCGCCACCGACAAGGTGCGCTTTCAGGGGCAGGAGATTGCGGCGGTCATCGCCACCGATCGTTATATCGCCCAGGATGCGGCCGACCGGATCCAGGTCGAATACGAAGACCTTGAGCCGATTGTCACCCCGCAGCGTTCGCTCGAAAGCGACGCCCCGATCATCCGCGACGACAAGGAGGGCCAGGAGTCCAACCTGGTTTACGAGTGGGAGTCGGGCGACAAGGCGGCGACCGACGCTGCCTTCGCCAAAGCTGACAAGGTGGTGAGCCTCGACACGTTTTACCCGCGCTCGCACCCTGCCCCGTTGGAGACCTGCGGGATCGTCGCCGATGTCAACTCGGCCACGGGTCAGGCGACTCTGTACATGACGTCGCAGGCACCCCACGCCCACCGGACGGTGTTTGCGCTGGTGGCAGGGCTCCCCGAACAGAACATCAGGATCGTCTCCCCTGATATCGGGGGAGGGTTCGGGAACAAGGTGCCGGTCTACCCCGGGTATGTGGTGGCGACCGCAGCGTCACTGGTGATCGGGCAGCCGGTGAAATGGGTGGAGACCCGCACCGAGAACCTGATCTCCACCGGCTTCGGCCGTGACTATCACATGCATGGCGAGCTGGCGGTGAGCAACGAGGGGAAGATCTTGGGGCTCAAGGTGGAGATGCTCTCCGACCAGGGTGCATTCTTCTCCGACGCCCAGCCCACCAAGTTCAAAGCCGGCCTGTTCCACATCGTCACCGGCTCCTACGACTACCCGGTTGCCCACATTTCAACCAAGGGCGCCTATACCAACAAGGCCCCTGGGGGTGTCGCCTATCGGTGCTCCTTCCGGGTGACTGAGGCGTCCTACCTGATCGAGCGTCTCGTTCAGAACGCTGCTTATGAGCTGGGCATCGACCCCGCCAAATTCCGGATGAAGAACTTCATCAAGAAGGATCAATTCCCGTACCTGTCGCCCACAGGATTCGTCTACGACTCCGGTGACTACGAGGGGGCACTGAAGCTAGCCATGGAAATGGTCGGCTACGACGAGATCCAGAAAGAGAAGGAAGAGGCACGGGCCGCAGGGAAGCTGGTCGGCGTAGGCATAGCCTCTTTCACCGAAGTGGTCGGCGCCGGCCACGGCGACGACTACGACATCCTCGGCCTTCGGATGTTTGACTCCGCGGAATTGCGGATCCACCCGACCGGAAAAGCCATCCTCAAGCTCGGGGTCAAGTCGCAAGGCCAGGGGCATGAGACGACGTTCGCCCAGATCGTCGCCGAAGAGCTCGGGATCCCATCCTCCGACATCAAAGTCGTGGAAGGAGACACCGACAACACCCCGTACGGGTTGGGGACGTACGCCTCGAGAAGCACTCCGGTGGCCGGTGCCGCGACCGCGATGATCTCGCGGAGCATCAGAGCGAAGGCGAAGAAGATCGCAGCTCACCTCCTGGAGGCGTCCGAGGACGACCTGGAGTGGGAAGTCGGCAAGTTCCACGTCAGGGGTGACCCGGAGAGCTCGGTGACCATCCAGGACATCGCCTTTGCCGCGTACACCAACGTCCCCGAGGGCCTCGAAGCCGGGCTCGAAGGTGTCAACTACTACGACCCGCCCAACATGACCTACCCCTTCGGGAGCTACATCGTCGTGGTCGATCTCGACCCGGGGACCGGCCAGTGGAAGGTGCGTCGGATGGTGGCAGTTGACGACTGCGGGGTGCGGATCAACCCGATGATCGTCGAAGGTCAGATCCATGGGGGGCTTACTGAGGGCTACGCCATGTCATCGATGCAGCACATAACGTTCGACGATGCCGGCAACTGCATCGGGTCGACGTTCATGGACTACCTGGTGCCCACTGCATGGGAGACGCCCAGGTTCGAGCTCGGGGAGACGGTGACACCTTCACCACATCACCCGATTGGGGCCAAAGGTGTCGGTGAGTCGGCAACTGTCGGGTCGCCGGCGGCTTACGTGAACGCAGTGATCGACGCCCTGTCCCATCTCGGGGTGACCAACATCGACATGCCGGTGTCGGCGGACAAGGTGTGGGCGGCGATGAAAGACTCCGGACAGGGATAGTGGTCCGATGAAACCCGAACTGTTGGAGATGGCGGCTGATTTGAGTCGCCGTCACCAGCCGTTTCTCGTCGCGTCGGTCGTCTGGGCGCGCGGGCCATCTTCGGGAAAGCGGGGATCGTCGGCGATCATCGATGCCGCAGGCAAGGTGACCGGTTGGATTGGCGGAGCATGCGCCGAGCCTGTGGTGATCAGGGAGGCGAGAGAGGCGATGGCCGACGGTAAACCCCGGCTCCTTTTCCTCGGCACACCCGACGATATCCGCGAGCTCAACCGGCCCGACGTTGTGTCTGTGCCTATATCGTGCACCAGCGAAGGTGCATTGGAGGTATATCTGGAACCCATGATCCCCCGCCAGCACGTGGTCGCCGTCGGTCGGTCCCCGGCCGTGAAGACCCTCACTGACCTGGCCTCAGCCTTGGGCTGGCAAGTGACGGTGGTCGACGATGGCGGGGATTCCTCCGATCATCCCGGCGCCTCGGCAGTCGTCGCAACTCTGGCGATGCCGGAGGATATCGGCCCCGGTGATGCGATTGTGGTCGCCACCCAGGGCCACTATGACGAACCTGCGCTCGAGGCCGCCCTGGCGACCCAAGCCGGGTACATCGGCCTCGTGGCGTCGAAGCGGCGGGCCGCGACCGTCCTCGGCTACCTCAAAGACCGAGGCGTCTCCGACGAACAGCTCGGCCGGGTCAAGGCACCCGCCGGCCTCGACCTGGGCCCGATCCAGCATCGTGAGATCGGAGTCGCGATCGTCTCCGAATTGGTATCGCTCCATGCCGCGGGCAAGATCAGTGGTGGGGTCGCACCCGCCGAGCCTCCCCACACCGCCATCGACCCGGTATGTGAGATGGAAGTCGACGTCGCCACTGCCCGTTGGATCACCGAGCACCAGGGTGAGACCTACTACTTCTGCGCATCCGGCTGCAAGACGGCATTTGAGAAGGACCCCAGCTCCTTTCTTGCCTCTGAGCCGATTTAGGCTTGATTTGTGATTCCTAACACGGTCGAGGACCTTGCCGGTCGGCTTGATGAATTCGACTACTTCAGCGACGAGAGCCTCACCGTTGCGATCCATATCGCGGTACAGCTCGGCAGGCCGTTGTTCCTCGAGGGCGAGGCCGGCGTAGGTAAGACCGAGGTGGCGAAGGTTCTGGCCCGGATGTCGGGCTCAGAGCTGATCAGGCTGCAGTGCTATGAGGGTCTCGATGTCGGTCAGGCCCTCTACGAGTGGGATTACGCCCGCCAGATGATGGCGATCCGGCTTCTCGAGGCAAGCGGCAAAGGGTCTGAAGCCACGCCCGAGGACATCATGAGCCGCGACTATCTGATCGCCCGACCGCTTCTCCAGGCGATCGAGGCGAGTACTGCGGGGAGAAGGCCGGTGTTGCTGATCGATGAGCTGGATCGGGCCGATGAGGAGTTCGAGGCGTTCCTTCTCGAGCTGCTCTCCGACTTCCAGGTGTCAATCCCCGAGATAGGCACAATCAAAGCCGAGGAGCCTCCAATCGTGGTGCTCACCTCCAATCGGACCAGAGAGATCCACGACGCCCTCAAGCGGCGCTGTGTCTACCATTGGATCGACTATCCGACTCCGGAGCGGGAGTCGGCGATCATCCAGAGGAAGGTCCCGGAGCTGGAAGCTGCCCTTGCCGACTCGGTGAGTGAGGCGATGAGCCGTCTTCGCGATGTCGACCTTTTCAAACCACCAGGGGTGGCTGAGTCTTTGGACTGGGCTGAGTCGCTTCGACTGCTTCAGGCCGGTGAGCTGTCGATCCCCGTGATCGAGTCGACGCTCGGGGTGATTCTCAAATACAAGGATGACATCGACTTGGTGAGGAGCGCGGGGGTCGAAACCCTGGTGGGATGAGCGCTGCCCCGCTGATCAACCAATTGAGTCAATTCGCCGGCGCTCTCCGCGGTCGGGGGCTGGTGGTCACGGCCGACCAGACCGCGGACATGGCACGATCGTTGCAACTGGTCGACATCGCCAGCAAGTCCCAGGCCCGTGCCTCGCTGCAGGCACTGACTGTCACCGACCCTGCACAGATTCCCCTCTTCGACGAGGAGTTCGAACGCTTCTTCCACCGGTTGTCCCCACCGATGCTGGTGTCACGCAACCCCGACAAGACCGAATCGTCGAGCGGGGCAACGCTGGGCTTGCACGGATCGGTCGGCTCACAAGAGTTCGACGGTGTCGCAGAACGCTCCGGCGCATCGGCCGTCGAGACGGTCACACGCCGCGACTTTGCCGAGTTGAGCGACGACGATCTCGCAGAGGCGAGGCGGTTGATCATGACAATGCTCTGGCACCCGACCGACTACCGAACCCGCCGCTGGGCGCGTTCAAACCACGGCAGGAGGCCCGACATGCGTCGCACCCTCCGACGTGCCATCGGTCCCGAAGGTGACATGATGCTGATGAGCTGGAAGGAGCGCACGCGCAAACAACGCCCGCTGGTGATCATCGCCGACATCTCCGGGTCGATGGAGGCCTACTCGGACATCTTCCTCGTCTTCGCCCACGCCGCCCAGCGCCGGCTGCGCGACGTCGAGGTATTCACGTTCTCCACTCACCTCAGCCGAATCACCGAGGAGATGCGACGGCGCGACACCAAGACCGCTTTGCAGCGTGCTGCAGCGCGGGTCACAGGGTGGTCCGGAGGCACTCAGATCGGCGAGGCTCTCGCCGAGTGGAACCGTCACTGGAGCCGGAGACTCGCCAGGGGAGGCCCGGTCGTGCTCATCCTGTCTGACGGTTGGGACTGCGGAGACCCGGAGTTGCTCCGTTCCGAGATGGCCCGCCTCGCCCGCTCTGTCCACCAGGTGGTCTGGCTCAATCCCCTGGCCGCGCGGGACACATACGAACCCCTCACCAGGGGAATGCAAGCGGTGCTCCCCCACGTCGATCATCTCCTCCCTGCAGCTAGCGTTAGTGACTTCCAGGGAGTGGTACGGATACTCGATTCGATAGCTGGAGCCAGACCATGAGAAACCAGGTGGACACGTGGAAGGCCTGGACCGACGAGGGCAAGAAAGTGGCTGTCGCCACCGTGATCCGGGTCTATGGCAGTGCCCCGCGGCCGGAGGGATCAAAGTTCCTCGTCTCCGACGCCGGTGATATGGCCGGGTCGGTGAGCGGCGGTTGTGTCGAGAACGACGTCTTCCTCCATGCCCAGGAAGTGATCGAGACCGGTAAGCCGAAGAAGGTGACATACGGGATCGCCGACGAGGATGCCTTCGAGGTCGGCATGGCGTGCGGTGGCACCATCGACGTCTACATCGAACCATGGTGAGCCCGCTCCAGGCAGTCCAGGACCTGCTCGATCGCGAGGTCTTCGGCTCGGTGGTCACCATCACCGACGGACCCGCGGTGGGCGACAAGGCAGTGATCGACTCAGCCGGGGAAGTCGTAGGGGGATCGATACCGAACGAGATCGAAGAAGATGTTGTCGCCGATGCCTTGAGCCTGATGGGGCATGAACAGCATCGGACGATGCAATACGGCGACCACGAGGTGTTCGTCGAAACCCTTGCACCGCCTCCGGAAATGGTGATCTTCGGGGCTGTTCACGTCGCCCAGTCACTGGCGACATTTGCGTCACAGATGGGTTACCGAGTGACGGTCGCAGACTCCCGCGCTGTGTTCGCAACCGAGGAGCGTTTTCCTGGATCCCGGGTGCTCGTTGGTAACCCCGATGAGATTCTCGACCAGATCACACTTGACCGGCGCACCTGGGTGATAATCCTCTCCCATGAGAAGCGTCTCGAAGACCCGGTGATCGAGGCTGCGCTGAAGAGCCCCGTTCGCTACATCGGGGCAATGGGAAGCCGGCGGACCCATGCACTCAGGGTGGAGCGTCTCCAGGAGAAGGGTTTCAGCGACGAGGACATCGCCCGCATCCACGGCCCGGTCGGCCTCGACATCGGCGCGGAAAGTCCCCAAGAAGTGGCAGTCTCCATCCTCGCGGAGATGACCCAGGTTCGATACGGGCATGGCTCTGGCATGCCGTTGCGTGGCGTCGAGGGAAGGGTCCACAAACAACGCCCCGACAAAACCGGCGAAGTCCTCTCCGACTAGCCACCCACGAATTCGGCCACTAGCGAAACATCTGCGAGAGCCGAATCAGTCGTGATCAAACGCAATTCTAGATGCTCGGCGAGGGCGACATAGAGACCGTCGACCAAACGCAAATTGTGGCGGTGTTCCCAGGCCGCCAATGTCAGCGGCTGGAGCGGGTGCCGTACGAAAGGGGAGGAGGAGAGGTGCTGCAGCTTCCGATCCACCAGATCGCTTTCCATCTGCCCGGACCGGTGCAGTCTCCCCAAAGCCGAAAGGACTTCGGCATCAAAGTGAGCTGGAACGTGGACTATCTGCTCGAGGATCCGTTCACCTACGAGCCCTCCCAGCCGTGTGTCAATTAAATACTCGACCATGCCAGAAGCGTCGAGCACCACGCCGTCAGTCGATGCCTTCGATGTCATCTTTGGCGCCAGCGATTGCGGCCCGAAGTATGTCGGGGTCGACCTCGATAGGAGGGTCGGATCGGACCTGTTCCATCCATGCCGCCATCTTGTCCGAATCGATAGCACGCTTCAAGGCCTCCTGGGTCAACTTGGAGATATTGAGACCCTTCGACTTTGCCTCGGAGGCGAGATCGTCGGGCAAGTAGACGTTGACACGAGCCATGCGCATATTATACACACAAGCCCTTTGAGGCGCTAGCGTTGATCCGTTGTGATGTGGCGATCTCCCAAAACTCGCTTCAGGCTGGGAGGCATTCGATCCAAACGACCGTGTTGGCCGGGGAAGGGTCGGTCTGAACATGGATCACACCCATGCGAATGCGGGTAATTACGTTTGGATCGTTGCCGATGCACGTTGGAACGTCCGATCCCTCGTGCCAGGGACCTCCCTCACTCCAAGCAGCGCCGGCAATGATGTACCCCTCTCCAGTGCCCCCAGGCTCGGAGCTGAGGCTAATGGCTGTCCCGTCATTGCTTGGGGTTGCCCAGCCTTCGACGGTGAACGGGACGGCCTGATGACGACCCACAAGAACCCACCAGCCGATAAGCACGACCAGAACAATTGCCAGAACAGTGGTTAGCACGATTGCGACCTGACCAGCCCGGGTGGAACGGGGCGATGAGTCGTGGGTGACCTCGGCGACCGACATGGCGCAGCCTTTCTGGATTGTGGGCACATTCTCCCATGCTGCGCAGGCAAGGACGAGCAACTTCGGTCGTCCGACCAGGTCTCCGTCATTCTTGTAAACCACTTTCTCAAATCCATGCTCCGACAAGATCCTGAGCTACATGAGAAAAGCGATTCGAGGCGGATTGCCATCCATCCAGCCTGGGCCTGAAGACACACTCGCGAAACGGCCGATTATCCCGGCGGCTAAGGGGACTTTTGGCTCTGGCGCCGGGCCGCTGTAGGGACGACGCTTGTATGAGCAATCAGAAAGGTCGATAGCGATGTTTTCGTTGAAATGGCGTGCGCTTCGGGCTGACGGAGCGAGCATTCGCGCCGTGCTCCACGGACCGACGTTGTGGCTTTCGTCCGCCCTCGCCGTCGTTGCCGCCGCTAGCGCCGCCCTTACGTTCTTTCTCCCTGACGTCCTGACTGGGCCGGCCGTCACCACGGGCAATGCCCGTGGGACTTCCCTGGTCATGATGGTGGCCGCGGTGCCCTTGCTGGTGGTTTCGATGCTGAGAGCGACCCGCGGCTCGTGGCGATTCCATGTGGTCTGGCTGGGAATGGTCAGCTATCTGACCTACAACGCCGTCCTGCTCCTCTTCGGCACTCCTTTGAACTCCTTGTTCCTTCTCTACGTGGCGACTTTTTCTCTGGCTCTCTTCAGTCTGGGCACCCTGGTGCATGTAACGGATCCGCGTGCGGTCTCCAACCAACTCGTTGACCTTCCGCGCCGAAGCCTGGCGATCTATACATGGACGATCGTGGGCCTCAACGCACTGGTCTGGCTGCGGGGGATCATCCCGACAATCGGTGCTGCCGAGCCGACCGCCGTCCTCGAAGACCTTGGCCTGACCACAAACCCGAGTTGGGTGCAGGACCTCGCCTTCTGGCTTCCGATGGCCGCAATCGCCGCTGCCTGGCTTTGGCTCCGTAAGCCGTGGGGGTATGTGCTGGTCGGTGGCTGGCTGGTGTACGGCCTTATCGAGTCCGTGGGCGTGGCGGTGGATCAGTTGTTTGGTTATGCCGCAGATCCGACAACGGAGTACGCGACACCGGCGGGTGCAATTGTCTTTGGCGCTCTCGCTGTTGTGAACCTGATCCCGCTGTACTTCTACTTCCGGCGCAGCCGGACGCAGAGTCACCTCTTAGTCGATCTGAAAGTCCACACCGGGAACGAGTGACCTGTGGATAGCCTGAAATTCCGATGGATGCGCTTTGATCCGAAGCTAGATTCGGCTGATGGAAATCTCCTTTGTACCGCCAAGCTTCGAAGTGCCTCCGTCGTACGCCTGGTCTCGGTTTCACCTGGAGCCGCTGGACGAGCATCACAACGAGCGTGACCACGTGGCATGGATGTCGAGCATCGACCACATCCGATCTACTCCGGGATTCAGTCCGAAGGAAGAGCCGAGCTGGCCGACGGCTATGACACTGGAGAAGAACCTGGAGGATCTGGTGCGACACGCCGAGGACTTCCGTGAACGCAGGGGCTTCACGTACTCGATCCTTGAAGGCGACGATGTCATCGGCTGTATCTACATCTATCCGAGTCGCCGCCCGGGCCACGACGCGGAAATCAGCTCATGGGTAAGCGAGAGCCGTGCTGAACTAGATACGGCAGTTCGGGAGGAATTGGCCACCTGGATCGATGAGTCATGGCCTTTCTCGAACCCGTTTTATGCAGGAAGAGCCTGAGGCGGCCTCAACCATTTGTTGTTCAGGAGAAGGCTTCGATTCCGGTGATAGCTTGGCCCATGATCAGGGTGTGGATCTCGTTGGTGCCTTCGTAGGTGAACACGGTTTCGAGGTTGGCCATGTGCCGCATTGGGGCGTATTCGAGGGTGATCCCGTTGGCTCCGAGCACAGAGCGTGCGGTGCGGGCAACCTCCAGGGCGTTACGGACGTTGTCGAACTTCCCGAATGACACCTGTTGGGGGGTGAGGGTTCCTGCGTCTTTGCGGCGGCCGAGGTGGAGTGCGATCAGCGTGCCCCTCTGCACCGCAACCATCATCTCGACCAGTTTGCGTTGGGTGAGCTGGAACGAGGCGATTGGCTTGTCGAACTGCTCCCGCTCCTTGGAGTAGGAGAGCGCCGCTTCATAACACGCACGTGCGGCTCCCATTGCCCCGAAGGCAATACCGAACCGGGCCTCGTTGAGACAGGACAGCGGTCCGCGCATCGAGGCCACGCCGGGTAAGACGAACTCATCGGGGAGTCGCACATTGTCGAACAGCAACTCCGAGGTCACCGACGCCCGCAATGACGCCTTCTTCTTGATTTCGGGAGCGGAGAAACCGGGAGTGTCGGTGGGAACGATGAACCCCCGCACTCCTTCGTCCGTCCTCGCCCAGACGACAGCGATGTCAGCGATCGACCCGTTGGTGATCCACATCTTCGACCCGTTGAGAATCCAATCCGAACCGTCACGTTTGGCGTTGGTCCGCATCGAAGACGGGTCGGAACCCGAGTCGGCTTCGGTCAGCCCGAAGCATCCGATCACCTCGCCGGTCGCCATTCGGGGGAGCCACTCGTTCTTCTGTTCCTCCGAACCGAACTTCCAGATCGGGAACATGGCCAGTGAGCCCTGAACCGACACAAACGAGCGGATCCCGGAGTCGCCGGCTTCGAGTTCGAGACACGCCAG
>Ga0299907_10000261_pt1 | contig 24168 bp, 19 predicted proteins | sample RVTome_16_FD_198680 | JGI IMG/M metagenome (GOLD analysis project Ga0299907, IMG submission 198680) | Soil microbial communities from uranium-contaminated site in the Upper Colorado River Basin, Wyoming, United States - RVT152D67 (version 2) ...
CCTTCTTGCCGACGAGGTGCCGCGGGATCTCGATCCGCATCCGAAGCAGGTCGCCGCCGGCGAGCGCCTCTTTGATCTCGGTGCGTTCGTGGCTGAGCATCAACATGATCTGCTTCACGCCCCAGCGCGTCGTCGACACGGTGGGGATGTTCAGCCGCTCGTAGATGTCGGCGCGAAGCGGGTCGTAGATCCGCGCGATGACCCGGGGCACGTGGTAGTACTCGCGCGCAACGCGGGCGGAGACGATGTTCGAGTTGTCCCCGCTCGACACGGCGAGGAAGGCGTCGGCCTCCTTGATCCCGGCTTCCTCGAGAATCTCGCGGTCGAACCCGATCCCAACAACCTTCCGCGCGTCGAATCCCGGAGGCAGCCGGTCGAACGCGTGCGTGTTCTTGTCGATGACGGTGACGCCGTGGCCGGCCTTCGCCAGCTCCTGTGTCAGCAGGATCCCGACGCGGCCGCATCCCATGATGATCACGTTCACGGCTGGGTAGCGTAGCGCTCCATCCGCGGTCGCGGGCCGTCATCGGTCGCGTGAAGAAACCCGTAGTGACGCCGTAGCGTTGGGGTCGAAATGGACGCGTGGCCCTGGGTCCGGGCTCGCTCACGGCTCGCGGACGCCCTCGTCGGGTTTGCCGCGTCGGGAGTGTCGACCGGCGTCGCCTTGCTCGTTCACCCGTCGCCCGCCCTCGGCGTCGTCGCGATCTACCTACTGGGCGTAGTCGCCGCCGCCGCGATCGGCCGCGCCGTCGCGGGCGTCCTCGCCTCGCTGCTGTCGTTCCTCTCGCTGAACTACTTCTTCACCGCGCCGCGCTACACGCTCCGGGTGACGAACGCCGACGACGTCGTGTCGCTCGGCGTGTTCCTCGTCGTCGCGGTGATCGTCGGCGGGCTCGTGTCGCGGGCGGTGGCCGAGCGCGCCCGCGCGACGCGGAATGAGTGGGAGGCTCGGCTACTCAGCTACTTCGCGACGAAGGTCATGTCCGGCGAACCGCTGGACCGCGTTCTGGTCGACTTCGCCGGATCGTTGCTCGAGGCGTTGCGCCTCGCGCGCTGCGAGATTCACGCGCGCGCGGGGGACGACGTATTCGACGCGAGCCGCGCTCGGCCCGCCGCAGTGGACGGGTCAAGCACGAGCGTTGCGATCCGAGCGGGGGGCACGGAGGTCGGGATGCTGACGGCCGTCAGGGCGGCGGGCCGGCCGGAGCTCGACGACGATGAACATCGGCTGCTCGTCGAGGCCGCGAAGCAGGTGGCGATCGCTCTCGACCGCGCGCTGCTCGACGCGCAGATCGCTCGCGCCCGCGTCGATGCCGAGACGAACCGAGCGCGCGCGGCGCTGTTCTCATCGGTCACCCACGACCTCCGGACGCCGCTCGCGTCGATCAAGGCGGCGGTGACGACGCTGCTGCAGGAGGGACCGCACGCGCCGTCGGAAGCGTTGTCGCAGGTTGCCCTCGACGACGAGCAGCGACGCGACCTGCTCGAGACGGTTCTCGAGGAGACGGATCGCCTCAACCGTCTGCTCGGCAACCTGTTGGAGCTCGCCAAGGTCCGGGCCGGCGCGCTCGTTCCGGCGAAGCAACCGACGGCCCTCGACGAGGTCGTCGAGTCCGTTCTCCATCGAATGGCAGATCGGCTCTCCGGCGTTCGCGTTCGGACGGTAGTCCGCGACGTTCCCGACATCCCGGCGGACCCGCTCCAGTTGGACCAGGTCGTGACGAACCTGCTCGACAACGCCGTCCGCTTCTCGCCGCCCGGCGGCGAGGTCATGATCTCGGTCGCGCCGTGGCATCGGTACGTGCAACTGCGCGTGGCGGACCAGGGGCCCGGCATCCCGGTCGGAGAGCGCGAACGCGTTTTCGAGGCGTTCTACCGGGGCGACGCCGGCGATCGGTCCGGCAGCGGGCTCGGTCTGGCCATCACCCGGGCAATCGTCCTCGCCCACGGCGGTCAAATCCGCATCGAGGGCACGCCGTCGGGCGGCACGGCCATCGTCCTCGAGCTTCCGCTCGCCGACGCGGCCGCGGTCCCGCAGGAGACGGCAACGTGACGACGATCCTGGTCGTCGATGACGAGCCGCAGATCCGCCGGGCGCTCCGAACGAGCCTCGAGGCGCACGGCTACGAGGTTCGGACAGCCTCGAACGGGACCGAAGCGGTCGAGGCCGCAGCCGAAGCGGCGCCGGACCTCGTGTTCCTCGATCTGGGGCTGCCCGACCTCGACGGCACGCAGGTCATCGAACGCGTGCGCTCGTTCTCCGACGTTCCGGTGATCGTCGTAACCGTTCGAGACCGCCAGACCGACAAGGTCGAGGCGCTCGACGCCGGCGCCGACGACTACGTCACCAAGCCGTTCGCGATGGAGGAGCTCCTCGCGCGGTTGCGCGCGGCCCTGCGCAGGACGCAGGGCGCGGAGCCGCTTCCGCCGGTCCTGCGATACGGTGATGTCGTTGTCGACCTCGGCCGCCGCCTCGTCGAGGTCGGCGGCGAGCGCGTCCACCTCACGAAGACGGAGTGGGCGCTGCTCGAAGCGCTCGCGACGAATCCGGGGAAGCTGCTCACGCACCAGTGGTTGCTCCGCAAGGTGTGGGGACCTGGGTACGCGGAAGAGAGCCACTACCTTCGCGTGTACGTCCGCGCGCTGCGCCGGAAGCTTGGCGACGAGGCCGCGGCACCACAGCTCATCCTCACCGAGCCGGGGGTGGGCTATCGGTGGATCGCGGAGCCTTCGTAGTGGCGTAACGCTCCGCCGGCACGGAGCGGGTCGTTCACGGCGACGACGGATCCTTACGACTTCTTTACGCCCGCGGCCACGTTCCTTACGCCTCTCTCACGCGGGCGGAGGCAACGTGGCGGCGTGGTCGCGATCGGCTTTCCGGATGACCTATTCGTCGGGCTGATCCTCGGCTGTTTCATCGGCCTCCTGGCCGGCCCGGTGCTCCGAGCGTGGCTCGTCCGTCGGGAATGGACGCGCGCGTCTCGCGAGGCGGATCTGTTCGGCGGCAGTCTCGACCGGATCGAGGAGCCCCCCGCCGTCGCCTCGCCGCCCGTTCGGAGCCGAACCCAAGCGCGAAACGCGTAGCCGTGGCGACGACGGCGACGGTCAAACGCGTCCTCCTCGGGCGCGCCATCGCGAGCCACAAGCTCGAGCATCAACTCCTGCCGAAGTTCCTCGCCCTTCCCGTTTTCTCGTCCGACCCGCTGTCGTCGAACGCGTACGCGACCGAGGAGATGATGCTCGTCCTCGTGACGGCGGGCGCCTCGGCGCTCGTCTACCGCATCCCCATCGCGGTCGTCATCGCCACCGTGCTGATCATCGTGATCGTGTCGTACCGGCAGACGGTGCGCGCGTACCCCAGCGGCGGCGGCTCGTACATCGTCGCACACGAGAACCTTGGCACGATCCCCGGGCTGACGGCCGCGGCCGCGCTGCTGATCGACTACGTGTTGACGGTCTCCGTGTCGGTCGTCGCTGGGGTCCTCGCCATCACGTCGGCCGCTCCGTCTCTCGCCGATCAGAGGGTGGCGTTGTCGATCGGGTTCGTCATCCTGCTCACGATCGCGAACCTCCGCGGCGTCAAGGAGGCCGGCACGCTGTTCGCGGTCCCCACGTACGGGTTCGTCGTCATGGTCTACGCGATGCTGGCGACGGGCGTCGTGCGCTGTATCAGCGGATGTCCGCTCGCCGAGACCGCGCACCTGGAGCTTGAGGCGGAGGCCAGCCTGAGCCTGTTCCTGATCCTCCGCGCGTTCGCATCGGGATCGACCGCGCTGACGGGGGTCGAGGCGATTTCGAACGGCGTGCAGGCGTTCCGGCGACCGCAGGCGCGGAACGCGGCGACCACGCTCGCGACGATGGGCGCGATGACCGTGACGATGTTCATCGGCATCACGGTGATGTCGGTGCTCCTGCACGTTCGCGTGAACGAAGCGATCGCGTCGTCGCGCTCGGTGCTCTCACAGGTCGGCGAGACCGTGTTCGGTCGAACGTTGCCCTACTTCGCGTTGCAAGCCCTGACGGCGGGCATACTGGTCCTCGCCGCGAACACGTCGTATCAGGACTTCCCGAGGCTCTCGGCGATCCTCGCCCGCGACCGGTTCGTGCCCTCCCAGTTCCGCAACCGCGGCGACCGCCTGGTGTTCTCGAACGGCATCGTCCTGCTGTCGGTGCTGGCGATCCTGCTGATCATCGCGTTCGACGCGAACCTCACGCGTCTGATCCAGCTCTACGTCGTCGGCGTGTTCACCGCGTTCACGTTGTCGCAGACGGGCATGGTGCGGCGCTGGCACCGCCTGAAGGAGCCCGGATGGCGCCGGAGCATGATCATCAACGCCATCGGGGCCACGGCGACCGGAATCGTCCTCGTCATCGTGGCGATCACCAAGTTCGTGCACGGCGCGTGGATCGTCATCGCCGCGATGCCGGTGATCATCGGGCTGTTCCTCGCGGTGAGTCGCCATTACCGCTCGGTCGGCCGAGCGCTCCGGGCACGGAAGATCTCGCCGTCGGAGTCGATCCCGAACACCTTCGTGCTCCTCGTGCCCGATCTCGGTCTGGCGACCGCCGACGCGGTGGGATACGTCCGCACACTGAGGCCGCAGAGCCTCATCGCGCTGTACACGGGCGAGGCCGCGGATTTCGCCCACGCGACCGAGCGGTGGAGATCGTTCGCGCCCCGGATGGGCGAGCTCGTCGCCCTGCCTATGAACGGTGGTCGCGTCCGGAGCCTTCGGGCGTACCTGCGCTCGATCCGGGGCAGCCCCGATGAGGATTTCCTCACGGTCGTGATCCCGGAGGAGATCAGGAAGGAGTCGACGCTCCACGTCCTCCGGAAGGGCTCGAGCTTCTGGCTCAAGGCGTCGCTGCTGTTCGAGGCCGGGATCGTGGTGACGAACGTTCCTCTCGTGCCGGAGGAGCGACCGCTCGCGTCCGTCCACGCGGACCAGCCGGTCGAGCCGCGGCAGAGCGCCGTTCTCGTGCCGGTGTCGGCGGTTCACGCTGGCACGGCGCGGGCCGTCGCCTACGCGACGTCGCTCAACGCGTCGAGCGTCGAGGCCCTCTACTTCGTCCTGGATCCGGAAGAGGTCCGGAAGATCATGGACGACTGGGTCGACTGGAGGATGACGGTTCCGCTGTCGGTCGTCGAGGCCCCATTCCGGGATATGACGGATCCGTTGCTCGACGAGGTCCGAAAGCACACGGACCGGCCGGGAACCGTGGTCACCGTGGTCCTGCCCGAGCTCGTTGTCCGGCGGCGGTGGGAGAACCTATTGCACAACCAGACGGCCCTGTTCATCAAACGGCTGTTGCTCTTCGAGCCGAACGTGGTCGTGACGAGCGTCCCGTTCCACCTGGGGAGCGTTTCGGCCTAGCCACCCCACCCGCTTGAGCCGATCGCCGCGCGTCCATCCCTAGAATCGTGCGACGTGGCCACCACGACCGATCGCCGGCCGACACAGCGGGGCGGCATCCTGAAGCGGCTCGTCGTGGGGCGCGCCCTTGCGTCTCACAAGCAGGAGCATCAGCTCCTGCCGAAGACGCTCGCGCTGCCGGTGTTCAGCTCCGACCCGCTCTCCTCGGTCGCATACGCGACCGAGGAGATGATGCTGGTCCTCACACTGGCTGGCGCCACAGCGCTCTCGTACATGACTCCGATCGGCTTCGCCATCGCCACCCTGCTGGTGATCGTCATCACGTCGTACCGCCAGACGGTCCGCGCGTATCCGCAGGGCGGCGGTTCGTACATCGTCTCGCGGGAGAACCTCGGCACCTTGCCCGGTCTCACGGCAGCCGCGGCGATCCTCTCGGACTACGTGTTGACGGTCGCCGTGAGCGTTACCGCCGGGACGATCGCCATCAGCTCGGCGGCTCCGGCGCTCGAGGAGCATCGTGTGCTGCTCGCGGTCGGGTTCATCGCACTGATCACGCTGGCGAACCTGCGCGGCGTCAGGGAGGCGGGGACGTTGTTCGCGATCCCGACGTACGGGTTCGTGGCGATGGTGTACATCACGCTCGGCTTGGGACTCGCGCAGTGCCTCACAGGATGTCGCACCGCCGAGACAGCCGACCTCGGCCTCCCGGTGCACCACGCGCTGACTCTGTTCATCCTCCTCCGCGCGTTCTCGTCCGGGGCGACTGCGCTCACCGGCGTCGAAGCGATCGCCGACGGCGTGCAGGCGTTCCGTCGGCCGCAGGCGAAGAACGCGGCGACGACGTTGGCGGTCATGGGATCGATCAGCATCAGCATGTTCCTCGGCATCACGTATCTCGCACGTGCGCTCGAGGTGCGCGTGAGCGAGGACTTCGAGGGCCAGTCCGTCCTGGCCCAGATCGGCGACACCGTCTTCGGCGGCGGCCTCCTCTTCTATCTGCTGCAGGGGTTCACTGCCGGGATCCTCATCCTCGCGGCGAACACCGCGTACCAGGACTTCCCGCGACTGTCGGCCATCCTCGCGCGCGACAAGTTCATGCCCTCGCAGTTCCGCAACCGCGGCGACCGCCTGGTTTTCTCGAACGGCGTCCTTGTACTCGCGGTGCTCGCGGGATTGTTGATCTACGCGTTCGACGCGGATCTCACGAGGCTGATCCAGCTGTACGTCGTCGGTGTGTTCACGGCATTCACGCTTTCGCAGGCCGGCATGGTCCGGCGATGGATGCGCGTTCGCGGCGAGAACTGGCAACGCAGTGCCGTGATCAACGGGATCGGTGCCGTGACGACGGGCGTCGTCCTGGTCATCGTGACCATCACGAAGTTTCGTGGCGGCGCGTGGATCGTGATCGTCGCCATGCCGATCATCATCACGTTCTTCTTGGCCGTGAACCGTCACTACCGCAACGTCGGTCATCTCCTCCGCGCCCAACGCGTGACCGCCGACCGCGATGCGAAGAACACGTTCGTGTTCCTGGTGAAGCAGCTCGACACCGCGACGCTCGACGCGATCAGCTATCTCCGCGCGCTCCGGCCCGAAGACGTCCGCCCGCTGTACGTCGGACGGCCGGAGCTGTACGCGACGGTCGCCAATGGCTGGGAGGCGTGCGCCCCGCGGCTCGGCCGCCTCGAGCTGCTCGAGGGCGGGCACGATCGGCTGGTCCGGGCCCTTCGTTCGTTTATCAGGGCCATCCCGCGAGGCCGCGACGACTTCGTCACCGTCGTGATCCCCGAAGAGCTCCGAAACCGTTCGTGGTTCCAGTTCCTGGTCGATCGCGACCCGCTACGCCTCAAGACCGCGTTGCTGTTCGAGCCCGGGATCGTGGTCACCGACGTGCCGCTCGTGCCGGAGGAGGTCGAGGTAGCGAAGGGCCACGCCGGTCACCCTGTCGAACCCGAACGGAGCGTGGTGCTGATCCCGGTCTCAGCCGTGCACGACGCCACGGTTCGCGCAGTCATCTACGCCAAATCGCTGAGCCCCGCGCGGATCGAAGCGATGTTCTTCGTTTCCGACCCGGACGAGGTCGGAAACGTGGTCGACGAGTGGCACGAGCGAAAGATCGACGTTCCCCTCGTGATGGTCGAGGCACCGTTCCGTGAGTACGGGGAGCCGATGCTCGCGGAGGTCCGCAACTACACCGGACACGGCGATACGATCGTCACGGTGGTGCTGCCGGAGTTCATCCCGCGCCACTGGTGGGAGAACCTCCTACACAACCAGACCGCATTCTACTTCAAGCGGATGTTGCTGTTCGAACCGAACGTCGTGGTCACCGACGTACCGTTCCATCTTCGCGCGTTCGAGGAGGACGGCCGATGAACCGGGACGCCGCGATCGCGCTCTGTCGCGAGAAGTGCCTGAAGGAGACGACCGTTCGTCATCTCATCTCGGTCGAGGGCGTGATGCGGTCGCTCGCACGGCGCTTCGACGAGGACGAGGACCTGTGGGCGTTGACGGGGCTGTTCCACGACCTCGACCAGGACCACACCGGCGACGATGCGTCGAACCACGCGCGGATGGCCGCCGAGTGGCTCCGTGAGGCGGGCGTCGACGAGCGGGTGATCAACGGTGTCCTCGCACACGCGTACGCCGAGTACAGGACCGATCGCATGTCGCAGGCGGTCGTGCACGCCGACGCAGTCGCAGGATTGCTCGTCGCCGCGGCGCTCGTTCGTCCGGAGAGGAGCGCCGGGATGAGGGTCTCGAGCGTGAAGAAAAAGCTCAAGGAGAGGGCGTTCGCGCCGGGGGTGAACCGCGAGGAGGTCACGGGCGTCGAGGACGGCATCGGCCTTCCTCTCGACGAGTTCATCGCCGTGTCGATCGAGGGACTGCAGGGCGTGGCGAAGGAGATCGACCTGTAACGCTTACGCCGATCGCGGTGTGCGCCCGCGATCGGTCGCCCGGAGGAACCGCGTCACCAGATCACCCGGCCGCCGGTCGTCGAGCGGCCGGAACATCTCCTCGGGTAGGCGGTCGACACCATACGTGTCGAGGAGCTCCTGGAGCACGTCGTTCGCCGGGGTCGACCTGCCGACGGCCGTCGGCCGCCGCGCGTGCTCCGCGCACACCGGGCGGAGCCACGTGCCTCGCTGAACGACGCGGTCCGGCGCCGCCGGCATGCGCCCACGCCACAGACACCACGCGCACACGAGCGCGAGTCGCGATGGATACGCCTGTTCCGCCCGGTACCCCTTGCTGTGCTCGATCACGCGGCCCCACATGGCGACGCGACCGACCACGGCGGTGGACCGACCGGCGCGGGCGAGTCGCGCAGCGTCCTTGACCGCGTGGATCCCGCACGTGCACCCGGGTTCGGGACTGTGGTGCGACGCGGCGAGCTCCGGGTTGAACACCATGTACAGGCGGGTGTGACTGCCGCTGCACGTGGCGCGGACCGGCTCGCGTGGCTCCCACGCGGCGCGCGGCGTGGACGGCACGATGCGAAGGTCGCCGGTGGAGCTGCGCATCAGACGCCACGCGCGCCAACCCAGGATCGGCTCGAACGACTGCTCGGCCTCGGGTGTGCGGAACGGGTTCTCCACGCGCTTGGCTCCTTCATTGGAGCGTACGACCGGCAACGGCGAACGGTTCTCCGGGCGCAGACGAGCGGTGGTGCGCTAGGGTTCCCTTCTACTTCTTCCCCGGAGGCGATGCTTGTGAACGTTCGGCCCGCCGGGCCCGGTGACGTCGAGTTCCTGAAGAAGATGCTCTACGAGGCCGCGGCGTGGAACTCGGACTGGCCGCGCGAACGGATGATCGCCGCGCTCGCCGACCCCATGCTCGAGCGGTACCACCGAGACTGGGGGCGACGAGGAGACGGAGGAGTCATCGCCGAGCTCGACGGGGAGCCGGTCGGCGCCGCGTGGTACCGGCTGTTCACCGAGGAGGAGCCGGGCTGGGGGTTCGTCGACGAGAAGACGCCCGAGCTCGGCATCGCCGTCGTGCCGCTCCATAGAAGGAGAGGGATCGGCGAGACGCTGCTCCGCGCGCTGATGGTTCAGGCACGGGAGGATGGGTTCCAGGCGCTGTCGCTGTCGGTCGCCGCCCACAACCGCTCCCGGATGATGTACGAGCGAGCGGGGTTCGAGCGCGTGGACGAGGACGGCGAGTCCTGGGTCATGCGGGCCGACCTGTCGTAGGGGAAACTACCGTTCAAGGCGGTACCGAGTGAATCAGCGCACAATGCCGGCTCCGATTTACGTCCTCTGTTCCGCCCCCGGGAACAGAGACAGGTAGTCGCCATACGCGAAGATCCGGTACCGCTGCTTCCCGGTTAGTTCGCGAAGAAGGTTGATTTCGAGCAGGTCGCGGACCAGCGCCGAAGCCGTTGGCTGCGACACCCCAAGTAGCTGTTCGACTGCCGCTGTTCGAATCACGGGCCGTTTGAACAGTTCGTCTAGGAGGGCGAGCCCTCTGCCTGTGCGTCTACCTAGAGCGGCGCTTATCCGGCTGCGGTCCCGCTCACGGAGTTGCATGATTCGAGTGGCGGTGTCCGTGGCCTCAGTGGAAACCTGCGCAATCCCATCGAGGAAAAAGGCGAGCCACGCTTCCCAGGCACCGTCATCCCGGATCGCCTGCAGCCTGTTCACGTATTCGTCCCGCTGCTCCTTGAAGTACAGCGATGGATACAGAAGGGGCTTCTGCAGAACGCCCGTTTCAACAAGCCAGAAAGTGATAAGGAGCCGCCCTATCCGACCGTTCCCGTCGAGGAAGGGGTGAATTGTCTCGAACTGAGCGTGAGCCAATCCTGCCTTGACTAGGGGCGGCATCGGATCGGGATCGTGTAGGAACTTCTCGAGATTCGCGAAAGCGTCGTCAACAAGTCGGTGTGGTGGTGGAACGAAGCGTGCTGTCGCTGGTGACCCGCCGCCGATCCAATTCTGCGAGCGTCTGAACTCGCCCGGGGATTTGTGCGGCTCGCCGCCCCTAACGTTCGTCATCAGCACTCTGTGAACTTCGCAGAGAAGGCGGCGCGATATGGGAAGTTCGGGCAGTCGGGCAATGCCGTAATTCATCGCGGCGATGTAGTTGACAATTTCAGCGACGTCGACGCGTGTCTCGGCTTGCTCCATTTGAGCCTCGAATTCCAAGACATCCATCAAGGACGCATTTGTCCCCTCGATCTGGCTGGACAGGACGGCTTCCCGACGGACGTATTGGAGAAGGAAGAGGTCCGGGTCGGGAAGGATCTGGACAGCACCATCGAGTCGCCCAACAGCGACGTCCGCCTGCGAAACCAGTGCTTGCAGTTCAGTGCCGAGGGATAGATCCTCCGGCGGCAGAGGCTTAGGGATGAAGGCTCTGTACCCTTCGGGTTGCCTCTCGTAGTATCCCGCCCGATCGCTTGCCATCGGCGTCAAAAGCCCTTCCTTATCCTCGCCGTAAGATAAGGATAACAGCCAAACCTTATCTTGGCTGAAGCTAGGAAAAGGTACTCTCGGGGCATCGAGGAGCTGACGCCTCGTTACGCGGGCTCTTCGGACGACTCCCGCGCCTGCTCCGCGATCGTCTCGGCCTCGGCGGCGCGTGCCCTGAGCTCTTGTTCCTCCCGGCGGATCGTTCCGATCCGGTGCCACACGAACCACACCCCACCGACGAGGATGACCACGGCGATCCCCCACGAGAACGGGCGGAAGATCCGTTCGACTGTCTCCCACCGCCTGCCGAGGAGGTACCCGAGCCACGCCAGCAGCAGGCACCACGGAAAGCACCCTAAGACCGTGTAGGTCGTGAACCGCCAGAAGCCCATCCGGACCACGCCGGCCGGCAGGCTGATGAAGGTGCGGACCACCGGCAGGAGCCGGCCGGCGAACACGGCGAGCTCGCCGTGGCGCTCGAACCAGTCGTGTGCCCGGTCGACCTCATGGGGCCGGATCAATAGGTATCGACCCCACCTGCGGATGAACGGACGCCCTCCCGCGTACCCGGCCCAGTAGGCCAGCCACGAGCCCACGAGGTTCCCGCCCGTCCCGGCCAGGGTCACCAGCCACAGGTCGAGCTGCTGCTCCGGCGCCAGCGCCGTGGCCGTGACGAGCGCCCCGCCGAACAGCATCGTGACCTCGGAGGGGATCGGAACGCACGCCGATTCAAGGACCATCAGGACGAAGATCGCCACGTAGCCGTACCTGGCGATCTCCTCGGTGATGAACGAGTTCAGGATGGCGAGCAGCGACAACCTCCGCGCCGCTGGGAATGCGGCGACCCTACCATCGCGTTCATCGGACAGGTTCGGCCGCGGAACGAGTTGCCTCCCGGGACATCTCCCGAGACCTCAAGAGCGCTTCCCGGGTTGACGACGGGGTACTGGTACCCTCGCCGCGGAGGCCCCTGGAGGTAGCCGGCCTCCACCCTCCAAAAGAAACGGACGTGATAAACGCATGGCGAAGACCCTGGTGGTCGTGGAATCGCCCGCGAAGGCGAAGACCATCGAGAAGTACCTGGGCTCGGACTACGCAGTCCGTGCCTCCTACGGCCACATCCGCGACCTGCCCAAGAGCGACCTCGGCGTGGACGTCGATCGGGGCTTCCGGGTCACCTACGAGGTCCCCGAGGATTCCAAGAAGCACGTCACGGCGCTGAAGAAGGCCCTCAAGCAGTCGGACGAGCTCGTCCTGGCGACCGACTACGACCGCGAAGGCGAGGCGATCGCGTACCACGTGGCCGATCTGCTGGGGCTCGATCCGGGCGAGGCCAAGCGCGTGACATTCACCGAGATCACCCGTGACGCGATCCTGGAGGCGTTCCGCCACCCGCGCGAGATCGACCTGAAGCTGTTCGACGCCCAGGAGGCCAGGCGGGTGCTCGACCGACTCGTCGGCTACAAGATCTCGCCGATCCTGTGGCGCCGGGTTCGCCCCGGGCTGTCGGCGGGGCGGGTGCAGTCGGTCGCGGTTCGCCTGATCGTTGAGCGGGACCGCGAGATCCGGGCGTTCCAGCCCGTCGAGTACTGGAGCGTCGACGTTCGCCTCACGCCGGATGAGGACGACCACGTGTTCGCCGCGCGGCTGACCCAGATCCCAGAGGGCAAGCTCGCCGCGAGCCCCGACAAGAAGGGGATCGTCCTCTCGAACGAGACCGATGCAGCAACGCACGTCGAGCGTCTCCGGTCGGCCGGCTATCGGGTGGCGAACGTCGAGCGCAAGGAGCGCAAGCGCTCGCCGTCACCGCCGTTCACGACGTCGACGCTGCAGCAGGAGGCGGCGCGGAAGCTGAGCTTCTCGGCGCGCAAGACGATGACCATCGCGCAGCGCCTGTACGAGGGCGTCGACCTCCCCGGCGAGGGGACGGTCGGCCTCATCACGTACATGCGAACGGACTCCGTGAACCTTGCGGAGAGCGCGATCCGCGAGATCGGGGAAGTGGTCAGGGGCGAGTTCGGCGAGCGGTACACGCTGTCCGAACCGCGGCGCTACAAGACTCGGTCGCGGAGCGCGCAGGAGGCGCACGAGGCGATCCGCCCGACCTCGGTGCTGCGGACGCCGGATCGCCTCGCGAGCACGCTCGACCGCGATCGGCTGCGGCTGTACACGCTGATCTGGCAGCGAACGGTGGCCACGCAGATGGCGGAAGCGCGATTCAACCAGGTCGGCGTCGACATCGAGGCGACGCCTCGGAACGGCGCGTCGGGCGGTGCGACGTACGGACTGCGCGCCACCGGACAGACGCTGATCTTCGACGGGTTCATCCGCGTGTACACGGAGGGGCGCGACGAGGGCATCGACGAGGACGCCGAGAGCCGCCTGCCCGAGCTCACCGTGGACCAGCTCCTGCGCATGCTCGAGGTGCTCCCCGAGCAGCACTTCACCCAGCCGCCGCCCCGGTACACCGAGGCGTCGCTCGTGAAGACGCTCGAGGAGCTCGGTATCGGGCGTCCGTCGACGTACGCGTCGATCATCTCGACGATCCAGGACCGTGGATACGTCCGGCTCGAGGATCGTCGTTTCTACCCCGAGGACGTCGCCGAGGTGGTCACCGACAAGCTCGTCGAGCACTTCTCCGAGATCGTCGACGTGAACTTCACGGCCCGGATGGAGCAGGAGCTCGACGAGATCGCCGAGGGCGAGGCGAAGCGCGCGGGCGTGTTGAAGGAGTTCTGGGTGCCGTTCGCCGAGGACCTGGAGCGCGCCGAGGAGAAGTTCGAGCGCTACGTCGAGGACCTCGACGAGGAGTGCCCGCGCTGCATCGAGGAGGGGCGGCGTCCTCCGGGTCGGCTGCAGATCCGACTCGGTCGGTACGGCCGGTTCATCGGGTGCTCGCGGTTCGCCGAGGAGGACGGCGGATGCCGCTACATCCGCAACATCAATGGCGAGGAGCGCCCCGAGCCGGAAACGCTTGACGAGAAGTGCCCGGAATGTGGGCGTCCGCTCCAGCGCAAGGTCGGCCGGTACGGCCCGTTCGTCGGTTGCTCCGGGTATCCGGAGTGCCGCTACATCAAGAAGGACCCGCCGAAGAGCACCGGGGTGACCTGCCCACAGTGCAAGCGCGGCGAGATCGTCGAGAAGCGCACGCGATTCGGCATGTTCTTCGGGTGCGGCCGCTATCCAGAGTGCGACTTCGCCGCGAGCAATCCGCCGATGAAGGATCGTTCGTGCCCCGAGTGCGGGTCGCTCCTCCTGGAGCGCCCCAAGAGCTACCGTTGCTGGAACTGCGGGGCCGAGCTCGACAAGGCGTTCAACGTGAAGAAGCACGGGGATCCGGAGGCCGAGGCGGCCGCGCGTGCCGCCAAGGCGGCGGCGCGTGCGGAACGCGCCAAGGCCCGCTCCGCGAAGACCGCGGCCAAGCGCTCGACCGGGAAGCGCTCGACCTCCAAGCGGTCGCCGGCCAAGCGGACGTCTCGCAAGCGCACGTCGACCGGCGCGACGGCGGCGAGCGCCGCCTCCCGCGACGGCGACTCCACGGGGGGCAGCGGGGGGTAGCACGGTGAGCGAAGCGAACGTTGTGCGGACCCCCACGACGTAGAGGGGTAGCCGGAGGTGTCGACGAGCTTCGCGGATGAGGTCGCCGCGCTCCGCGGCACCCGGCCCGCGACGCTCAAGGATCTCGTCACCAACACGCAGTTCTCCAGGCTTCTCATCGCGCAGACAGTCAGCTCGTTCGGCGACTGGGTCGGCTTCGTCGCGGTGACCGCGCTCGTCGCGAGCAAGGGCGGGGGCTACGCCGTCGCCGGAGTGATGGTCGCGCGCCTGCTGCCGGCCATCCTGTTCGGTCCGCTCGCCGGCACGCTCGTCGACCGATTCGACCGCAAGACGCTCATGATCGGATCCGACATCGCGCGCGGCGCGCTGTATGTGGTGATGCCGTTCCTCGGCCCGCTATGGGCGATCTACCTGATCTCTTTCGTCATCGAGTGCTTCTCGCTCCTGTGGACGCCTTCGCGCGACGCTTCGCTGCCGAACCTCGTGCCACGACGTCAGCTCGGCAACGCGACATCTCTCGGGCTGGTCACGACGTACGGCACGTTGCCACTCGGAGGCCTCGTGTTCGCGTTCCTTTCTGGTGGTTCGGATCTGCTGCCTTGGCTCCAGGACAATCCGACGTCGCTCGCGCTGTGGCTCGATGGCGCGACCTTCGCCGTCTCCGCCTCGTTGGTCTCGCGGATCCGCATCACCTCGCCCGCGCCGGCCAAAGTGGGGAAGTTCGAGCTGTCGCGCGTGGGACGCGACATCGTCGACGGCCTCAAGTTCCTGCGCGAGAGCACGCTCGCATCGGCCATGACGCTCGGCATCGTGTCGGCGTTCAGTGCCGTCGGCGCGGTGCTCGCGCTCGGGCCGATCTTCGCCCGAACGCTCGGCGCCGGTAACCCCGGGTGGGGAATCCTGGTGACCTCGTTCGGCATCGGCATGGGGATCGGGATGGCGTCCTCGAACAAGGTGGTCGAGTTCGTGGAGCGAGAGTTCGTCTTCGTCTGGTCGATCATCGCCGCCGCCGCGATGTTGTTCGTGCTCGCGTTGATCCCCGGCATCGAGCTCGCGGCGGTGATGACGGTCGTGCTCGGGGCCTTCTGCGGGTCTGCATGGGTCAGTGGCTACGTTCTCCTGCAGGAGAACGTCACAGACGAGTTCCGTGGCAGAACGTTCGGATCGCTCACGGTGCTGTCGCGGCTGGGACTGTTCCTGTCCCTCACGGTGTTTCCGATCATCGCGTCGGCGATCGGTGAACATGACGTCACCATCGCCGACCGCCGGATCGACCTGTCGGGCACGCGCGCCGCGTTGGCGCTTGCTGGGCTCGGTGCGGTGCTCGCCGGCGCGTTCACGCGACGCGGTTTGCGCCGGTTCCGCGTGACCCGGCCGCAACCGCTCGGATTGGTGCCGAAGCTCAAGCGTGCCCCCGCGGCGGGGCTGTTCGTCGCGTTCGAGGGCGTCGAGGGCGCCGGGAAGGGCACGCAGATCCGCCTGGCGCAGGAGTGGCTCGAGGAGCAGGGTGCCGACGTGCTCGTGACTCGGGAGCCCGGCGGGACCGAGGTCGGCGAACAGCTCAGGAAAGTGTTGCTCGGTCATGAGACGGGACACCTCGAGCCGAAGACCGAGGCGCTGTTGTTCGCCGCGAGCCGCGCACAACTCGTGATGACGGTCATCCGTCCCGCGCTCGCGGAAGGGAAGGTCGTCATTGCCGACCGGTATATCGACTCGTCCGTGGCATACCAAGGTTGGGCGCGAGGCCTCGGCGAGCAGGACGTCCTGACCTTGAACGTGTGGGCGACGCAGGGCCTGTTCCCCGATCTGGTGATCCTCCTGCATCTCGAGCCCGAGGCCGGTCTCCTGCGCTCGCTCGAGGAGCCGGACCGGATCGAGATGGAGGGCGGAGACTTCCACGCGAAGGTCGCGGACGCGTACCTTCGCATCGCAGAGGAACATCCCGAGCGGTTCGTCGTCGTCGATGCCGACGGGGCGCCGGAGCAGGTTCACGACAAGGTCGTCGAGGCCCTGAAGCACGTGGTGAAGGAGCGTGAGGAGAACGGAGACTGAGTTTCCCGTCCTGGATCGCGTCCCCGGACAGGAGCGGGCGATCGCCTTCCTCCGCCGGGCGGCCGAACGTCCGCACCATGCGTACCTGCTCGCCGGTCCCGAGGGCGGAGGGAAGACGCTCGGCGCCCGCGCGTTCGCGGCGGCGCTCCTGTGTCACGTCGGCGGCTGCGGCGACTGCCGCGATTGCCGCCTCGCGCTCGCCGACAAGCACCCGAACCAGGTCGTCGTCGAGCCGGAAGGGCGCGACATCCACGTCGACACGGTCCGTTCGGAGGTCTGGCACCCCGCGTACCGAACCGCGCCCGAACCCGGACGCAAGGTGTTCGTGATCCGTGAGGCAGATCGGCTGAACCTCGCGGCGGCGGACGTGCTGCTGAAGATCCTCGAGGAACCGCCCGCGGACACCGTGATCATGTTGCTCTCGGCTCGTCCGGACGAGCTCCCCGAGACCGTCGTTTCGAGATGTCACGTCGTCTCGTTCCTTCCGCTGTCCGAGGGGTTCGTCTCCAAGGCGTTGGAACGCGAAGGCGTCCACGCCGATCGGGCCGCGCTCGCGGCTCGGCTCGCCGGGGGGAATCTCGGTCGAGCGCGCAGACTCGCCACGGAGAAGGACGGGCTCGCGTTCCGCGATGTCGCGGTTCGCGCGCTCGATCTCGCCGGCGCCGGCCCGGCGGGCGCGCTCGAGGCGGCGGAGCTCGTCCTCGCGGAAGCCGAGCGCTACAAGAAGGACGTGGCAGACAGTCAGAAGGACGATCTGTTGCCGTTCCTCGACGAGCGAGGCCGGCCCGAGGACGCCTACCGGGCGGCGATCCGCAGGATCGAGGAGCGTCACAAACGACAGGTGCGCCGGGCCGAACGCGACTACGTCGACCGCGTCCTGCTCGCCGTCTCGGCCCTCCTGCGCGATCGGGTCGCGGCCGTGGTGGGAGGCGGGTCGGACGTCCTGATGAATCCCGACGTCACGCCCGCGATCGCGCCGATCGCGCGATCGGCAGGTGGCGTCGCCGCCTCCGAGGAGGCTCGGGCCGCCCTCGCCGAGGACGTCAACTTGAACCCCCGGCTGGTCCTGGAACAGGCGTTCCTTCGGCTGGCGTCGGCCGGCTGACCAGTCTCCGCGGGGTAGCAGGCGGTGCAACTGTGGTGCTGGCATCACTGTCGCTGGGCTCGGCCCGTGCGACGCTTGACCGTGGAGGAAAGGCGCGGATGCCCGTTCGTGTGCTGATCGTGGACGACCAGGAGCCGTTCCGCATGGCGGCGCGACTGGTCGTCGAGACGACAGAGGGGTTCGACGTCGTCGGCGAGGCCGAGACCGGCGAGGATTCCGTCGCGCTCGCGCGTGAGCTCACGCCGGACCTCGTCCTCATGGACGTGAACTTGCCCGGGATCAACGGCCTCGACGCGACACGCCAGATCCTCGACGGGCAGAATGAGCCCGTCGTCGTTTTATTGCTGTCGACGTACGAAGAAGAGGAGTACGCGCCCCGCGCGGCCGAGTGTGGCGCGGCCGCCTACATCCCCAAGGCGGCCTTCGGTCCCGACCGGCTCGAGTCCGCCTGGGCGGCCGCGAAGGCTACCTAGCTCGAACGGCGTCTCCCAGCGGAATGGTGAGGCGGGGGAGGGGGAGCAGCGCTTTCAGAACGATCGGGATTATTCCGACGGCTGCGGCCGCCCAGGTCGCTCGTCGCCAGCCGGGTGACAGGAAGCGGCCGTCGGGGAACACCGCCGATTCGAATCCCAGGCCCACGATCAGCAGGATCCACTCCCATTCCATGAGCCATGCCGCGTGCAGGCCGCCTGGCGGTAGACCGCTTTGATCGATCACCGCCCACCGTGCGTACTCGGAGGCGAAGGCCGATACGCCTGCCACCACGCCGAGCGCGCAGAAGATCCAGCCGATCGGGCTCGACGGGCGACGAGCGGCGAGCAACGTCCCGACGGCCGCGACAGTGATCGACCACACGACCCCATACCCCTTCGTGCCGAATTCCGTCGGCAGCATCGGGACCTCCCAGGCCAACACCAGGAACGGAACGGTGGCGGCGCACAGCAACGCTGAAAGGCCGAACGATCCCCAGCCAGGAACCGCGCTTCGCGATCGGTCATGAGCGGATGCTGTCATCCTCGGCTCGCCTGCCCAAGGGGGTTGGCGCCACGGAGCGGAGGTTGCCCACACCCGTGGGGCGGGGTGCAGGCACCACGGCCGAGTTCGGGTGCAGGCGCCGTCGCCGCGCGCTCGGGGGAGGCCTACTGTCGGGCGGACCCGAGGAGGCGATCTCCATGAACAAGGTCCTGGTCGGAACCGACACGACGGCGTCGGCCGACCTCGCCGTGCAGACGGCCGCAGAGCTCGCTCGCGCCGCCGGCGCCGAGCTGTTGGTCGTCCACGTTCGCTCGAACGGCGCGTCGCACGATGCCGCGGATCCGAAGAAGGCGGCGGATCCAGACCGGTACCTCACCGACATCCCGCGCCGGTTCCCGAACGTGGACGTGCGGACGCGAGCCGAGAATGGCGACGCCGCCGAACGCCTCGTCGAGATCGCCGAGGCCGAGCGCGTCGACACGATCGTGCTGGGCAACCGCGGGACGCACGGTTCGTGGTGGCGCGTTCGCGACAGCGTTCCAAACATCGTGCTGCGGCACGCGCCGTGTTCGGTGTTCATCGTCGACACGCGGACGGCGCAGTGACCCTACGCGTGATTGCTCTCGCGGAGGAAGGCGAGCACCGCCATCACGCGACGGTGCACGTCGGGCTCTTCCGTGAGAGCGAGCTTGTGGAACAGCGAGTTGATGTGCTTCTCGACGGCGCGCTCGGTGAGGAACAGCGCCTTGGCGATCGATGCGTTGTTCTTGCCTTGTGCCATCTGCTCGAGGACCTCGCGTTCGCGGTCGGTCACGTTCGCGAGAGGCGAGTGCGCCATCTTCTCTTTGGCGGAGACGAGCGACTCGACGACCTTCGGATCGAGGACCGAGCCGCCCTTCGAGACCTCGTTCAACGCCCGGACGACCTCATCGAGGTCACTGACGCGCTCCTTCAACAGGTATCCGAGTCCGGCGGCGCCGTCCTTCAACAGTTCGTAGGCGTACTCCTCCTCTGCGTACTGCGACAGAACGACGACGCCGACATCGGGATGCTCCTGGCGAATGCGTTTGGTGGCGTCGATCCCCTCGGTCGTGTTGGTCGGGGGCATCCGGATGTCGGTGAGGACAGCCTCCGGGCCGGTCTCCTCGACCTGGGCGAGCAGCTCGTCGAACGAAGCAGCGGTGCCGACCAGATCGACGGAGCCGGTGTGCTGCAGGAGCGCCGCGGTCCCCTCCCGCACGAGGTAGTTATCCTCCGCGAAGACCACGCGGATCATGCGCGGATGGTACACGCGGCCATCCGCCGGAGGTGCGCCGCTTGAGCATCCGAGTCGTTCTCGGCGAAGACAACGTGCTCGTGCGCGAAGGCGTGCGAGCGCTGCTCGATTCGTACGACGACGTGGAGGTCGTCGACGTGGCGGCGGACGCGCCGTCGCTCTTGCTCGCGGCCCGTGAGCACCAACCCAACGTCGTGGTCACCGACATCAAGATGCCGCCGCACTTCCAGCTCGAGGGCATCGACTGCGCGCACTCGATCCGCGACTTGCACCCGGGGACAGGGGTCGTCGTCCTGTCGGCCCACGACGACGAGGCATACGCGATCGCGCTCCTCGGCAAAGGGCAGAGCGGGCTGGCGTACCTGTTGAAGGACCGGATCTCACAGGGCGACGAGCTCGTCAAGGCGATCCGGGAGGTCCACGGAGGTGGCAGCGTGGTCGACCCGGTGATCGCCGAGCGTCTTTCGGGACGAAGGGACGCCGGCGAACACGACCGGGAGCTGCTCGTACTCATGTCGCAGGGCCTCGGCTACGCCGAGATGGCCGAACGCCTCGGCACGACGCAGGAGGCCGTCGACCGTCGCGTGACGCTGGTCTTCACCACGATGGCCGCGAGTGCCGGAACCGGCGACGCGAGCGCCGTCGACGAGCTGAAGCGACTGCACGCAGCCGTCGTGCAGAAGGAGATGGCCGCGAGCGCGTTCCGATCGTTCGTTCCGGAGCAGGTCGCAGTGAAGCTCCAGGCCACCGGATCGACGTCGCTCCGTGAGGAGCTCGAGGCGACGATCCTGTTCTCGGATGTCCGCGGTTACTCCACGCTCGCCGAGCATCTCTCGCCCGGCGAGGTCGCTGAGGTCGTTGGCCGACACCTTTCCGCGATGGCGGAGGTCATCATCGACCACGGAGGGATGGTCGATCAGTTCGTCGGCGACGCCGTCATGGCCGTGTTCGGTGCGCCGGACCCGGTCGAGGATCACGCCGTCCGGGCGATCGCGTGCGCGCTCGCCATGCAGGCACGGCAGGCGAGTCTGAATCGCGAGGCCGACGAGGATGGACGCCCACACGTCACGATGGGCATCGGCATCAACACAGGTCGCGTCGTCGCCGGAACCGTTGGCGGTTCTGGGCGCCTCGAGTACACGGTGGTCGGCGACGCCGTGAATGTCGCTGCGAGGCTGCAATCCGAGGCAGCCGCTGGTGAGATCGTCGCGAGCGAGATCACGATCTCCGCCGCGAACCGCGTCGACGCAGAGCCGATGGGGTCGCGACACGTCAAGGGACGCGAGGAACCCGTCCAGGTCTACCGAGTCGTCTCGGATTCGGTTTCGACGTGAAAGCGCGCGCGGCAGCACCGGCATCTCCCGCGCTCGGAGCGCCAGCGATGTGGCCGTGGTTCGTGCTCGCGCTCTTCGTCGCGATGGCCATCGTGGCGACCGTGCTGGTGGCCGTGAACGGTGAGTCGGTCCTCGATCAGATCCCGTTCATCGTCGCCTTCGGCATGTTCGGCGTGGTCGGCGCGTTGATCCTGAGCCGCGCGCCCGGGAACCGGATCGGCACCATCCTGTTGTGGGGCTCGACGACTACCGCGACCGGGTTCCTGTGCGGAGAGATCCTGACGAGGCTCGTTCTCGACGGAACGACTGACGGCCCGGCGGTGGCGGTCGTCGCGATCGTCTCGAACGTCGGGTGGGTCGTCGGCATCCTGCCGGTCCTTGTCTTCTTGCCGTTCCTGTTCCCGGACGGCCACCTCCCGTCGCGGAGATGGCTCCCGGTCGCTGCGCTCTGCGCGCTCACGCTGGCCTTGTTCGGACTCGGGATCGTGTTCGGCGAACCTCGGCTCACCGGCAACACCGAAAGCATCTCCGTCGATAACCCACTGTTCGTCGAGGCGCTTGCCGACGTCCAGGTTCCCGACCTCGCCATCAGTCTGCTCCTTATTGGTTGCCTCGCGGCGTCGATCGCCTCGCTCGTCGTCCGGTTCCGGCGGACGCGCGGCGTCGAGCGGCAACAGATCAAGTGGGTCGTGGCGTCCGTCGCCCTTCTATTGGCGTCGTTCGTGGTGTCGTCGCTCGTGAGCGGCATCACCGGTGAGGACAGCTATCTCGTCGACGTGCTCCTCAGCGGTGTGGCTTTCCTGTCGCTGCCCGTAACGATCGGGATCGCCATTCTCCAATATCGGCTGTTCGAGCTCGACGTCGTCGTCAAGAAGACGGTCGTTGCGGGAACTGTGGCGCTGTTCGCGATCGCCGCCTACGCGGCGGTCGTCGGCTTCTTCGGTGTCGTGACATCCGGGCGCGAGAGCTCGGCGACGGTATTCATCGTCGCGCTCCTGTTCGGCATCGCGTTCCGGCCCGCCACCAGGTTGGCGAGGCGCCTGGCCGACCGGCTCGTCTATGGCCGGCGCGCGACGCCATACGAGGTGCTGACGGAGTTCTCCGAGCGGGTCGGCGACGCGTACGCGACCGAGGACGTCCTGGGCCGGATGGCGTGCATCCTCGGCGAGGGTGTCGGTGCGAAGAGCGCACGAGTGTGGTTGCGCGTCGGCGGCGAGCTGCGTCCGGCCAGCTCCTGGCCATCCGACGTCACCGCTCGAGACCAGGTGCGTGTGACCGGAGAGCTGATGCCCACGATCGAGGAAGAGACGGCCGTCGAGGTTCGCGACAAGGGTGAGCTCCTCGGCGCGCTCTCCGTCGCGGTGGCGCCCAACGACCCGATGACGATCGCGAAGGAACGACTGGTTCGGGACCTGGCCTCGCAGGCTGGCCTCGTGCTCAGGAATGTGCGGCTCGTCGCGGAGCTCCGAGCGGCTCAGCGCCGGATCGTCGCGGCACAGGACGCCGAACGACGCCGTCTCGAACGCAACATCCACGACGGCGCGCAGCAACAGCTCGTTGCGCTGAGCGTGAAGCTGCGCCTTGCAGAGTCGTTTGTCGCCAAGGATCCGGCCAAGGCGGAGGCGATGTTGGAGGATGTTCGGAACGAGACGCAAGTCGCGCTCGAGGACCTCCGCGATCTCGCCCGAGGCATCTATCCACCGCTCCTCGCGGACAAGGGGCTCGCCGCGGCGCTTGAGTCGCAAGCGCGCAAGTCCGCGATGCCGGTCGAGGTGTCGCCTGACGGTGTGCGCCGGTACTCGCAGGAGGTCGAGGCCGCCGTGTATTTCTGCGTGCTCGAGGCGCTGCAGAACGCGGCCAAGTACGCCGACGCGTCGCGGACGAGCGTCGAGCTCGGTGAGCGCGACGGGTGGCTGACGTTCAAGGTCGTCGACGATGGCGCCGGGTTCGATCCGTCGTCCGTCGCCCGCGGATCCGGGCTGCAGGGGATCGCGGACCGACTCTCAGCCCTCGACGGGAAGGTCGAGGTTCGTTCCGCGACGGGTGAAGGAACGACGATCGTCGGCCGGATCCCGGTCGCGGCGGTCGCCGAACGCGACTGACGAGGGGGCCGAGATGGAGCGCTCCACCACACCCAGAAGCACCGGCGAGCGCCGCGGCAGCGGCACCGCCTTCCGGATCGTCGCCGGCCTCCTCGGCGTCGGCGGGATCGGGTTGAGTCTTCCGTATGCGATCGGTTCGTTCATCGACGACTCGCAAGCCATCCATCGCCTCCACAACGTGGCGTTCACGGCGCTGTACGGCGTGCTTCTCGGGGTGGCGCTGCTCGCGTGCGCGCGACGATCCGAAGCGAACGTCTCGTCGTTCTTCGTCGCCGTGGCGTCGGGGATCGCCGGCGCGATCGCGGGCCTGGCGTCCGAGGACTTCATCTCGGGCGTCTGGTACACCGCGCCGATCTCGATCGTCATCATGTGGCTCCTGCACCCGTCCCGCTCGAGGTTGCTCCGCCCGAGCGGCGTCGATATCCCGACGGTCGCGCTATCGTTGATCGCGTTCGTTCCCGCGATCGCGTTCCTCCTCACGCAATCCGAGCTCCAACGCACCGGCTCGGCGGCAGGTCCGCTCGAGCCGCCGTCGCACTGGGAGTTGCATCACTTCAGCGGGATGGCCGCGGCGGTGCTGGCGCTTCCCCTCTGTGGGTTCGCCGCCTCGTTCCGCGAGTCGGGCAGGCGATTGGGGGTGTGGCTCGTGGGGATCGCCGCCGTGATGATCGGCATTGGCTCGCTGCTTCTGTCGGACTACGCCGGCGCGCTGGATGCCACGTGGGCGTGGCTCACGCTTGCCTGGGGGATCGCCGTGATCGCGGTCGTCGAGTTCCGCCGTGGCGTCGCGAGTCCGTCATGATGGCGCGTTCGATCTGGCGACGAGGCGAACGGTTCGCGCTCGGCATTGCGTTCGGCATGGTGGCGTGGATCATCGAACGCCGAGTCCTGACGGCGATCCGCCGTCGCGGCGAAGTGGCGCCGTCGCCACTCACGCCGCTGGCCGAGAGCGTCAGCGAGGTCGAGCGTCCGGTCGG
>Ga0299907_10000262_pt1 | contig 24088 bp, 24 predicted proteins | sample RVTome_16_FD_198680 | JGI IMG/M metagenome (GOLD analysis project Ga0299907, IMG submission 198680) | Soil microbial communities from uranium-contaminated site in the Upper Colorado River Basin, Wyoming, United States - RVT152D67 (version 2) ...
GACCCCCTCGCTCCACCGAACGTCCCGACCGTCCGCCATGCTGGAGGGCGTGAGGCTCGCGCTGGTCACCCAGCTGATCGATTGGCTCCGCCCATTCTTCGAGTCGTTCGGGTACGTGATCGTGTCGGTGGCGATGTTCTTCGAATCGGCGGCGTTCACCGGTGTCCTCGTCCCGGGTGACGTGATCCTCGCGCTCGGAGGCGTGTATGCGGGAAGCGGCGAGCTCGCACTGGCGGGTGTGATCGCGTGCGGCGCCACCTTCGGGGTTCTCGGCGCCACAGCCGGCTACGTCTTGGGCCGACGCTACGGCGACTCGTTGCTGCGGAGAGCCCCGATCCTCCGTCGATTCGAACCCCGCATCGATCAAGCGCAAGCTTCGATCCACGCGAACGCCGGGAAGACGATCGTGGTCGGGCGGTTCGTGACGGGTGCAGCCGTGTTCGTGCCGTTCGTCGCGGGGGCATCGGGTGTCCGAGCGCGGACGTTCTTCATCTACGCGATCCCGACGATGCTCATCTGGACCTCTGCCCTCGCCCTGCTCGGCTACTTCGTCGGGAACAACATCGAGACGATCGACCGGATCCTTTCGCGCATCGGCCTGGCAGGCCTCGCCCTCGGGATCCTGATCGTCGGGTTCTGGATCTGGCGCCAGCGTCGAACGCCGAAACCCCCGACGGACGCTCCGGAGGAGCGGCCGGCGGGAACCGACGAGGTGTGATAGGTGCATCCACGAATTCCGCCTGCACCTTCGTCCACTCGTTCGCGAACCGGTCGTGATCGGATCTCGAGAGCGGCCGAACGTCGAGCGCGTTCTCGCGATCACGCCGCTCCCGCAGCTCGGACTCGGCGGGCCCGCGGTCTCCGGCCCGAGACATCGTCCGGTCGTACTCAGGTCCGAAGTCGCGTTGTAGCTCACGGGATCTGGCCTGCCGGACAAAGAACCAGATCAGTGTCGCCGCCGCGATGATCCCGACGATCACCACGACCCATACCCATGTCTCCATCGGCTCCTCCTTCTCCACTTCCGACGCGCTCGTACCCGGCCGAAGGCCGCCCGGATCGCGAGGGAAGCTGTGGGAGGATGGCGTGAGCGATGACCGAGTCCCGCACGGAGACCGACTCGATCGGGCCCATCGAGGTCCCGGCCGATCGCTACTGGGGTGCCCAGACGCAGCGGTCGTTGCACTACTTCTCGATCGGGGACCCCACGGCAGATCGGATGCCGATGGAGGTCGTGCGCGCGCTCGCCCTGCTGAAGAAGGCGGCCGCGATCGTGAACGCCGATCTCGGCCTCCTTGACCGGAGCCTGGCCGAACTGATCGTCACCGTCGCCGACGAGATCCTCGACGGAGCCCTGGACGACCACTTCCCCCTGTTCGCGTGGCAGACGGGCTCCGGTACCCAAACGAACATGAACGTGAATGAGGTGATCTCGAACCGCGCGATCGAGATGTCCGGAGGCGTGGTCGGCTCCAAGGTCCCGATCCATCCGAACGACCACGTCAACATGTCGCAGTCCTCGAACGACACGTTCCCGACCGCGATGCACATCGCGGCGGCGCAGCAGCTCCTCGAACGGGTCCTACCCGCGGTCCGGGCGCTCCGCGACGCCCTCGACACGAAGGCGACCGCGTGGGCGGACATCGTCAAGATCGGCAGGACGCACCTGCAGGACGCCGTCCCGCTCACGCTCGGTCAGGAGTTCTCCGGCTACGTCGCGCAGCTCGACGACGATCTCGAGCGGATCGAGCAGACGCTCCCCCATCTCTACGAGCTCGCGATCGGCGGGACCGCCGTGGGCACCGGTCTCAACGCCCCCGAAGGCTTCGGCGATGCGTGCGCGGCGAAGATCGCAGAGCTCACCGCCCTGCCGTTCGTGCGCGCGCCCAACCTGTTCGCGGCGCTCGCGGCCAACGACGCGATCGTCCACACGAGCGGCGCCCTCGCGACCCTCTGCGGGTCCCTGATGAGGATCGCCAATGACATCAGATGGCTCGCGTCCGGGCCGCGCGCCGGCATCGGCGAGCTCCTCCTGCCCGAGAACGAGCCGGGTTCCTCGATCATGCCGGGGAAAGTGAACCCCACGCAGAGCGAGGCCATGACGATGGTGGTGACGCAGGTGTTCGGCAACGATACGGCGATCAAGGTCGCCGGCTCCCAGGGCACCTTCGAGCTCAACGTGTTCAAGCCCGTGATGATCAGGAACCTGCTGCATTCGATGCGGCTCCTCGCCGACGTGTGCGGCACCTTCCGGGAGTTCTGTGTCGAGGGGCTCGAGCCGAACCTCGAGCGGATCGAGGAGCTCATGCACCGCTCCTTGATGCTCGTCACCGCGCTCGCTCCCAAGATCGGCTACGACAAGGCGGCGGAGATCGCGAAGAAGGCTCACCGTGAGGGCACCACGCTCAAGGAGGCCGCGCTCGCGCTCGGCTACCTCACCGAGGAGGAGTACGACGACATCGTCGTGCCGGAGAAGATGGTGTAGGTCAGCCGGTGGGCGAGAACGACGGGCAGGATTCCGAAAGCCACCGGATCGATCCCAGACGTACCCTTGTGCAGTAGTCCATGATTGGGCCATGAGGGCCGTATGACGGTGATCGCCGAAGGGCTCCCGAGCCCCCACCTCCAACGCAAGATCCACGAGGTTCAGGTGTTCCTTGCCCAGAACCTCGCGTACGACGTCGACCTGAACGCGATCGCCGCGCATGCCTCACTCAGCCCGTACTACTTCACGAGGCAATTCACGGCGATGGTGGGCATGCCTCCCTACCGGTATCTGATCTCGCTCCGGATCCAGCGAGCGGCCCAGCTCTTGCTCGAATCTGAGCTCTCCGTCACGCAGATCCTGCACCGGGTGGGCTTCCACAGCCCGAGCCACTTCACCACGACGTTCCGACGGCACATGGGGATGAGCCCCACGGACTATCGGCGCCGGCACGACTTCGAGCGGAACGCGAACAGATTCAGTCGGGCCGTCGATCCCCTTGTGCACCAGCCGGATCAGCGCCTCGCCAGGTAGCGTCACTCGGGCCCGAACGCGAGCGATCCCGCCCGGGCACGCTGAGGGGGTTCGGCGCACTTCCGGGGCGGGATCGCAGATGGTTCCGCTTTTCGCCGCTCTGCTAGAACAGCCACATGAGGACGGCGATCAATCCGATCACAGCCAGGATGGTCCAGATCATGTTTGGTCACCTCCTCCTGTTCCGGTTGTCCTACGGTCTTGTCCTACCGTCCGTGTACCCGCCTCCCCACGGCTCCACACATGCGCTGCTCACACCCCGATTTCAGGTGGAGACCTGATGGCGGAGGGCGACACCGTGTTCGCGACCGCGGTCCGGCTGCACGACGCGCTCGCCGGGCAGGTCCTCACGCGGACGGACTTCCGGGTTCCGCGGTTCGCGACCGCCGACCTCTCCGGTCAGGCCGTCCGTGAGGTCGTCTCGCGCGGAAAGCACCTCCTCGCGCGTACCGACGGCGAGGTCTCCATCCACTCGCATCTCGGGATGGACGGCGCGTGGCGCCTCTACACGCCGGGCGAACGCTGGCGAGGACGTGCCTTCGAGGTGCGAGGTGTGCTCGAAGCCGGCCGTCACGTCGCAGTCGGTCATCGACTTCGACGACTCGAGGTGCTCCGGACGTCGGCGGAGCCGCAAGTCCTGGGGAACCTCGGCCCCGACGTGCTAGGCCCCGGTTGGGACTCTGACGAGGCGACCCGCAGGCTCACCGCGTCCCCGGACCGAGAGGTGGGCGAGGCCCTCCTCGACCAGTGGGTCATGGCGGGGCCCGGGAACGTCTATCGATCGGAGGTGTGTTTCCTCGCCGGCATCGATCCGAGGACCCCGGTTGGCTCCCTACCCCACCCGGGCCAGCTCGTCGAGCAGATGAAGTCGTCGATGGAACGGAACCGCGTGGGTGCACGTCGCGTGACGACCGACGATCCTCGGCGAGGCCACGAGCTCTGGGTCTACGGCCGCCGCGGGAGACCCTGCCGTCGCTGCAGCACACCGATCCGATCGTTCAAGGAGGGCGATGGAGCAGGGCGGGTGGCGTACGTCTGCCCTCGATGTCAACCGTACACCGGGGAACAAACACAGTCGCTCGCGCGCTGACGGCTGCATGGAACAGCGAACGACCAGGGAGGCGCTCCTCCGCATCTACGAGGAGACGGAGACGATCGCGGTGGTCGGCGCTTCGACGACCGAGGGGAAACCGGGCCACGACATCCCGCAGTACCTCCGGTCGCAGGGCTACCGGATCATCCCGGTGAACCCGCGAGGCGGAGTGGTTCTCGGGGAACGTTCGTATCCATCACTTCACGACATCGCCGTCCCCGTCGACGTCGTGGACGTGTTCCGACCGCCGGCGGAGGCCGAGGAGATCGCGGGCGAAGCCATCGTGATCGGCGCCAAGACGTTGTGGTTCCAGCCCGGAACCCACACCGACGAGGCGGTGGCGCTGGGCCGCGAGGCCGGCCTCACGGTCGTTTCGAAGCGGTGCATGGGCGTGACCCATGGCTGGCTCGGTTTGGGTCCAGGCCCTCACCTGCCCCCGGTCACCTGAAGTCTCCCGTCGATCTCAGGAAGCGGCCAGCGGGGGAAGAGGCGATCCCTCTCCGTCCAGCACTGCCTCCAGCGCGGTGACCAGATGCTCGAGCTCGGTGCGACTCAAATGGCTCAGGAAGTGCGCACGCAGCCCCTCGACGTGCACGGTCGTCGCCCGGCGCAGAAGCGCCCGACCCTCCCTGGTGAGGGTGGCGATGGAGCCGCGCCTGTCGCGCTCGAAGACGCTTCTCTCCACGAGACCCCTCCGCTCGAGCTGGTCGACCGCCCGCGTGACGCCACTGGGCGAGAGCACCAGCCGTGATGCGAGATCCGACATCCGCAGGCCGTCCTTGCCCGCTCGGCGCAGCCGGTTCAGGACCTCGAACTGGGTGAGGCTCAGGCCGAGGGCTCCGAGCAGCTCCCGATCGAGCGTGGGAACCACCGTGGCGTAGGCATAGAGGAACGCCCGCCAGGCGCGGAACTCGAGCGCGTCCAGCCGCTTTCCGGGTCGGTCGCTCGCCATATCGTCATCCTACGGGGGGAATAGTTGCTTGCGGCTGCAAGTTCCTGGAAAGATGACGGCCCACATGGGACCGACGAGAAAGGGAGGGACGCATGGAAGCTGGTCTTCTGCTCTTGAGGGTGGTGCTGGGAGGGATCATGGCGGTCCACGGCGCCCAGAAGCTGTTCGGGTGGTTCGGTGGCCACGGCATCTCCGGCACCGCGGGCTGGCTCGAGATGATGGGCCTGAGGCCCGCCCGCGCGCAGGCCGCGATGAACGGGATCGCGGAGTTCGGCGGCGGCGCACTCCTCGCTCTCGGTCTCCTCACCCCGCTGGGCGCGGCCGCGATCGCCGGCGTGTTGATCGTGGCGATCGCGACGGTTCACTGGAAGAACGGGTTCTTCAACTCGGCCGGCGGCTACGAGTTCAACCTGTTGATCATCGCTGCCGCTCTCGCGCTCGCGTTCACCGGTCCCGGCACGATCTCGATCGACCACCTCGCCGGATGGAACCTGGCAGGACCCGGATGGGGCCTCGCGGCTCTCGCGGTCACCGCGGGATCCGTCCTGGCGATCCGCAAGCCTTTGCCCGCGCCGGCAGAAGAAGAGACATCGACCGAGGATGTCCCCGCTGCTTGAGGACTCCCCCGATGAACGGCTCGCGCGTAACAAAGCTCGATCGGAGAGTCACGTAGGTCACGTGACCCGAACCAGATGAACGAGAAGGGAGAAGGACATGAGTAGCGTGAGAGAACAGGTTGACGAGAAGGAGCGCGACGCGATCCTCGTGGAGGACGCCGCGCTGATCCGGATGATGGGATTCCCGGTCCTGGAGGCACTGCCTTCCCGAACGGTGCCGTACGAGCAGGTCGATCCGTTCATCCTCGTGCACGAGGGACGGATGCGGCTGTCCGAGGTGGGGAAGGTCGACACGAAGCACCCCCACCGAGGGTTCGACAATCTCTGGTACGTGATCAGTGGCGAGGCCAGCACGGGCCACAGCACCGGTCCGGACGGAGCGATCGAGCGGGCGCGCCTGTCCGAGGGAGCGCTCCTGGCGCTCAGGACGGGCAAGGGTGCCTGGCATGCCGAGGGGATCGGAGAAGACGAGATCGCGGAGGGCCACGGTGACACCGAGTTCCGCGGCGTCTTGTTCTGGGTGAACCTGGCTCGCAAGGACAAGCAGGCCGAACCGAGCGCGTTGGTCCTGCAACCCGACCAGATCCCGACACGGAAGGAGGGCGACGCGATCGTTCGGACCCTGGTCGGTGAGGGCTCTCCGGTGCAGCTGGGGACGCCGGCGCTGATCCTCGACGTGGAGCTGCCCGAAGGTGGACAGCTCACGATCCCGGTGGCGCCCGAATTCCAGGGGTTCGCCTACATGCTCGAAGGCGAAGGAACGTTCGGGGCCAACGAGCGCTCGGCGAAGCCTCCGCAGCTCGTCCTGCTGGGCGAAGGGGAGACCTTCACGGTGACGGACGCCGCCCCCGGGACTCGGTTCCTGCTCATGACGGGCAAGCCGTACGGCGAGATCCCGATCTTCAACGGGCCGTACGTGGACTAAGTCGGCGACACCGCCGGGCCACCCCCGAGAGACACCCAGCCGAGGCTGGGTGTCCCTCTGCTCATGGCGGGCAACCCCCCACGCATCGATGTCCTTACTCGCGCGGGCGGATCCCACCCCTCACGGGTGGGTCCCCCAGCTGGCTTCGTTCCCATCGGAGATCCCCACCGGGCCAGGTGGCTCCCATCGGACCACATCGTGAAAAGCCGTTGAGACGATCAATGTCACCGTGCTCATGCCACTGTGGCGGGCCGATCCGCTTCGACAAATCTCCGATTCCATTCGCCCCCGATTCGCCCCAAATACTCGATGACGAAGGGGAGGCAGCGGCCCCGTGCATCGAGCCTGACCTCGCGTCCATGGGCGGCTCCGGGGGTGGGACTCGAACCCACAACCTACGGATTAACAGTCCGCCGCTCTGCCAATTGAGCTACCCCGGAACGGTCGGTCACCGATGCTACCCGACCCGCTGCCGTGTTCGCGTCTACGATGCGACCCCGTGATCGACGATCCCGTCCGCGCCCGCTGGTCTGCCGGCGAACCCGCCTTCGCCGCATGGCTCACGCTCGAGAGCCCCGCCGTCGCCGAGATCACCGCCACCGCGGGTTTCGATGCCGTCGTCGTGGACCTCCAGCACGGCCACGCCACGCTCGAGACACTCCCCCACCTCCTCGCCGCGATCGAACGCACCCCCGCGACCCCGTTCATCCGCGCGTCCTGGAACGCCCCCGCCGAGTTGATGCGCGCTCTCGACCTCGGCGCCCGAGGGGTGATCTGCCCGATGGTCGGCTCCCGAGCGGAGACAGAGGCGTTCGTCGCCGCCTGCCGTTACCCGCCGGCCGGCACCCGCAGCTACGGACCTATCAACGGTGCCTTCGGGCAGGGCCGAGACCAGACCGGTGCTGCCGACGCCGCCGTTCTGCTCTTCGCGATGATCGAAACAAGCGACGGTCTCGCGAACATCGACGAGATCGCGGCCACGCCCGGGCTCGACGGGCTGTTCGTCGGCCCTGCCGACCTCAGCCTGGCGACGGGCCTCGAGCCGTTCGCCGATCTCACCGGCCCGGCACTGCTGAAGACGCTCGACACGATCGTCGAAACTGCGAGCAGTCACGGCATCGAACCGGGCATCCATGCGCCCTCCCCGGCGCGCGCCGCCGAGATGGCGGCGCGCGGCTTCCGGTTCATCTCCTGCGCGGTGGACGCCGACCTGCTCCGTGCCGCCGCCATCGACGCCCTCCGCACCACCCGCTCACCAGGGTAGGCTCTCCCCGATGAAGCTCCGATCCCTGGTCCTCCTCGTCGCCGGCGTCGTGGTGGGCATGAAGCTCGCGGCGAAGCTTCGAGAGGACGATCCGAACGTCCTGCACGGACCGCAACGGAGGCGGAGCGACCAGAGCCCGAGCCTCAGGCTCGTCTCCGGTCAGGTCCAGCGCCTCACCGACGCCGCCACAGGCAGGAGCCTGGACGCGATCAGGCGCGTACGGAGCGAGATCCGCGATCGCCTGGGCGAGGACGACGCCGCCGCCTGGAACTGATCCACTCCCTCGCGGGAGACGTCATCGACCGGCGGCCCTCGGAGCGAGCCGTGGGCCGAATGCCTTCCGGAACTCCTGGGCTTCCTTCCTCGTCTCGAGCTCGAAGACGAGCGCCGACGCATCGTCTTCGAAGATCTCGAACCCACGCGCCGGACCGAGGCCCAGCATGCCGCGCGAGGTGGGCTCGATGCGAACATCGCCCAAGGGCCTGGCTCGCCACGCTCCGCGTGAGAGGAACGCCGCCCGAGGTGCGACGTAGAGGTGGCGATCCGAGACCGCGATGACGGCGGACCCCACGGACGAGCGAGATCCAGGGACATAGGCGGCGCAGAGGACGCGCTCACCTACCTCGCGGGGGACGACCGATGCGACCTTCTCGACCAATGACGGCATACCCTGGAGCGCGGGCAGGTGCGCTCCTCCTCCCACGAGGCATCGGCCTCGATCGGGATCGCCTTGAAACCGGCCGAGGCGCCTGTTCGAGAAGTCGCTCGGCAGCCCGCCTCACAGGTATCAGCGCAGGGAAGTCGGAGCTACCAGGAGAACCCCGGAGGGACGGGTTGGCAGAGGGACTTCGTGAGGTTCCTGAGCTGTCTCGCCTTGGTCGGACGCCATGACACCACATTCCGGAGCTGATGCGGATCCTGGGCGAGATCGTAGAGCTCTTCCTCCCCAGTGACGTAATGAGCGAACATGAACGACCGCGTCCGAACACCACAATACGTCGGCACCCCTTCGATGCCTTTCATCTGCTCCAGCAACACAGGTCCCCTTGCCGAAACGGCCCCGTTCGTGAGGACCCGTCGTAACGAGACCCCGTCGACGGAGAGCGAGACACCAACGAAGTCCGCGATGGTGGGGGCCAGATCGACGTTTGACACCAGCGTTCGCACCACGCTGCCCCTGGGGATCTCTCCGGGCCACCGCACGATCAACGGCACCCGGATGGATTCGTCATACGGGACCGACTTCTGTCCCCATCTGTGCTCGCGGTTCGAGAGACCATTGTCGGACGTGAAGATGACGAGCGCATTTCCGGCACGCCCCGTCTCGCGGAGCGCAACGGAGATCTCCCCGACGAGGTCGTCCACCGCCAAGAGGGTCTCCCATTGCCTGCGGGTCCGCGTGCGCACGGCCGAGAGATCGCCGAGTGCCTGATCTCGGATGTATCGAGGCTTGTCGGACACGTTAGCCTCGTTCACCGCGGGTCCGAGATCGACAGAAGCCGTCGAGAGATCGCCATCGTGGCGTGGTGCGGGGATGAAGCTGCCATGTGGTGCGAACGGGGCGACGACCAGGAACAGGCGTCTCCGCGGTGCGGTGTGGCGGATGAACGAGACGGCTTGTCTCCGGATCACGTCAGTCGAGTAGTCCGCGGGCAAAGAGCCATAGTTGCGGCGACCTCGGTGATCGTCGAGGATCGAGTAGTTGTAGTACCTCGGACCGGTCATGAACGCGAACCACCGGTCCCAGCCGGGCGGAACGTACACCTCCTCCCCTTTGTATCCGTTGAGGTATTTCCCGATAAGCCCCGTCCGGTACCCTGCCCCCTGAAGAGCGGTTGCGATCGTGTCCGATTCCAAGGGTTGGAACGCGGGCCAGCCACCCTTCAAACCTTGGTTCCGATAGACGCCGGTCGTGTGTGAGAACCGACCGGTGAGGATCGTCGCTCGCGAGGGACAACAGAGGGGATCCGTCACGATCGCCCGTCGGAACGTCATCCCACGCTGCACGAGCTGGCGGCGCACCTTGGGCATCACCTTCAACGTGTCGAAGCGCTGGTCGTCCGTGATGATCAGGACGATGTCCGGCCGGCCGGCGGTCTGCGCGTGCGCCAGCCGTGGCGGGCCGTCGGCGGTGGGCAACCCCCACTGGAGTGCGGCGAGGATCAGGAGCACCGAAAGGGCTCGCAGCCGACGGACAGAACTCGGAGCAACGCCCATCGGGGCAGGAAGCTAGCACGGTTCGGGCCGGGGTTCTCTCTCAACGCAACATCCGCCGCGAGGCAACCTTCTACGGGTGCGCTGCTCGAGGCGGATCTTCGTGGGCATGCGCTCGTCAGGCATCTTCGCGGCCCAACAGGCCGCTCGGGTCCCCGTCCGGGAGGAACTTCGACTCGACCTGGGCCGGTTCGGGCCGGTCTCGTGCTCAAGGGATGGGGTGCAGATGCCGATGTCCCGTGATAGAAATGTGCCGTCTGCGGCCCCGGAGGGGGGCTCGGAGGCATCGCCCACTCGGAGGAAGGCGGGAACGGAGTTGCTGAGGATGGGGCTCTTCTACGCTGGTTTGAGACGGAGGATCGGCTCCGAAGAGGGAGCGACCGCCGTGGAGTATGCCTTGATGATCGCACTGATCGCACTCGTGATCGTGTTGGCCGTCACGTTCCTCGGAACGAGCACGAACAGCGTGTTCGATAATCCCGAGCTGAAAACCGCGCTGACCTGATCGGCGGGCATGCGGTCTGGGCCCACAGCGTGCTGAACGCCGTCCCGATCTACTCCAGATAATCGCGCAGTCGCTGCGACCGCGAAGGATGCCGCAGCTTCGAGAGCGTCTTCGACTCGATCTGCCGGATCCGCTCACGCGTGACGCCGAATTCCCGGCCGACCTCTTCGAGGGTCCGGGGATGGCCGTCGGCCAAACCGAACCGGAGCTCGATCACCTTCTTCTCTCGCTCCGAGAGCGTGTGGAGCACAGAGCCGAGCTGCTCCTGCAGCAGGATGAACGAAGCTGCGTCCACAGGGACGACAGCGTCGGAGTCCTCGATGAAGTCTCCGAGGTTCGAGTCCTCCTCCTCGCCGATCGGCGTCTCCAGCGAGACCGGCTCCTGGGACACCTTCTGGATCTCGCGGACCTTGTCGGCGCCGATCCCCATGACCTTGCCGATCTCCTCGGGCGTCGGCTCTCGACCGAGGTCCTGGAGCAGCTGGCGTTGCACCCTCACGAGCTTGTTGATCGTTTCGACCATGTGGACGGGGATCCGGATCGTCCGGGCCTGGTCCGCGATCGCTCGCGTGATGGCTTGGCGGATCCACCACGTCGCGTACGTCGAGAACTTGAAACCCTTCGAGTGATCGAATTTCTCCACGGCGCGGATCAAGCCGAGGTTCCCCTCCTGGATGAGGTCGAGGAAGAGCATCCCGCGGCCCACGTAGCGTTTCGCGATGGAGACCACAAGGCGCAGGTTCGCCTCGATGAGCTTGCGCTTGGCGAGCTGACCGTCGCGCTCGACCCGATGGAGGTAGCTGATGACCTCTTCGTCGGTCTTGGGCCGGTAGGCCTTCTTCTGGGCGAGCGGGTCGCGGCCGATGCCCTCGACCTTGCCGAACGCCCTCACCTGGTGGTCCCATATCTCCCAGACCCGGGTCGTGGCCAGGCGGAACCGCTTCGGATCGGGCTTGCCCTCTGCGTCGATCTGCTCTTGGAGGTCCGTGCAGAGCTCACCGGCTTCGATCCGGCGGGCGAGGTCCACCTCCTGCGGCGCGTTCAACAGTGGGACCTTCCCGATCTCCTTCAGGTACATCCTGACCGGGTCGTTGGTGGGCGCCTTGAGTGCGTCGACCTCGATGCGGATCTGCGTCACGGCATCGGTGTCGTCTCCCGGGAGCTCGATGATCTCGATGCCCTCGGTGTTCAGGTGATCGGTGAGCTGTGCGAGGACTTCCTCGACCTGATCGGGCGTGATCTCCGGCAGTGCTTCGAAGACGTCGCCGGAGGTGACGAAGCCGCGTTCGCGGCCGAGCACCACGAGTTGTTCCTTGACCTCATCCAGACTTGTGGGGTCGGCTACTGGTTCGCGGGCCGCGCTCAACGGGGATCTTCCAGCTGCGTTGGGAGCACAGCAAGAGTGTACGGAACCGGGGGCGGCGCCGACCTTGGTCGGCTCCGCCCTCTAATCGGCGTCCAGCAGTCCCTGGCGGATCCTGCGGAGCTCACCGTCGACCGCGACCAGTTCATGGAACAGCTCGTCGTAACCGGCTTCCGTCTGCGGGTTCAACTTCTGCAGACGGACGCGGATGTCGTCGCTCTTCTGCTTCAACACGAACTCCTGCAACCGAGCGAAGACGTGCGCCGCGTACTCGGGCGTCGGCTCGCCTTCGATAGGCTCCACCGCCAGGGCGCTGGCCGCCGCCGCGACCTTCGGGTCGTCGGCGCCGGCCAGCGCCCCGAGATCGCCCGAGACCCCGCGCAACGCCGCCAGGGCCAGCCGGCCCGCCGGCGTGCGCACGTGCTCATCAGTGAGCAGCGGCGCGTACTCCTCGTACACCGCGCGGTTCTGCGTCAGCAGCCGCAGCATCTCCCGCTCCACCCGATCGCGCGCCGAGAGCCGCTTCAGCGTCTTGGCGACCTGTTCGGGATGGCCCCCGAGCCGGCGCTGAAGCGCCGTGCGCACCGAGTCTTCGGACACCCCCGTCAGATCGGCTAGCAGGTGCCCGTACTCGCTGCGTCTGACCGGGTCCTGCAGCTTCTGCAGCATCGGGAGCGCATCGGCGACGGCGGCCGATTGCCCCTCGACGTTGGAGAGGTCGTGGCGCTCGATGGTCCGCCGAACCATGTACTCGACCATCGGACGGGCGACCTGCGCCGCCTCCCGGACCGCGTCGGCCCCGTGCTTGGCCACGAACTCCGCCGGGTCCAACCCGTCCGGCATGATCATCACGACCGCCTGCACCGGGTACTGCTCCTGGAACGCGAACGCCCGCTCCGCCGCGCGCGCTCCCGCTGCGTCGGAATCGAACGCGAGCACGGCCCGCGTCGCGAACCGCGACATGAGCTTGAAGTGCCCCTCGCCCAGCGCCGTTCCGCAGGTCGCCACCGCGCTGTCGATCCCCGCCTGGGCCAACCCGATCACGTCCGTGTAGCCCTCGACGACGAAGACCTGGCCGGTTCGCGCGACCGCCTGACGGGCTCGATGGAGGTTGTAGAGGATGTCGCCCTTCCTGTAGATCGGCGTCTCGGCGGTGTTCAGGTACTTCGCCTGCTCCGCCGCGCGGGCGTCGCTCGGCAGCACCCGTGCCCCGAACCCGAGGTACCGGCCCTGCAGATCCTGGACCGGGAACGTCAGCCGCCCACGGAACCGGTCGCGGACGACGCCGTCTTCTCCCTTCGTCGCGAGCCCGGCCTCCAAGAGCACATCCGGACCGAGATCCTTCGCCAGGCGACGCAGCAGGAAGTCCGGATACCCAGGCGCGTAGCCGATCCCGAAGGCCTCGATCGACTCCGCCGAGAGCCCCCGCTCCTCGACGTAGGCCCGTGCGTCCTCCGCCTCGCGGCCGTCGAGCAGCATCCGCGAGTAGAGCTTCGCCGCCTCCTCGTTGGCCGCGAAGAGCGAGTTCCGGCGCTGCGCCGCACGGCGTTCGGCGGCCGAGTCGCCCTCGTAGCGGAGCGTCACGCCGGCGAGCTGGGCCAGCCGCTCGACCGCCTCCACGTACGAAAGACTCTCCAGCTCGCGCAGGAACGTGATCGCGTCGCCACCCTTCTGGCACCCGAAGCAGTAGAAGACGCCCTTGGATGGCGACACGCTGAACGACGCCGTCTTCTCCTGATGGAACGGGCACAGTCCCGACAGCGAGTCGTGCCCCGTCTTCTTCAGCGCGAGGTACTGGGACACGAGCCCGACGATGTCGGTCCGCTCCTTCACTGCTTCGATGTCCTCTTGTCTGATGCGCGCCATGCCTACCCCTGGTCGTGCAGCCACCCGCGGGGAAGGAACAATCGCTCGTAGGTCCGGAGGGCGTACCGATCCGTCATGCCCGAGATGTAGTCGGCCACGCGGATCGGCAGGTCGCCCGGCGCCCGATGGTACTCCTCGGGCATGTCGTTCGGGTGGTCGAGGAAGTGCTGGAAGAGCTCCCGGATCAGCCGGGTCGCTCGCGCATGCTCGCCCTCGGTGTCTTCGCGAAGGTAGACCTGCTCGAACATGAAGTCGCGGAGCCCGTCCAACGCAGCGAACACCGACTTCGAGAGCTGCACCTCGGGCTGATCCCCGCTGGAGGCGACCAGGTCGGTCACGAGCGTGTTGATCCGCGCCGAATGGGTGGCACCGAGGACCTTCATCGGGCCGGCCGGGAGCTCCGCCTCGCTCAGCACCCCCGCGCGGAGCGCGTCATCCACGTCGTGGTTGAGATACGCGATGCGGTCGGCGAACCGCACGATCTGCGCCTCCAACGTCGAGGGCGGCGGCATCGACCACGGGTGGTTCACGATCCCGTCGCGCACCTCCCACGTGAGGTTGAGGCCCTCGCCGTCGTTCTCGAGGTGCTCCACGACCCGGAGCGACTGCTCCGAGTGGCGGAACGGCCGGCCCAGGAACGGCGTGAGCGCCTGCTCCCCCAGATGTCCGAACGGCGTGTGGCCGAGGTCGTGTCCGAGAGCGATCGCCTCCGCCAGGTCCTCGTTCAGCCGGAGCGCCCGCGCCGCCGTCCGGGCGATCTGGGACACGTCGAGCGTGTGCGTCAACCGGACCCGGTAGTGGTCGCCCTCAGGCGACAGGAACACCTGCGTCTTGTGCTTCAGGCGCCGGAACGCCTTGGCGTGCACGATCCGATCTCGGTCCCGCTGGTAGACGGTCCGGAGGTCGTCGTGCGGCTCCTCGCGCTCCCGGCCCTTGGTCTCGGAGGCGAGCGAGGCGCGCTCCGAGAGGACCTGCCTCTCGATCTCCTCGGTTCGCTCTCGGGGGGTCGTCACGAACTCATGGTAGCCGCGGGCACAGACAGCCTGGTCAGCGACCAACCAGCCGGTAGTAGAGGTACGCGAACGTCTCGCGTACGTACCCCTCGGACCTCGTCTCCTGTGAGGTCGCGGCAGATTGCCACGTCGCTGAGGCGTGACCGTCGATCCCCAGGTCCGCCGCCATCCGCTCCACGCGAGCGTTGTGCCACGGATCCGACACGAGGAACGCCGAGTCCATGCCGGACTCCTTCATCACGCGTGCGGCCGCCCGGAGGGACTCGAAGGTCGTGTGCCCCTCCGGCACCGGGACGATCGCCTCCTCCGGAACGCCTTTCTCCACGAGGTAGGTCCGACCGGCCTCTGCCTCGGTGAACCGGTCTCCCGGCTGCCCGGCACCGAGGACGAGGACGCGGTCGGCCCTGCCCTGCTCGAAGAGGAGCGCGGCGTGATCCAGGCGCCCGGCGAGCACCGGCGAGGGCTCTCCGTCGTACTGCGCCGCGCCGAGGACCACGATCCCGTCAGCCCGGTCGATCTGGGAGGCAGCGTCATGGTGCGCCGCCGTCCACACCACGATCGCGCACCCGGTGACGAATCCCACCGACAGGAGCACGAGGAAGCCCACGCTGGCCAGGAACGGGTGCCGACGGATCCACCGCACGCGGTCAGCCTAGCGCCGCCCTCCGATATGGCCTGCGCCGCGGCCGAAGCCGCAGTTCAGTGCCCTATCCGCAGCGGGACGGATAGCACTCCGCCGTCCAGTGTTCTCGCGCTACCGCCCGGAAGTCGCCGTCCGAGCGGTAGGGGAGGTACCGCAGCTCCGTCCCCATCGTGTTATTCCGGGCGTGCACGATGTAGTCGCTCCCGCTCGAGCCCTCACGGTGGATCAACGCGATATGACCCCAGGACGAATGCCGCTCGACGAGCGCGTCCATGAACGCGGTCGCAGCGTAGCCCTTCGAGATCGTCCGGAACGGGTAGGACCGCGCCGGGTCGAAGTACGCCCAGGTGCTGTACGGGCCGTGGATGTTCCTCTCGTGCTCCCAGTAGCGGTAGTCCACGTCGGAGCCCGGATCCACCGGCAGCGCCCACGTCTTGAACGTGAACCCCGAGCAGTCCGCGCCCTCACCGCCCCCGTCGGTCGCGGCCTTGGGGGTGTCGTCGTAGCCGTTCAGCTTGTAGCAGCCGCCCCCGAACTCGTAGCCCTCCCCCACCGCTCGCATCGCATAGTTGTCTGCCTGCGACCGTTTCCACGTGTCGCGGAACGAACTGCCGCCGTGGCAATTCTCCGACGCCCACGATGCGAGCGCACGCTGCGCCGGCACCAGCGATGTCAGCAGCAAACCGACGCATGCCAGCGCTTTGATCAACCTCGTCGTCCCCTTCATCTGGCCTTCACCTCGAATCGCTCGATCCGGATGCCGCGCTCCTCTGCGTACACGGCGAACACTTCGTCCGGCGCGCGGAACCGGACCGCGGACGCCACCGCGTCCATCTCGCGCGACGGAGGTGCGATCAGCTCCGCCCGGAGGAGTGAGCCATCCGCCGCGAACCGCAGCAGCGCCACGCCCTCACCCGTCTCGGACCACAGACCCCTGGCCGCCATCGCTCCGCCGTCGGGGACTCCTGTCACGAAGTAGTCCACGCCGGCTTGCGCTCCCGCCGGGAGGCGAAGCACGGCACCGGCTCGCGACCCGTCCGGCCTGGCCCACACGAAGGCCACACGGCCGTCCGTCAGGTCCTGCGAGAGCGCGACGGCGCCGTCGCGTCCCGGAACCGCGGATGCAAGCCCTCGTGACTGTGCCGCCGCCGGGAGCGCCACGCCCGGTCGCGATCGCACCGGCGCCCACTGCGCCGGCCCGATCCAAACGTGAGGGCCGCCGGGCGTGAGCGCGATCCGCTCCGCGACGCCGGTCTCCACGGCGTACCGTCCCACCACGCCACCGTCGGCTCCGAGCTCGAACGCCGTCGCCCCGAGCCCGAGCGTCGTCACGGCGAGCTCACCGTGCGGGCCGACCGCGATGTCGATCGGCCTCCTGATCGGGAGTGGCACCGTTCGCCGGTGGTTCCCGTGTGGCGAGAGGATCAGCACCCGCCCGTGCACCCAATCCGCGACGTGGATCGAGCCGTCGGAAGCAACGTCGAAGCTCGACGGACCGAGGGGCTGCTCCTCGCCCACGCCGCCGACGCGACCGACCTGGCCAGGTGCATCGCCGTAACCCATCCGGGCGACGACGCCGTCGCTCGATCGAGGCGCCGCCCAGTCGAAGACACCGGGCCACGAGACCTCTCGCAGCCCCGCCGTTGTCACGACCCGGAACGGGGTGGCGGCGCCGCCGTCCGGGAACCGGATCGCGGCGCCGCCCTCGATCCCGAACTCCAGCCAATAGGAAAGACCATCCTCCGCGACCGAACCGCCCGGCACGACGAACCGGTAGCCGTTGCCGTCGGTCTCGCCCGCGACGTCCGTCCACCGGTCGGATCCACCCGAGAGCACATGCGCGACCGCGGACGCGACCTTGCACGCGTCGACACGAGGACAGAAGAGCCCCGCGGAGAGCTCCAGATCGACGCCGGGGTCCGCGAGCACACGCGCCACATGCAGGACCACCGGTCGAACACCGCCCGGGCCCTCCGACGAGGCCCCCGTGAGGGATGTCGCCCCCACCGCGGCGCCGATCGCGAGGCCTGCCACCAACCCAGCCACCACGAGGCGCCGTCGGCTGTTCCCTGCGCTCATGAGCCACCTCCTCCTGCTCATGGGGGAGGTTGGGACGGCGACCCTACTTCCCGTCCCCGAGGAGCGCAGTGACGAACCTCACTGGGAAGGAGAAATGGTAGGCCTAGCCCTGCCTGGCACTCAGCAGCTTGCGCGCCGCTTTCCACGCCAGCCACGCCGATCGGAAGCCGAACCGCTCCTCCTCCTCGACGGTTCCATTCGTCCATGTCAGGGCCACGAGCGAGAGTGCTTCCGGTTCGAACGTCTCCCGGGTCGGCTCGGGGACGTGCGCGCCGTTCGCGTCGACGACATCGACGCCGCGGATCGCGTCGCGAGGAAGACTGCCGAGCTCGAGGACCTCCTGAGAGTCCTGTTCGAGGATGAACACGAGGTCGGTCGGCAGCACGACGGCCATCACGGGGACCGGCTTGGCCCGGAGCGACGGAACCACGTTCAGTCGCGGAGCGTCGGCCGGCGGCTCCGGCTCGGGGACCACACCGCAGGGGAACGTGGACTCTGCGTCGTGGCGCTCGAGCCATCTCGACCTCGCGAGCTTCGCCTCCGCTGCCTCGTCTGCTTGGACGCCTGCACGGAAGGTGTCCGTAGCGACCCGCGCGGCGACCGCGTCGCCTGGACTCGTCGCGAACATCACCGCGCGCAGGACCCCCCAGGCATCCATGCCGCTCCAATCGAAGAGCGGCATGTCTACTTCGAGGCGGACTCGGCTGCGCCCACCGCCGCCTGGCCGGCCGCGAGCCGAGCCGTCTCCACCCGGTAGGGCGAACAGCTCACGTAGTCGAGCCCGATCTCGTGGCAGAACACGACGCTCGCGGGGTCGCCGCCGTGCTCGCCGCAGATGCCCAGGTGCAGTGACTCGTTCGCCGCACGGCCCTCGTCGCTCGCGATCCGCATCAGCCGGCCCACACCTGCGACGTCGATCGTGACGAACGGGTTGGCTGGCACCAGCTTGCGCTCTTCGTACATCCCCACGAACTTGCCGATGTCGTCGCGGGAGAACCCGAACGCCGTCTGCGTGAGGTCGTTGGTCCCGAACGAGAAGAACTCCGCCGTCTCCGCGATCTCCGCGGCCGTGACCGCCGCGCGCGGGAGCTCGACCATCGTTCCCCACTCGAGGTGCGAGAGCTCCGTGTCTCCGAGCGACTCCTCGGCAACCGGCTCGAGCTCCTCACGCATCTGCCGAAGTTCCGGCGCGGTCGCGACCAGCGGGATCATGACCTCCACCTTGGGATCGCCGCCCTCACGGCGGACCTGGCCGGCGGCTTCGAAGATCGCGCGCACCTGCATCGCGTACAGACCCGGCTTGACGATGCCCAGCCGCACCCCGCGCAGCCCGAGCATCGGATTGGTCTCGTGCAGCTCGTTCACCTTCTGCAGCACGGCCTTCTGCTCCTCGACGTCCTCGTCGCGCGCCTCCCCGAGCGCCACCTCAACCGCGAGGTCGACCTGGTTCGGCAAGAACTCGTGCAGCGGCGGGTCCAGGAGCCGAACGGTCACCGGCAGCCCGTCCATCGCGCGGAAGATGCCCACGAAGTCCTCGCGCTGCAACGGAGCGAGCGCGTCGTAGGCCTTCGCCTCCTCCTCCTCGGTCTCCGCGAAGATCATGGTTCGCACGGCTTCCACACGCTCTTCGCCCAGGAACATGTGTTCGGTCCGGCAGAGGCCGATCCCCTCGGCGCCGCGTTCGCGGGCGTTCCGCGCCTGTTCGGGCGTGTCGGCGTTCGCTCGCACCCGCAGGCGCCGTACCCGGTCAGCGTGCGCCATCAAGGACTCGAACGCCTTCCAGATCTTCTGCTCGCGAGCCTCGTCGTCGCCGGCTCGGGCCTTCTCCAGCACCGACTCCTCCAGCGGAAGCTCCCCGAGGTAGACGTTGCCGGTGAAGCCGTCGATCGTGATGACGTCACCCTCCTTCACCGTCGTGCCGTTCGCCGTGAAGGTCCGGTCGGCCGACGCGAGCTTGATCGAGTCGGCGCCGCACACCGCCGGGATGCCCTCGCCGCGCGCGACGACCGCCGCGTGCGAGTTGGTCCCGCCGGCGCTCGTGAGGATGCCCTGCGCCGCGATCATGCCGTGGTAGTCGTCCGGCGTCGTCTCGCGACGGACGAGGATCACGCGTTCGTCCTGCTTCCCGAGGCGCTCGGCCTCGTCGGCAGTGAAGACCACCTTGCCGATCGCGGCGCCGGGCGAGGCGTTCAGCCCCTTCGCGATCGGCATGGCGCCCTCGGCCTTGACGCGACGCTTGAACAGCTCCTCCAGACGGTTCGCATCCACCCGCAGCAGCGCGGTGTCGGCGTCGATCAGCTCTTCCGCGAGCATGTCGTACGCCATCACCCACTCCGCGAACGCCGTCCGCTTGCCGACGCGTACCTGGAGGATCCAGAGTTTCGCCTTCTCGATCGTGAACTCGATGTCGCACATGTCCCGGTAGTGCGTCTCGAGCGTGTCCATGTGCTGACGAAGCTCCGTGTACGACGTGGGGTCCAGCCTCTCGAGCTCGACGATCCGCAGCGTGTTGCGGATCCCGGCCACCACGTCCTCGCCCTGGGCGTTGGGGAGGTAGTCGCCGTAGGGCACCTTCTCCCCCGTCGAAGGGTCACGCGTGAACGCGACGCCCGTGCCGGAGTCTTCGCCGCGGTTGCCGAACACCATCGCCTGCACGTTGACCGCCGTGCCCAGGTCGTCGGAGATCTTGTTCTGCCGCCGGTAGTCGCGGGCGCGCTTGCCGTTCCACGACTCGAACACCGCCGCGATCGCCAGACGGAGCTGCTCCTTGGGGTCCTGCGGGAACTCCTCGCCTGTGTGCTGCCGATAGATGCCGCGGAACTCCTCGATCAACGCGGTGAGGTCGTCGGCATCGAGGTCGGTGTCGGTCGTGCCATGTCCCTTGCGGTCCTTGGCACGGTCGAGGGCCCCTTCGAAGGCCTCGCCCGGCACGTCCATCACGATCTTGCCGAACATCTGGATGAACCGGCGGTAGGCGTCCCGGGCGAAGCGCACGTCGCCGTCGGACTGCTTCGCGAGCCCCTCGACGGACCGGTCGTTCAGCCCGAGGTTCAGGACCGTGTCCATCATGCCGGGCATCGAGAACTTGGCGCCGGAACGCACGCTCACCAGCAGGGGGTCGTCGGGATCGCCGAGCTGCCGTCCCATCGCTTCCTCGAGGCGACCGAGGTGCTCCCCCGCCTCTTCGAGCATCTCCGGCGGCGCCCCTCCCTGCTTCAGGAACACCAGGCATGCCTCGGTGGTGATCGTGAACCCGGGAGGGACCGGAAGCCCCATGTTGGTCATCTCGGCGAGGTTGGCCCCCTTCCCGCCGAGGAGGTCCTTCATCTCCTTGTTGCCCTCGGAGAAGTCGTAGACGTACTTGGTCATGGCCGAAGTCTACGGAAGGCGTGTACGGAACGGCTGCCGGCCGGTGTACGCTCGCCACCTCACCGTTCTCACGGAGGATCTGATGGCTCACGCGAAGGACAAGGGCGCGAAGAACGTCAAGAAGAAGGCGTCGAAGGGGATCAAGGAGAAGCGGGCGGACAAGAAACTGAAGCACGACGTCCGCAAGACCACCGGCGCCGTCGAGACCCTCGGCGACCGGTAGCTAGATCTCCTCCACGCGGATCGAGTTGAGGATGTACAGCAGCAGCTCCGGCTGCTCCCGATAGATCGTTTCGCTTGCCGCCAAGTCGATGTAGATCGGCAGGCCGTCGGTGCGGAAGCCGAACGTGAGGAGCCGAAGCCGTTCGCCTCGGCACGAGACCTTCCGCGTGATGCCCGCGTCGGTGAGGCGGATCGTCGTCGGCCTGGGCGGCAGGTCGGGAGGTCCCCACGACTCGCTCGCGTCGAACACCACGATCTCGACACCCTGGTTACCGATCCGGCTGCCGCCGATGATCGGGCTGGACCCACACTCGTCACCCCTGACGCCCGGCGATCTGAGCCGCAGGATCGGCATCGGCGCGTCGAACGCGATGGCGTCCCGGTACGCGGCGACTCCCCAGGACTCGGGCCGTTCGAGGAACACCCTCATGCGCCCGAGCGGCCTCGTTCGCCCGCCCACCCACGTCGGCGCTCCACGGACCTGGAACGACCTCAGCATCCTGTCGAGCGCGGAGACGTTGGTGCCGGTTGCCTCCGGTCCCTCGAAGCGGCGAACCGTGCCGATCCAATCCTCCTCGAGCCAGATGGTCTGGAAGGTCTCTGCCGGACCGCCCTTGATTCCCCCGCCATCGACAAGCAGCTCAGGACCAAGAGGGAGCGTCGTATCCGGCTGATCGAGGAAGGGGAGGCCCGGAAGCGCGTCCCCGACGATCGGCATGAACGCCAGGGCTACACCGTCCCTTGGGAACCCCGCGAAGAGAAGCCGCTCCCCGCAATCGGGCGATCCTCCCTGGGGGTCATGGAAGTCGAACTCGACGTTCGACACCATCACCCCGGTCCGCTCCGGAGCGCCCGGGCACGACGGCAGCTCGAGAACCTGCCACGGAGGAGGCACCTGGATGGTCCACCCGTTCTCCTCCAGCGACGCGAACGTCCGCCAGTCGTCGACATCGGCCGGGATCGTCTCGTTCTCGTCACGGATCGACAGACCGGACCACGAGATCGCACTTACGAAGACCGCCACGGCGGCGCCCGTTGCGGCGAAGCGACCGACTCGCCGCCGAGTCCCCCGACGGAGCACCTCCGGCAGGCGATCCTCCGGCACCGACTCGATCCCGACCGCGGCCCGCTCGAGCAGTGCGCCGAGCGCCTCATCACGAACGTCGTTCATCGTTCTCGCTCCTCCACTGTCAGCGCTTCCCGGAGCGCATCACGTCCGCGCGCCAGGTGCACCCGCACAGTGCTCTCCCTCGTCCCGAGGATCCGAGCGACCTCGACCGTCTCCATGCCCGCCCGATCACGCAGCACGACCGCTTGCCTCTGACGCAGAGGGAGTTCCTTCAGCGCCTCCGTCACCGACGCGCTCGCGCCGATGTCATGCGCCGGCGCGCCATGATCCGGCACCGCGCCGACGACCTCCCGACCGGCGCGACGTCGCCGCTTCGAGCACAACCGCATCGCCGTCTTGAACACGTAACCGCCCGCGTGGTCCTCACCGTGGATCTGTCCCCAGTGCGACCACGATCGGGCGAAGGCCTCAGCCGCCACGTCCTCCGCCTCGCCTCGGTCGAGCAACACCAGCGTGCACGCGTGCACGATGCGGGGAAGGTGCGCCCCTTAGAACGCCTCGAACCCGCCTCGATCCGGCACCGTCCTGTTCTATCCCTCAGCGGGCCCGAACGCTTACTCGCGCGTGATACACATCACTGTGTACCGAGTGCTATCGTGCCACGATGGGACGCATGGTGCGCACCAACGTGGTGATCGATGAGACGCTCGTTCGAAAGGTCATGGAGGTCTATGGCCTGAGGACGAAGCGGGAGGCGATCGACTTCGCCCTCCGATACGCCTCCCGCACCGAGGAGCGAAAGAAGAAGGCGCTGGCCTCGGAAGGCAAAGGCTGGCCGGGCGACCTCGACGAGATCCGGGGCTCTGGGGATCCCTCGACGTGATCCTGCCGGACACCTCCGCGTGGATCGAGTTCTTCCGTGGGTCCGGCAGCGACGTGCACCTCGCGATGCTGCGAGCCCTCGCAGAAGACCGCGACGTCGTGACGACGGGAGTCGTTGTGATGGAACTCTTGGCTGGTGAATCGTCCGACGTCGATGCGGCCGGAACACGTTCGGTGCTCATGGAGTACCCCGTCGTCCCCGCTCATGGGGTGCCCGACTTCGAGGAAGCAGCTCGCATCTACCGGGCGTGTCGAGCGGCCGGCCGAACCGTGAGACAGCTGACGGACTGTTTGATCGCCGTCGCGGCGATACGGGCCGATGCCACGATCCTCCACCTCGATAGAGACTTCGATGTCATCGCGAGGCACACAGACCTTCGGATCGAACCGGTCGGCTGAACGCTCAGAGGGACTGCAAAGCGCTCCGCACCGCCCCCATCACGGCGTCGGACGACGCGAAGCCGGCATCGACCCGCGTCCCGTCCGCCTCGAGCACCAGCCCGGGACGCGTACCCCGTGAGACCCATCGCGCCAGCGCGTCGCGGAACTCCGTCGCGTCCCCAGGCGAGTCCCAGACGGTGCTCAGGATCACCGCCACGTCCTCGCCATCGCTCCAGGCACGGTAGATCCCGCCCCCCCAACCGGCGGCGGCGTCAGCCGCCGTCTTCTCCTCGGACCGGAGGTTCAGCAGCGCCTTCAACCAGACCTCGCCCACCACCATCACGTCGTGGTCCCGCCACGCGGGACCGAACGTCGGCGAGAAATCCGGCACGTCCACGGACTCCCCCACCTCGTCCGGGAACTTCGACGGGTGCAGGATCTGCTCGGTGGTGGTCGGGAATCGCTCCAGGGCGCGGTCGACCGCCCCGGGACCACCCTCGTCCGCCAGCGCGTCCACGAACCGCTGTCCCGCCGTGTACGGGTACGCCTGGAGCTCGACGATCAGGGGCGGGACCGGGTCCTCCGAGCCACCCGGCACCGAGCCGGTCTCCG